>Ga0115002_10007966_pt1 | contig 11812 bp, 9 predicted proteins | sample ArcticOcean_MG_C_8_FD_89576 | JGI IMG/M metagenome (GOLD analysis project Ga0115002, IMG submission 89576) | Marine microbial communities from western Arctic Ocean - ArcticOcean_MG_CB11_86 | ecosystem: Environmental > Aquatic > Marine > Oceanic | place: Arctic Ocean: Canada Basin | collected...
GGCAGGAGAAATTCATCACCAAGCCCCAATAATGGCAGCTTCTTGCTCGGTAGCTCTTCTGCAAACCGAACAGGAACTGAATAGCGAAATAAAAAACTGGGAGGAAGAATGGTCATTCTGTTTTAGAATTTCAGTAGGAATTAGAATGTAGGAAAAGCCGTTGTTTCTTCAATGCACGCGCTTTGCTATTCTATCCACAATTGCAAGAAAATCTACCAAGCGACGCTATAACATCTCGCCTAAGCGATGGAACCAAAATGCAGGATGTGAAAACAATCTCTAAGAAATGCGAACTTCCGATCTCGAATTCTATTCAAGTTCGAGGGGCACGTGTTCACAACCTGAAAAATATCGACCTTGAAATCCCGCGCGATTCTTTGGTCGTCATCACGGGTGTCAGTGGAAGTGGGAAAAGCTCATTGGCGTTTGACACGCTATTTGCAGAAGGCCAACGCCGTTATCTGGAAAGCCTTTCAACCCACACGCGGCAATATTTGAAACAATTAGAACGCCCGGATGTCGATTCCATTACTGGTCTGCCTCCTACAATCTGTGTCGATCAGAAGGCGGGTTCAATTTCCCGCCGCAGCACGGTCGCCACAACAACCGATATTTATGATTATCTACGGCTGCTCTACGCACGAGCCGGTCAGATGCACTGTACTCAGTGCGGCAAAAGTGTTTCTCGTCAGAGCCCTCGCGACATTATCGAACAGATTTTCAACCTGGGGGACCGCCGAAAAATCATCGTACTGGCCCCCGTAGTGCGAGGCCGAAAAGGAGCCCATCGTGAAGTTTTTGAGAACATCCAAAAGCTAGGCTGTGTTCGAGCCCGCGTCGATGGTGAAATTGTCGATATCTCGGAACCGCCCGAATTGAAAAAGGCGAAAGCACATACCATTGAGGCCGTCGTTGATCGTATTATTCTCAAAGAGGGCATCACGCCTCGACTGCAGGAATCAATCGATTTGGCTCTAAAATTGGGCGACGAAACGTGTCTCGTTTCGCATGAAGAATCAGGCACGTGGGTAGACACACTTTTCAGCACACGTTTTTCCTGCCCGGATTGCCAAATCAGTTTCCCGCCATTGGAGCCTAGAACGTTTAGCTTCAATAGCCCCTACGGTGCTTGCCCTAAATGTTCTGGATTGGGCCGATTGAACGTCGAAGAAGAATTGGCTGAGTATTGTACGAAGCAAGACGAACAGCAAGGCATGCCTGTCTGCCCGGAATGCTGTGGCAGCCGTCTGGCACCGGTGGCCCTTGCAGTTACGCTATTCGAAAAAAACATTCACGAATTGACATCCCAGACCATCGAGGAAGCCTACTGTTTTCTGTCTGAAGTTGAGCAACGTCTCGATTCTGGGACTCTGCAGACACTTACTGCAATAGCCAAAGCATCCATCGATTTGACACTGCCTGCTATATTGTCGCGTCTACAATTTTTAATCAAATCGGGCGTCGATTATGTGGCGTTAGACCGGCCCACGCACACGCTATCAGGCGGTGAATACCAACGGGTGCGGTTGGCGAATTGCCTGGGGGCGGGATTAATCGGTGCGTGCTACATTTTGGACGAACCAACCGTGGGCTTACACCCTGCAGATACGAAACGCTTGCTGAGCGTACTGAAAGATCTGCGAAACCAGGGGAATAGCGTGCTGGTAGTGGAACACGATCTTGAGGTGATGGATCAGGCCGATTTAATCATCGACATCGGCCCCGGAGCAGGAGACGAGGGGGGTGAAATCGTCGCGGTTGGCACTGTTCAACAGATACAAAATGAAAAACGTTCTCTCACAGGACATTATTTGTCGAAACGACAAAAGCTAGATCAAAGGCGAAAGCCGGATGTTAGCAGCCAACCATCCATTCAACTATCCGGTGCCAGCCTACACAATTTGAAAAATGTTACGGTCGAAATCCCAATCGGGGCATTAACCTGTATCACCGGCGTCAGCGGTTCCGGAAAAAGCTCGCTCATCACACAAACGCTGGCACCAGCCGTGAAAGCTGTGCTCAACAGGCAATCTTCGGAAAGCCTTTTTTACGATTCATTACAGGGTGCGGAAGAAATCAATCGGGTGATTGAGGTCGATCAGTCGCCCATCGGTCGCAGCGGACGGTCGAATCCGGCGACATATTCGGGCGTGTGGGATGAAATCAGAAAAGTGTTTGCGAAAACACGTGAAGCAAAACTACGCGGTTACAATGCCCGAAGATTCAGTTTTAACTCAACCGAAGGCCGCTGCGAAGAATGTGTTGGACAAGGTTGGCAGCGGGTTTCGATGAAATTCTTGCCAGAAACTTATGTCCTTTGCAATTCATGCAACGGAAAACGGTTTAACCGGCAAACGCTTGCTGTGCGATATCGAGGCAAAACAGTTGCCGACGTGCTGAGCATGAAAATTCGGGAGGGCCTTGAGTTTTTTGAAAACATTCCCAAAGTGAAATCGGTCATGCAAACGTTTTCCGACCTAGGACTCGGCTATCTCACATTGGGGCAATCGTCTTTATCACTGTCCGGTGGAGAATCGCAACGGATTAAACTTTCAAAGGAACTTAGCAAGCGAAACCAATCGAAAATCCTGTTCATTCTTGACGAGCCGACCACGGGGTTACATCCCGCTGATGTCGCCCACCTCAGCAAATTACTGCAAGACATTGTTTCACAGGATAACACGGTGATTGTCATCGAACACAACTGTGACTTAATAGCTGCATGCGATTGGGTCATCGATATGGGCCCAGGCGGAGGAAAGTCTGGGGGAGAAATTCTATTCGCCGGAACTCCGCAAGAAATTCTGCGAGAAGAAACCAGTAAAACGGGTATCGCTTTGAAAGAATTGTTTTCATAATGACGAATTGACGTCGTTTCTAAAAAATCATGTCTAGGTAAAACAGGTTGGATTGAGTTCGATGGATGAAATTTTTGAGTCGCACGGCATTCGATTTCGATATCCCGGGTTCTGGGAAATTAACGTTGAAGAAACCCCGGATGAGTTTTCTGTCACTGTTGAAAGTGAAAACACCACATTTTGGTCTCTCACGCTGATATTTGACCGGCCAAACCCGTTAGAAATTATCGAAGCCTCATTGGACATTTTCCGGGAGGAGTACGATGAAATTGATGTCTACGAAAAAAAAGTTGAACTCTGCGATTTACCGGCGGTTTCCCGAGATATCGAATTTGTTTGCCTGGAATTGGTGAACAGCGCATTTCTGCGGGCGTTCCAAACCAATCGATTCACGGCATTGGTTCTATTTCAAGGGACCGACCGCGAACTGGTTGAATCAAAAGAGATTTTGGAGGCCATCAGTGAGAGCTTGCAGCTTGCTGATAATGATGCAGACTGACGCCAAAAAGCGATTGTTTCCGGAAAAAAATTTGATCTTCTGCTCTTTTTTCCTCTATAATGAATCGACCGTTGAAATCGAGTGTGCTTGTTCATTATCTAAATTTCCAAATTGCACTCGCCTAAGCGGTCAATTCTAGAATGGATTGCCTGTATTCAGACAACTGCGTCATAAGGAGTTGCTGCCATGACAGTCGAACTGGCTACGCCCCGCGTGGATTCAATCGGCACGAAGGCCGGAGAGGTCTGGACTTACTTAAACGACAACGGGCCAGTCAGTTTGAGTAAGCTTGCAAGAGAGCTTGACGCACCACGAGACTTGGTGATGCAAGGAGTTGGCTGGTTGGCCCGAGAAGGGAAAGTGGAATTCGAAACTTCTAACAAAAGAAAAATCGTACGTCTTTGCGATTAGTCTGTTCTCGAATTTTCGTTCCACAGCGATTGCGATTTCGTTGGCAATCGTACTGTTACCGGGTGTTTTATCTAGGCAAACTTTCACGCTAGTCGAGGGGAATTGCTGCTGATGGATTCCATTTCTACATTTGAATCGCTTTGCAAGCAGGGTCAAAAATCTCTGAGAGAGAAGGACTACAAAAGGTCGCGAGAGTTTTATCAACAAGCATTGGAATTGAACGAAACCAATGTTTTGGCGCACGAAGGCTTGGCGGCGACTTGCTTTTTCGACAAAGATTACGAAGGGGCAATCGAAAATTTCAAACGCATCACAGAACTCGATCCGCTTAAAGGGTCAGCTTTTATCAACCTGGGTGCCCTTTACAACCGAATTGGTGATTACGACAAAGCAATTTCGATTTTAAGAAAAGGCCTGCAAAAAGAGAGAAGCTCGTCCGAAGGGTATTACGACCTAGGAATCGCCCACCGAAAATTGAAGCAACTCAGCTTAGCTGTCTCCGCGTATCGGGAGGCAATTCGACTCAACCCGGAAATGGCAGAAGCCTATCAAAATTTGGCCAACGTCTACGTCGAAATGGGGAACAACCAACAGGCGATTTCTCACTACAAGAAATCGTTGGAACTTCGCCCCGATTTCGACCGTGCCAAGCGTGGGCTGGCGAATGCTGAAGCCGCTCTAGAGAAGGCCAATAATGCGATCAGCCCCTTTGGCCGATTGGTCGATAATAGCCAGACCCGGAAAAATTCATCCCAGATAAAAGATCGGAAATTGTCTGAAGAAGAACGAGAGAAGGACCGTTCCGAACTCGAAGAATTAATGCCCACAGTGATCGAAAATGCCTCGAAAATGCTGGAGCAAATCCGTGACACGATGGAACCGAGCTTACATGCCCTCAATCGAGCCGTCGCCCAAGGCACTGAGTTTCCTTCCACCCTCGTCCGTGCACTATCGGAATATCAGGAAGCCCTCGAAGAAATGCGGGAGAACCGACGGCGTTTAAAACGTAGCCTGTTAGAACTACGAGCCCACGAAGAATTAATGCATTCTCCAAAACTCGAACTTTCCGATTGATCAATCATTCGAACGATCTGCATTTAAATCGAATCGCGACTCAACCATTCCGGGACTTCAGGCAAAGGATGAGATGCCAACTCTTTCAGCAATTCATCAGGCTTATTTTCCACGACAATTAAGCTTCTATGTTTGTCGCTGATGAATTGTTCTTCCACCGCGTGGTCGATAAACCGAATCAACGGGTCAAAAAAACCTGCGATATTGAGTAACCCAATATTTTTCCTTTGAAACCCAAGTTGAGCCCAGGTAATCACTTCGAACAGTTCTTCGAAAGTTCCGTAACCGCCCGGCAACGCAATAAACGCATCTGCCAATTCCGACATCAAGGCTTTTCGATCGTGCATACTTGCAACACAGCGCATGTCTGGCACATTCGGGTGAAGTAATTCTTTTGTGGCAAGAGCACTAGGAATGACGCCTATGACTTCACCACCTGATGAAAGAACTGAGTCTGCCAGAACTCCCATCAATCCGATGCTGCCTCCACCAAAAACCAATCCGATATGGTTTTGAACCAGCAATTTCCCCAGTTCATCGGCGACCGATTGATAAAGTTCGTTTTTGCCGACCTGCGAGCCGCAAAAGACACAGATTCGCTTCATGGTTTGACCATTTTTTTTTAGAAATTCAGACTGAATAATTGCGGAATGAATCGTATAAATTCGGCTCGCCTGCGCGTTCAAGCCGTTACTTAAAAGTCGTTGTCGATTCGTATTAAGAAGAAGGAATATTTTGCTGATAACACTCAGCTAGGTGAATCATCACCTCAAGAGCAAGCAAATCGGCACGGGCCATCACATGCCGGGTGCTACGCCGACCGAGGCCTTTGACCAACAGTTCGACATGTTCCAGATGAATCGCTAAAACATGTTTTGGCGTCAGTGAAGCCAATGCCAACAGTTCGGCCAGTTGAGCAATTTCCGCCCCCAAGCTTCCGGACCCCATGATGACATAGTTCCGTAAAAGCTCGTGGTAGTAATCCGCAACTTCCTGCGGAAGAGCAAAGGATGGAATTTCGTGTTGTTGAGTAGAAGGCTGATCGTTCTTGGTTAATTGGTTCTCTGCTGCAGAAGACCGAGCCTCGCGTGAATCATCAATCAACGCCTGCAATTCTTCAATCATTTGCCGTTGATGGTTCAGTAACTGTTCGGCTTCATCGCGTTCCCGAATCAGTCGTCGATGGTTGGCGACTGATAACCGGTGATTTTCACGCGAGAGTTCAATGCGCCCCATGGCCCGTTTAATCATGGGGACTAATGATAAAGAATCCCACAAGTTGGCTGTCACTAACAATTCGCAATCGTGCCGACAAATTTGATTCCAGATATTGTCATCGCAGTGTGCCGTGATGTAGATAATCGGGTCATCACATCCGCTGGCACGAATCGCCCTGATAATTGCCAATGGATCATACTTCAAGGCACCAGCGACGGTCCCGTTCTGCCGTTCATCGCTTAACAGAATACAGTCGAAACTTTCTTTGCGCAGCATGGCCAAAGCATTGTGCACATCGGACAACCAGCGATATTGTGGTTCGACACAGCCTTCGCCATCAAGCTGCAAATTCAGCCCAATCCAGGATGGCTCTTGTGGACAAACACAAAGCAACCTCAGCCGAGAGGGAAGCTCTTGTTGCCAACTGGCTTCATCCGTTTCGAATTCAAGTAGAACGTTTTGATGATCCTGGGAATCCATTCCCGTTGGCTCGCAAAATTGAGTTTTAAAGACACTGTTCCTGTTGTCGCGAAAATGAGCGAACCTTACCAGGAATTCCGGCCAACTTTTAATCTCGGAGACCAGTTTCTGTCAATAGGAAGAGCGAGAACCGTCCCTATTTCAGGGCAATTTAGGCCAATTTGGCAGTGCGGGCACGTGGTGAGCACGCTAAATCACTTACCCCTGTAAACCAAGGATTGGGCTACCATGATAAATGTGATGGGGACGATCAACCTCATCCAACCAAGCCGCGGTTTGCGGTAACCCCAAAGATTGGTAGATCGTGGCAGCCATGTTTTCCGGTTTTTGCGGGTCTGATTCGGGGTAGGCTCCGTTCTTGTCAGAAGAACCAACAACGTGGCCACCTTGTATGCCGCCTCCAGCAAAAAACACCGTTTGCACGGCTCCCCAGTGATCTCGACCGGGCAACTTATAATGCTGTGGAAGCCCCGAGATTTTTGGAGTTCTGCCAAACTCACCCGCCATCACAATCAGCGTGTCGTCTAATCGGCCCGAGTCGTCAAGATCATCAATCAAAGCCGACAGTGCCTGGTCGGTCGGAGGTAATAAAAAGTTTTTCAGATGAGGAAACGCATTCCCGTGAGTATCCCAGGCCTCGTTGTTTCCGAGGTTCACCTGAACCAAGTTAACTCCTGATTCTAACAGTCGAGAAGCCATTAAGAGCGACCAACCAAACGAGTTGTTCCCATAGCGGTTCAGCACTTTTGGGTCGGCATTCACCACGTCGAAGGCATCCTGAACTTTGCGTTCGGTTAGCAATGAAATGGCGCCTTGGCGGTAGCGGTCAAAATTTTCGACGGTTGCAAATTTATCCAAATCGCGGCGTTGTGTCTCGACCGATTGCAACAAATTCATCCGGTTGAGCAATCGAGATTTACTAAGCCCTTGAGGCAGTTCAAGGTTCGGGGCTTGGAACTTCAAGCCGTCCTTATTCTCGCCGCCGCGAGCATGGTGAAATTCATAAGTCGGGAAAGCCCCGTAAGTCGTGGCATTAAATGGCGAAGCCTCAATAAACCACGGGTCACGATTAGGCCCCATTAGGCCAGCAAACTGCCCGGGAATTACTCGGCCCGTTCGGTGAATCAATTTTTCCGGAAGCACAACAGCAGGTGGTAAATTGTTACGAGGCTGAGTGACCGCACCAGAAATGGCCGCGATTGAAGGCCAATCGGAAGGCATTGGCTTGTTAGAGTTGAAGGCAGGGGGCATCATCGTCCGCCCAGAAAGCATGACCTGATGGCCTTGGGAATGCCCATTGTAAGGGTGAGACATTGACCGAACAATCGACCATTTTTCACTACGGGCCGCTAAGCCGGGCAGGTGTTCGCAAATAAACGTGCCTGGGGTTTTCGTTGCGATGGGGTTAAATTCGCCGCGAATCGTGTCAGAAGCTTCGGGCTTCATGTCAAAACTGTCGTGCTGTCCTAACCCGCCGGAAAGAAAAATGTAAATCACCGATTTCGCCGTTGGCGTGCGTTGGCCGGTTTGTACGGGGGCCGCCTGCAAAGCTTCCACATGGTTCATCCCCAACCCCAACAAGCCAATGGCGCCCGCTTGGACCGCCGTTCGACGTGAAATTTGGGGATGAGAATAGGCTTGGTAGGAACCGGTCATTATCAGGTCTTTCAATTACGGCGTTCCGATCGATCAGCAACCGTTTATATCATACCTCACGAACAGATGGGACTCTACCCAAGATGACAAAAAAGTGTCTAAGCAATTAGTAAAGAGAAAGCGAAAACCCTTCTGGTGTTGAATGAATCGGCTGCGTACGGTTTTGTGCTCGACCAAAAAACCGCCTTTCGTGCGGTTGCAGCCGAAGAATTTCAATCTGGCGGAGAATTGAAACAGAATTGACCTCGATAGAATTAGGCACCGATTTCCAGTGAGAAAAAATGTGCTTCCAGGCTGACTGTCGCCTGCTTTTCCGGATATGAATCGGATCTAAACCGTACCAATTTTGCTGTGGTTCAATGGCAAGAATATTGTACTCGTCCGCAAGGTTTCTAAGCCCGGCATCAAGCAATTCAATCCGTTTCTTCATTTCGGTCCAGCTAAAACGTCTGCCCGGAAAGAAGAGCATGCGCGTGCACTGAAAGCGAGCCGCCGAAAGTCGAAACAAACTGGCGACCGGCAATAATGTCAGAATCGTCTCAGTTTGATGGGCGGCTAATCGGTCGAGGCATTTACAAACCCAGCCGAGAATCTGATCGACTTCATACCCGTAGATCAAATCATTTCCGATGTCTGTTAATAGTGCGGTTGGCCGTCGATGTGATTCTGCAGTTTCAGCCAACTCATCCCAAATTCCACAGCCGTCGATTCCGGGAAGCGAACGCACTAGCACACTGCTCCAACCTCCATAAGAGCGCCCATGCCCGTGAGCAGCGAGCACCGCCAACGGCTCGGAGGCAGACTGTTTCAAGCTTTCCACAATCATGGGGAAAGACAATGTCAGATTACTGGCCCCGAGTAAGATCACTCTGTGCACGCTGATGAATTCCTGTCATTCTGAAAATCTGAGAGATTCACTCCGATTGATTACGATTTTTTATTATCATACGACGGACACTCAATTCTGGCGAGGGGCAATCCCATTCGTAAATCGGCCTGTGGCTACGTCGTGCCGGGTGTTAGTATACTGCGGCTCAAAATTCATTGTGGGAGAACACGGTTTGGACTCACATCCTATACGGTTCATCAGAAATTTAGGCAGAAGCCGAGAGATTGCAACGGTTTTGTTGAACCACGGCTTCGACGACCTTGTCGATCGGCTTCACTTACGGCGTTATTTGCAATGGGGCAAACGACTGGTTTTTCGTAAGTCAACTGGCCCCGACCGCAGGCGAACCCGCGGCGAACGGATTCGCCTGTCGTTGGAAAGTTTGGGGGCGACCTTCATCAAGTTCGGTCAGGTTGTCAGCACGCGACCCGACTTGGTTCCCGCCGATGTGATTCAAGAGCTTTCAAAACTTCAAGAACAAGTTCCCGCCTTTTCTTCAGAGGTTGCCGTCAAGCTGATTGAAGAAGAATTAAAAGGCCCTGTTTCCGAGTTGTTTGCTGAGTTCAACACCGAACCGCTGGCTGCGGGTTCTTTGGGGCAAGTTCATCAAGCCAAATTACACGATGGAACAATTGTCGCCATCAAAATTCGCAGACCCAATGTTGTTGAAAATGTGGAACGCGATTTATCGTTAATGACCGAACTGGCCGTTTTGGTTGAACGACACATCCCAGAAGCAGAAGTGTTTGACCCGGTCGGGCTGGTCAACCATTTCGCCCGCACCATCCGGCGTGAGTTGAATTTTTTCAGAGAGGGCCGAACCCTCGACGAATTCGAACGATTGTTTCGGCATGATGCGACACTTTATATTCCTAAAGTTTATTGGGACTACACCACTGAATCGATCCTGACGATGGAATGCATCGAAGGGTATCGAGTCGATGACCACACCGCCATCGAAAAACTGCCAGTCACTGCCGCTGAGGTTGCCAAAAATGGGGCAACCATTTTCATGAAAATGGCCTTCGAAATTGGGCTATTTCATGGCGACCCGCACCCCGGGAATATTCGTATTCTGGAAGACGGTTCGATTTGCCTGCTCGATTATGGCATGGTGGGGTCGCTTGAAGAAGAAACACGCGAACGGCTTGTCGATCTATTTTTGTCGATCACACAAAATGATGTTCGAAAGGCGGTGGACGTCGTCCAGTCGGTTGGGCAACCTTTTCGCCCAATCGACCAACCGTTGTTGCGCGCCGATGTTCGGGAATTTGTCGAAAACTATTACGGCCTGTCATTAGACAGGCTGAATGTTGGTGCGATGCTTTCCGATTTTGTTTCAATCCTTTCAAGCCATGGAATTCGCTGCCCAGGCGATTTGATGTTATTGATTCGGGCGTTAGTCACCTTAGAAGGTGTCGGCAGAGAGTTAGATCCAAATTTCAACTTGGCTGAATCGCTGGCACCCTTTGTTCACAAAATTGTGAAAGAACGGTTTAACCCCAAACGGGTTGCTTCCCGTCTGTCTGCTGAAATGCAAACTTTCCTAAAACTAGCCTACGACTTTCCCATGCACGCAGGCAAAACGCTGGAAAAACTCAGCAAAGATGAATTGAAAATTCAACTCGAACACCGAGGGCTCGACCATTTAATTACCGAGGTCGATCGATCAAGCAATCGGATCGTGGTCAGTTTGGTGATGTCATCGTTAATTGTCGCGTCTGCCTTGACCATTCGGACTGTCGCCTCGTCTTTATGGTTTAGTGTTCCGATATTCATTTTATCAAGTTTTCTTGGAATCTGGCTTATTTATGGCGTATTCCGCAGTGGCCGGCTTTGAGGAAAAATCACGATAAACACCGTTTCAGACGATGCATTCATGTCCAAGAACGCCCCGTTCCGATCTTTATCATTGAGACTACCCTGTATTTAGGGAAATTGCTGTGTTACAATTAAGCTGGTCGAATGAGCTTTGTTGAAGGCGATTTCGGTTCCCGCCTAGACTCTAATTTTTTGACGAAATCCCACGAGGCGTTTCTATGCTCACGATCTCTGGTTCAGGTCTAAAACTCTGTGATGGAGTATCACGCCGGTCTTTTATGCAGATTGGCGGGTTGGCCATGGGCGGGTTGTCCCTCCCGCAACTGTTGCAAGCAGAAGCAGCCAACGGATCGAAAAGCACACACAAGTCGGTCATCATGGTCTTTCTGACGGGCGGACCGCCTCACCAAGATATGGTTGACCTGAAGCCCGAAGCGCCTGCAGAGTACAGGGGTGAGTTCTCTCCAATCCGCACGAATGTACCCGGCATCGATATCTGCGAACACCTGCCAATGCTGGCGCAAAGAATGGATCAATTAGCGATCATCCGTTCGTTGGTCGGTTCCGAAGGTCGTCACTCGGCTTATCAATGTTTGCATGGCCACAAAACACTGAATCAACCAACGGGGGGATGGCCCTGTTTTGGTTCGAGTATCTCAAAACTGGCAGGCCCAGTAAATCGCGAAACGCCCGCCTGTATTGCGTTGCAACCACGAATCGGCGGCCAAAGCTGGAGTGACCCCGGCCAACCCGGTTTTGCCGGAATGCGGCATGCGCCGTTTTCCCCGAATGCTGCAGGCTCGCAAAACTTGGTGCTGGATGGCATCAATCTCGATAACCTACGAAACCGCCGGGCCTTGTTAAACGACCTTGATATTCTCAAATCAAAAATCAATGACAGTGTTA
>Ga0115002_10007967_pt1 | contig 11812 bp, 7 predicted proteins | sample ArcticOcean_MG_C_8_FD_89576 | JGI IMG/M metagenome (GOLD analysis project Ga0115002, IMG submission 89576) | Marine microbial communities from western Arctic Ocean - ArcticOcean_MG_CB11_86 | ecosystem: Environmental > Aquatic > Marine > Oceanic | place: Arctic Ocean: Canada Basin | collected...
ACGTTCGTCATGGCGAACTTTGTTTTGACTGGAGTTACCCGATTGGCCAGAAAGTATTTATCGCATCCGGAGCGAAGCGTCGCGAAACGAAGACGACTTCCGCTCCCAAATCGGTAAATGTTGCTCGCTTTCTTTTTGATGAGAACTCGGGTCATGGTTTAACACTCGTTTCACATAAGCCGATCGAGGCTACCCTGATTCGCGACGACGCTGCGAAACCAGTAGGTTACCGAGTTCAAACGGAAACGTCGAACGACTATGTGTTTCAGAATTCTGGCCCCAAAGCGACGGAAGACGAACTCGCGGAATTGAAAAATCGATTTCTTACAGATCCGGCTGGTCGAGCCGATATCAGTTTTGCAAACACAGATGTGAAGTTTTATGGAGGTGTTGGTGTCGTTCGACTTCACCAAAACGGAACGCGTGAAGCTGCGCTCATTCGAGGGCGAATGATTGATGCATGGGGTTTGCAAGCAGAAATTGATAACCCCGACTACGCAATCGGATTAAAGGCATCGCGCGACAAGAGTGGGCTTAGTCAATTGAGCGGTTGGGGACACGGAGAATCCACGGCGCGAATTCGCGTTTCACTAACGGGAGAAATGACCCCTCCCTTTACTTCGCTCACGGTCTGGAGTGGTGGCAAGAAAATCGACTCCAAACCGGACGGCGCATGGCTGCAGTTCGAAATTCCAGCTGGTCGCCACGAATTTGTCATTGCACCCGCGAACGCGCCGCAACTGATCGCTCCCAAATTGAGAAGCGTCGAGACCGTCCTCAACAAAGCTCGCATTACTTGGCCGCTAGTCAAGTATGCCGATAGCTACCGAATAGAACTTTCTCAAGATGGTTTGTCGTTTACCAGTTTGGCCACGACGGCTTCCGAATTTTACGAAATCGCGGGCTTGAGGGAGGGGGCAAGATTCCACGTTCGCGTGGTTCCACTAAGGAAAGGGCGAAGTGGAGAGGCATCAGATATGGCGCTAGTACATATTACGAATCAAGTTCTCGAACCGCCCGCCGGACTCGCCATCGATTGGTTGGATATCAATATCGTCGCTTTGCGCTGGGGACAGGTTTTGGGAGCCCGTGACTACAAAGTTTATCGGAGACGAAAAGGCGACGAGGAGTGGGATGCGATTCATTTTGGAACAGAGACTTTCCTCAAAGATGACGCCGAAGGCGCCGTGCCTGCCATGAATCACCCTTTCTACTACGACAACCGCAAGTATCAAGCGTATAGCTTGATCGAATATGAATATGCGGTTTCTGCACTCAATGGTTTGGGCGAAAGCAAAAAGTCGCCCAGCGTTTTTTCGCGTCCCAATTCATGGCAAGCCTATCGCTCCTTGCGGGAAAGTCAATTGATTGAAGGAAAACTGCGCGGTCCAATCGATGTTCGTGACTATTTTCGCTATCCATAATTTGCATTATTGATTTTTGATTTTTGATTTTTTCGGAGCGAAGGCCATAGCCTAAGAGCCGAGCTGCAAAGTAGCTGGCAAATGGCAGTCGCAAATACCATGGAACTTTGAACTCCTGATTGGTACGCAATGCCTGCTTTACGATTCTCTGTTGCAATTGCGCCTGTACGAACTGAATGACTCGAGTGGGAAACTCTCGACGACTCTGCACTCGTCGCAAATCCGCTTCCGTGACCGTTCCGCTGATCAACGCTGTGCCCAAGAGATTTACCGCGGCGACGGCATCTTGAATGGCGTAGTTTATCCCAACGCCTCCCACGGGCGACATCGTGTGAGCTGCGTCGCCGATAAACAATAGTCCCGGGACGTACCACTTCGGAAGACGGTTTGATGCTACGTTCAACGGTGTGACTTGTTTCCAATCCTCAATGAGCCCGACGCGGTCGCGGAGCAGCGGGACGCGGTTGGCCAGCGATTCTCGAAATGCTTCCAGCCCAGCGGACTTGATGTCGCGAAACGTGCCTTTCAGAGCTACATATCCGATTTGCCATTCATCGTCGCGATTCAATAAGACGATGAACATGCCCGCTCCAACTCGAAACGTCAGATCTTCTCCGTCCGATTCGTAGCGGGGAAGTCGCAGCCAAAGCACGTCCATTGGTGGGGAGGAATTGATTGGCTCCAATTCCATGCGTTTGCGAAGTCTTGAAAAACGACCGTCTGCCGCAACCGTCAGGGTAGCATGTATTTCGTGTGTCACTCCATCTGATTCGTAAGTCACCCCACAGACTTCACCGTCCCGCTCCACCACGTCGCGCACATTGGCGCCCAACCGCACTTCAAAGCCATCAAATTGATTGCCATATTCGTTTAAGTATTCTAGAAAACGCGATTGGGGCATCACGGTAATGAAAGGGAAACGGCTCGAAAGAGTCCCAAAGTCCGCGACGGTAGTTTTCCCTTGTGCCGTCTCGAATCCAACCGAATTCAACTTGGTATGAGGAAGCTTGAGCAAGTCGTCGGCGATGCCAAGTTGATCCATGATCTCCATCACGCCAGGATGGATCGTGTCGCCGCGAAATTCGCGATCGAAGTCGTCGTGTGCCTCAAGGATCGTAACGCGGATTCCCAGACGAGCCAGCAGCACACCCATGACAATGCCAGCGGGTCCGCCGCCCACGATGCAACAATCGACCGTTTGCACTTGTCCCGCCTGCGGCTGTTTGTCGCTATCATCAACGTCGGTCGTCGATTTCGTCATCGTACAATCGTCACAATAAGACCAAAAATAATCCCGCTGCGATCGGGCAGCTCCGCCAATGGCGATACAGGGAAGTCCGTTATCACGATGCAATTATACTGGAGGTGCCCGCTCTCCAAACGCCATAACCTCAAGTCTCGCTCTCTTTTTGCTAGTAACGACGTCTTATGTGGTATCCGCGAAAACTTGCTAGAACGAATTCTCTGGCAGTGTTGTCGCGCTGTTTTGCCATAGTTTTCCTGAGTATCGCCGCTCAAACGATCGCCATTGGACACTGTCTGTCGGCCGACGCGACGAATTCTGGATGGTACCTCGTCGATCTCCGCGACGCTCGGATTGAAAAAGAACACCGGTTGACTACCGGCAATAACTGGCAGACGATCTACACGACAACTGTCGATGTTCGCAAGAATGACGTGCTTCGAGTGAGAGGCCAGGTCGAAGTCACGAATGACTTTCGTTTCCCGCTAATCGGAGCGATGCGTATCGTTTCGAATGGCAAAGTTGCATCGCCTATCATTTCGCAAAACTGCACGAGTAGTTTTTCAGGGCATCACATGCCCCTTTGGTGCGACGCGTCCGTGAAGATCGAAAGCGAAGGCTTTGTACAAGTCGGCGTTCAATACCGGGCTGAATTTTCGAATACCACCGCGCGGATAAAATTGGAGCGAGGCTACGGACACTTGGTCGTCGAGCACTATCGGCACTTCAAGTCTCTCGACTCCGCGAAGCAAGCGGAAGCTCGCGGTCTTGTCCAATGGAAGACCGACTCGATAGTCGATAGCAAAGTCTATGGCGGCACATTTCAAAAACGGGCTTTGGCTTACAAACTCCAAATGAATTCGCTAGCCGGCGACATCGTTAGATTGACGGGCCAATCGACCGCGGGTTGGATTGAAGGCGAAGTGGAAATGCATGGTCAGACTATCTTGATTAACAACCGGGTGACAGCCAGTCCTTGGTCGACAGAAAACGCCGCGCGATCATCGCAGTATGTTCCGCTGGCGACCGATGGATTGCACCGAGTGAATTACGCTGGGGCCTACCATTATGCAGTGTCCATGCACGGAGTTCGCGACGACGAAAAACGCCCGATCATCGCCGCTTGTGGACACGTCACGGCACATCAATTCAGAAGACTCGATGCCTCGGATTCACCAATGTGGAGAATGGTATCCACTCCGCGAATCGTGGCTCCGAATCAAATCTCCGTGCAAACAAACACTGGTTTTCAATCGATCAGCGAACACAAATTGCAGTTGGATAAGGACGATGTTGTCCGCGTTACTGGAATGATAGAAGTCCAATACCCCGACAGTTATACCGGTGGTGAAGGGATCTTTTGTAAAGCCGTCAGCCGAGTGCTCGACTCCGATGGAAATGTCGTTGCTCGGTCTCCGTACTGGCCGAAATATGTCACTCGCTACTTGAAAAACTTGCCTCTGCGAACAGAGCAAACAATTCAAGCAGCTAAGGCAGGAGAATACACTGTCCAATTGCAGTTGCTCGCTAACCGAGAGGCAGTAGCGACCGATGTGCCAATTGGTAAGGAGGGTTCTCAATTGATCGTCGAGCATTTTTCGCTGACGAAACCATCCGTAAAAGCGACTAGCGCGACTTCGCAGTGAACTCTACGCGATACTTTGCTCCGTCCCGATGTTCGCGAGGATTGGGCAAGAGAATAAAGTCGTCGGTAATCACCGGACTCAATTCTGCTCCAGCGGTTACCTTGATGTCTTTGATACGGTGCGGCAAGAAGTGAACAATGGGTCTCCAACCGCGTTGAGCACCATTCTTGTTCACTGGATGGAATGTGTCCGGTCCGCGAAGTGGCACGATTTCTAAAGTGTAGGTATCGCCTTTTTGAGTGAGCTTTTGCTCCCAGTTCAAAGCGCCATCGGCCATGCTGCTATTCCAAGCGGGATCGCCATAGAACGCCACGACATCGCGATCGTGGAGTAGTCCGCCGCCTTCGTTATAGCCAGTCGTTTTTCCAGGCAGCACATTAACGCGTGCCAATTTCGGATACTCCGTTTCCAGCCGATGAACCAATGCATGGTGATTAGCATGAAACGCTTCGGCAAAAGTATAGCGACCGGGCTGCTCGACGAAATAGTCAAGGCATCCCCATCCACCATAGCCATACCATGTCAAAACCGTGTAGCCGACCATTTGGTTGACTCGAGCGCTCTTCATGAATGCCAGCGCCATCGCATCGGGGCCATCGACGTGACCCATCAAGCAATTGCCCACGGCCATGTAGACCTTGGGATTGGTGGAGTTGATTTTAAATTTCTTTTTCTCGGTGTCCACTCCGTAGAGTTGGCCGGACTTGGAGGTAAAATAACCGTTGCGATAACTGAAGCCGATTTGCCAGTTCCGCTCTGTTGCATGACCGGAAGTGACGAACAAATCAGCTTTGTAATCGGCCAGGGTGTCGGCGAGTGCTTTGGTTGTATCGGCTGGCCCTTTTTCCTGAGCCTGTGTCTCGCCAACTTTTTTGCGAACCATGCGATGCTTTTCCAGTTCGCAGTACCAAATGCCTTCCTTGCAGCGGTCCAATGCGACTTCCGTCCCCGAGGCGACGCGCTGCACAACTAGCGGCTTTTTCGTCGAGGCAATTTCTAAAGCGTTGGCGGCATCGTAACCGGTCAGAATCCCCCATAACGTATCGGTGTAGGGGTCGTCATCGTATTTTCGTGTCAAGCGATGGACGTCGGCGACAAACTTGCGACTCGCTTCTTCTCGCGTGGCAACAAAACACGTGTGGCGAGGAAACTGCTCCTGCAGTGCCGGAAGAGCCTCTGCAAGTGAATCGTAGCTGACGACCGTGCCTTGATGACGCTGCTTCAGCGTTTCGACGACTTTATTCCACTGCGGGTCTGCAAGCGTTTTCTTAGAAACCACAATCGAATAATCGTCACCAAATGCGACCGAGGCAAAAGCAAAAAGAGCGAACAGCGAACTGGCAGCAATTAAGGAACTGGTAGCAAATAACGTACGGTGCATCGAGATTCTCCAAGAGCCGAACAGTTCGGCTGGTTACGTAAACGCGAAACCCCAATTGTATCTAACTCAATGGGAAGTGACTACAGATTTAGTGTCGGATCGAAGCTATCCAGTTCACTCTAATCTAACTAGTTCGCATTAAATGCGGCTTTTCCGGTGAAGCCGTTAGTCCATAGACACCCAGTCGCCGTTCTCGTCGTTGCTCTGGAGGCACCGTTCTAAGAAACGAATGCCCTCGGCACCGTCGCGAACGGTTGGATAGACTGCCGACGCAAGATCGACTTTTTCTCCCGCAGAAACTTTGATCATGTCGTCGTACGCCGAACGATAGACATTGGCGAATCCCTCGATAAATCCTTCCGGATGGCCGGGTGGCAATCTACAGGCAGCAACGCCGCTTTCGTTAATGTAGTCGGCTCCGGGATGCCGTTCCACAATCTGAATTGGTTTGGCATTGTGCCGCAATGTGAGTTGATTGGGCGATTCCTGTCGCCAGGTCAAAGCGCCATCCGTACCATCAATTTCGATTTCCAAATCGTTATAGCGTCCGTGCGTAACTTGGCTCACGCTAATTGCGATCAATGCACCCTCTTCCGCTCGAACTAACACATGACCGTAGTCGTCCAACGGATTGTTGGGAAGGAATTGCCGCAATGTGCACGACAGGTCTTGCGGCTTCAATCCGCTCAAGTAACGAGCCAAGTTAAATGCGTGAGTTCCCACGTCGCCCAGCGTACCAGCTCGACCATTCTTTTCGGCATCGAATTTCCAGCCGCCACGCTCCATCTCCGCACCGAACTCGATGGTCCGCATCCAGCCTTGCATGTACCGAACGCGAACGGCTTGAATTGTTCCGAGCTCTCCATCTTGAATGAGTTGACGAGCGTGCCGGATCAGCGGATAGCCAGTGTAGTTGTGAGTCAATGCAAATACTCGACCAGTTTCTTCAACCAACGAAACTAGCTGTTCGGCTTGTTCGCTGTTCACCGTCATCGGTTTGTCACAGAGAACGTGGAAGCCACTTTCTAAAGCTGCTTTTGCAACTGGGAAGTGAAGAAAATTCGGAGTCGCGATGCTGACAAAGTCTATCCGCTCATCTGCGGGGAGAGCCTGTTCAGTTGCCAGCATCTGCTCGTAAGATTCATAGCATCGTTCATCGCTTATCCCAAACATGGAAGCGGAGGCTTTTGCCCTTTCAGGATTGGACGAAAGAGCGCCCGCGACTAACTCGGCGCGGCCATCGCGAACTGCCGCTGAAGCATGAACTTTGCCAATAAACGCGGCACCTCCACCACCAACTAATGCCATTCGTAGCTTGCGACCCAGTGAACCGTTTGTGGAACTCATTGTTAATTTCCGAATGTGGCAGGATGTTGATTAAATAAACAAAACTGCCAAACAAAAAGGTTGTTAAATGCTTCGTTTTTCGTCGTGCGTTAGCAAATCAAAATTTGGTTTGCCATATCATGCAAATATTCTGTGTTTCGCCGCGAATATCGGAGTGCCAACTTTAAAAAACGTGGCTGCAAGTTGGACTGAGCATCTTACAGTTAGCTTCAACGGACAACAATCACTGATGTTGTGCAACAGAAGCGGTTGATTCAATTAGGGCCAAGAAGGTAATGTCTTTGATATGTCTACAATTTGCTTAATCTTTCTTACCCCAGCCCTTCACGAAATGATCGCCAGAGATGTAGATTCCTCGTTTGCGACGCTGTACATACTCAGCCTGTTTTCGCCGCCATTGGGAACGTTGATTCTGGCAGTTGCTTGCGACATCGCGACAAGGGACAGGAGTGGAATTGCGGGGAAGTCTCTTGGGGCCAAAGAATCTCCGTCTTCGCACAAAGATCCGCCCCCGCTGCGACAAAGCAACCCTTATGCATCGCCAAAGGAGTCGAATACGGAGATTAATACTGGGGCAGAATCAAGACGGTCGTCGGAACGTCTTTTTACTGGTGTTCAGGGGATGGCGATATGTTTCGCTTCAGTAGTCACTTACTTTGCCTGCAACGTTGTGCCTGAGGCACTTTACCATCCAGATTATATGTGGACTCCCAGTAGACTCGATATTCTCTTGCTCTCGTACGGCCTCTCTTGTTTGGTGAAACTCGCATTGTTGGGCTGGGTGACCAGACAGCCGTTGCTAAATTTAGTGACATGCATCATCGTTGATCAAATAATTTGGGTCGGCGTGCTCGTAGCTTTCTTCATTGCATCGTTTGTGTTTTGTGCGACCTTTGCTTAGATACGGCGAAAACGACGAGCGAACACCAAAAAATAAACCCAGCCTAAAGGGCTGGGTTTATTAGTTTATTTGGGATGAGCAAGAACTCGCCCTACTTCACTCTTACTAATTTCATGATCCGACCAGAGACATTCCAATCTTGCACGTACAGATTGCCGTCTTTGTCCCAATAGGATCCGTGAGTACCGTTGAAAATACCTTCGATCCATTTCTCTTGTGGAACGTTAAAATTCACGCGTGTTTTTGGATCGGGGTTGTGGCCGAGCACTGCCATGATCGTGTTGCTCTTGTCCAGAATCACGACTCGACCGTGAAGATCGGGGACGGAAACGAAGTCGCCTTGAATCGAAACCGATGTTGGCATACCGAGTCCCGTGATCACTTCGCCGATAAACTCACCCTCCAAGCTGTAGTGAAGAAGCCGGCCTTTAGGTTGGTGATTACGATCGCATATCAACAAGCGATTTGGCTCGTAGCGAGTATCCAATGTCATGCCGTGAGCGGTATTGAATTGCTTAACTCCATTTCCTTTTTCGCCGAAGTGCGAGATGTATTTTCCCGTCTTGTCGAACTTGAAAATATGGTTGCTTGCGTAACCGTTTGACAAAAAGATGTCGCCATTGTCTGCCACGGTAATCGCAGTGGGGCTAAATCTTTTCAGTCCCAAACCCGACTCCGTTGGGAAGGGCAGCTTCAGTACGATTTCACCCGTCTTGATATTAAACTTGATGCCTTCGGCGTTGTTGTTGCGAGCGCCGTAGATAAACTCGCCACCTTCTTCGTCACGAATTTCCAGGTCGTGGATATTCGAGTACTTTTCGCCTAAGTACGAATGGATCAGTTTTCCGTCGGGCGAAAAAACGAACACACCTTTATTGGCACTTGTATAAACGTTGCCCGATTTGTCGATTACCACTGCGCCGTGAGTCGGCCCGATCGCCGAATGTCCGTCTGGGCGAAGACCCCAACCTGGGACCGTATCAAAAGTCATCAGACCGCAGCCCATGCGTACCGGCTGTTGTTTCTCATCAGCTTGACCTGTTAAAGCCACGGTCATCGCAAGGACGATAGCGATGCAAAGCGAACTGTTCTTCATGATCTGAACTCCTAGGTGTTTTCTCGTTGTTGCGGGGTATCGAAGCTACGTCAAACTCTAATCGACGTACGACTAACATCGAATTGGGAACCGCCTATTATCCCGTTGCCACTTCCGCATTTCAACTAGCGAGTGAAGAAAGAAACGACGAGAAAACTCGGACATGGCTAAAAAACAGCCACAATTGGCGCGCCCAGCAGGCATTATTTTTCCCACGTCACGCGTTTCTTCCTTGCAGACGGGCATTGTTTACTGACTCAGTCACCGGAAACGGCACGTAACTAACCACTGAGTTAACCACTGAGTTAACCGCCGAGTTAACCGCCGAGCTCTTTGAGTAATTTCTCCACCAGCTTCCAAGCGTCGGTCGCTTTTTCTTCCTTGGACTGCCTCGTGATTAACATTGCTTGAACGATGCCCCGCAAGGCAGCTCGACGCGCGTCGTAACGTATATAGTCCGATCGAGTCAGTACGATATCCTTTGGTCGTTCAACGCAGCCGTGCATTTTTAGCAGCCAGCGTTTGTGTTCGGCGGTCGAGTGATAAGGTAATACGGCGACCGGGATGTCCACCGATTCGGAAGCCTGTTCGAAAAGCGAATCGTAGTTTGTAGTGACGACTTCCGCGACGGGAAGGGCTGCGAGCAGAGAATGTGCTAGGGCGTGGCACTTATGTTTCTTAAGAGCGGCGACAACCTCGGCTCCAATGGCCATCCCGCATTTTTCGAGTCGTTGGTCGAGGATGCGGGCTCGATCGAGCGCATTCATTTGAGAGAACGCGCCACCCTCCTTGAGCAGTTCGGCGGAAACTCCCGACTCGCGAGCGAGCTGAGTAAGCAGGTCGTTCCACATCGGTAGATTTGCGCCCGCGCTGACCCCCGCGCCTAGAAAGAGCACTAACTTGCCAGCCTTCGCTTCTTCTGCCAAACGGTTCGCGTCCTCCCGCAGCCGCTCGTCCAACTCGTTCGGCCAAACAGAGTGATCCAAGTTGTAATCTGCTCGTGCTCGAATAGCAGCGGTATACGCGACCCGGTTGAACGTAACCAGCGCGATATCGCAGTCGTATGATTCCACGGCTTGGTAGAGTTCGGGGAGCAACTCTTTGACGATGTCGCCCGCTTTGTGACCCGCGCCGCCTCGACCAGTGCCAACGACTGGAATGCCGATCAGAGGCTTCGCTCGCTTCTTCACAAAGCGATCGTTCGCAGCTGCCGGTGCTGCTATGCGAAGAAACTGCCTCACGCCCTCCACATACCAAGCGATGGGAGTTGAACCATCTCGTCTCCCGCCTTGGTGAACGAGCCACGGTTTGGGCAAATCGCGTGGCCAATCACCGGCGTCGGAAACGCGTGGTTGATCGCTATCCAGCTGTGTCCCCGGCGGCTTCCAATCGGGAACCCGCAATCGCCACCAACTTCTGGGAGCAAAATACCGTCCACAGGGCATCAGCCAAGTGTCGCACGCTAACTTGGTCAAATCTCCGTGGATAATAAATACGTGCCCGCTCATTTCGTAGATCTTTATAAAGTAGTTGTGGCTGACTTCGCTTCATCTTAACCGATCTTACTCTCCGTCAAGCATTTCGAGCTAGCTGCGATACGGATTTCGTTCGCGTTTTGCTGTTGAGTCGAGGGACATAGTAGAATGGAGGACACAGTAGAATGGAGGACATAGTAGAGTGATTGTTCTAGCGACTCGATTCATTGGTGGCCGTCAATTGAAACAAGGCCAATTGAAATACTCGATCAATTGAAATACTCGATCAAGAAATGAGCGTCGACGATGAAGCGACAAACGCGAAGTAATTTTCGCTCCCTTTTCTGTCAGATCTGTACATGCTGGATTATGGGCTACACGATCCTACTGTCGCACCTCGAGCTGCAAGCGGCGCCAAACGTTTTGTTTATTGTGGCCGATGATCTCAATTGCGCGATTAGTCCTTACGGAGATCGAATTGCCAAGACCCCCAATCTCGAGCGCATCGCAGCTCGTGGAGTCACATTTGAACGCGCTTATTGCCAACAGTCTGTGTGCAATCCTTCCCGCTCTTCATTCTTAACAGGCTTGCGACCGAATACTGTCAAAGTGGACGACCTGCGAAAGTACTTTCGCGATACGGCCAAGGGTGGAAGTACACTAATCACACTCCCGCAGTACTTCAAGAACCATGGTTATTTCTGTCAGGACATTGGGAAGATTTTCCACAACATGGGCGAAACGAAAGATCGTCGCTCGTGGTCGATCGACGAAGTACTTTTCGAGGGGACACATGCGGCCGACACAATTTTTTACAATAAGGCCCAGCCAGACCAGGGTAAGCGGCGTTCGTATAAAGCTCCGGTGACCGAAGCGCACGATGTTCCTGATACGGCTTACCGGGATGGTCATATCGCAAACCTTGCCGCCGCCATGTTGCGCGAGCATGCCAGCAGCGACCAGCCGTTTTTCCTTGCCGTTGGATTTTGGCGTCCTCATTTACCGTTTGTGGCTCCAAAGAAGTACTGGGATCTTTACGATCCTGAAAAGATCTCCATGCCCAATCCGATCGCCGCGCCAACGGATGTGCCCGCAATTGCGTTGCACCAATCTCGCGAGATAAGAGGTTACGGATTAACTCCCAAAGATCGCCCGTTCACCGAGAAAGAAATTCGCCACTACCGCCACGGCTACTATGCATCGATTAGCTTTATGGATGCGCAGATTGGAAAAATCCTCGACGCTCTTGATGAAAGCTCTCTCGCAGATAACACAATAATCGTATTCACTTCAGATCAT
>Ga0115002_10007968_pt1 | contig 11810 bp, 9 predicted proteins | sample ArcticOcean_MG_C_8_FD_89576 | JGI IMG/M metagenome (GOLD analysis project Ga0115002, IMG submission 89576) | Marine microbial communities from western Arctic Ocean - ArcticOcean_MG_CB11_86 | ecosystem: Environmental > Aquatic > Marine > Oceanic | place: Arctic Ocean: Canada Basin | collected...
AAGAAGAAAGTAGCAAAGAAGAAAGTAGCAAAGAAGAAAGTAGCAAAGAAGAAAGTAGCAAAGAAGAAAGTAGCAAAGAAGAAAGTAGCAAAGAAGAAAGTAGCAAAGAAAAAGACAGTGAAGAAGAAAGCAGCAAAGAAGAAAGCGAAAAAGAAACCCGCAAAGAAAAAGACAGTGAAGAAGAAAGCAGCAAAGAAGAAAGCGAAAAAGAAACCCGCAAAAAGACGTCGTTGAAGTAATTTTCGACGATCTCAAGAGCAAGCGACTTGCCAAAGGGGCCCTGTCGAAAGGCGGGGTCCCTTTTTTTTCAGGCAACGTAAAATACAGACTTATTCGTCTTAATAATCTCCGCTCCTCGGGCGTCACCTCCCCCTTTCACTACCCGATTGGCTGATGTATAAAACCGTCGCGAGAGTGAATATCAATATGATTCAATGAGATTGCCTCGTTTCCCCAGCTTTTGACGCTGAGGGGACAGCCGCATTCCGGCTGAGACCTTTATCCGAAGGGGAGCTGTTGTGGACACACGGACACTGACCTACACAGCAATTTCGGTCCTAGGATTTGGTCTCTGGGGCCTCATGATGCAACTGGGATAAGAGCGCCTAGGTGCCCTTCCCCACTTAACCACCATGGGGGTTATTGTCGCTATTATTGTCGCGGGCGGTGTGGCAAACCAAAGGCTTCCCCTCCAGGAATGGAACACGGGTTTACTGTTCCCGCTGGGAGCGGCCCTCGCCACCATGGTGGCCATGTTGTTCCTCACGCTGGCACTCGGCGCCTCGGATGGAAACACGACTAGCGTGATCGCCCTTTCGGCCATCTATCCGGGCATCACCGCCATCCTGGCCAGTATGTTCCTGGATGAGCCGTTCACTCTCGCCAAGGCGAGCGGTCTTTGTCTCGCGGCGGGCGCCGCGTTTCTTTTCACGCGTTAGGTTAAGGAAACTCTTCGTAATGGCAGCCAAGAGAGGCTATCGCATCGGCATCGACACCGGCGGCACTTTCACCGATGTGGTGTGCGTGCGCTCTGACACCGGCGAGGTTTTCACGACCAAGACCCCGACAACACCCTCGGATTACAGCGAAGGTCTCCTCGAGGGTATTCGGAAGATCATGGCCGATGTGAAGATCCGCCCCCACCAGGTGATCGGCGTTTATCACGGAACAACCGTGGCCACGAACGCGATACTCGAAAGACGCTTCGAGAATTTGGGTCTGATACTCACAAAAGGGTTTCGCCACATGCTCGAGTTGGGGCGCGGAGCGCAATTCTCGTCTGGCGGCAACTTCGCCTCGGCTTTACTGAACCGCCCTCCCGATGCGCTGGTGCCCCCCGAGCGCATTGCGGAAGTGGACGAGCGCCTCAGCGCCTCGGGCGAGGTCCTCCGGTCCCTGAGTAAAGAGGAGGCCGAGGAGAAAGCCCGATGGTTCCGTGAGCAGGACATCGGCTCGGTGGGCATCTGCCTGCTGCACGCATACGCAAACCCGACTCACGAGAAAATATTACTCGACGCCTTCGCAAGCCAATTCCCCGAATGCTTCGTCAGTATTTCCAGCGAGGTCATACCGGAGCCGGGCGAATACGAGCGGGCCGTGACGACCCTACTTGACGCCTCCATCAAGCCCCGGATCAAGGCTTATCTTGAGAAGAGCTCAGGGCGCATAGAGGAAACCCTCGGCGAAGTGCCGTTTCTCGTGATGAAGAGCAACGGCGGCGTCTCGACCGCCCGCGAGGTGGCGAAAAAACCAATCGGCACAGTCCTCTCGGGGCCAGCCGCAGGCGCCCTCTCAGCCGCGTTCCTGGGCAGCATCTCGGGCCACGACCGCCTCATCACACTCGACGGCGGGGGCACCTCGACCGACATCGCTGTTATCGAAAACGGCGAGGCGAAGCGCGGCACACACCATCAACTTGACGAATTCACAATTCGGCTTCCGATGATCGATGTTGTCACCACCGGCACGGGCGGCGGCTCAATTGCCTGGCAAAGCCAGGAGGGAAGGCTGCGGGTGGGGCCAAGGAGCGCTGGCGCGGATCCGGGGCCCGTGTGCTACGGAATGGGAGGCGAGAGCCCCACCGTGACGGATGCCAACCTCGTGCTGGCGCGCAGCCCGCTACACCTCGCGGGAGGCGAAGTGAAGCTCAACAAAGCACTGGCCATGCGCGCCATGCGCCAGTTATCAGGCCCCTTCGGCCTCGATCCGCATGAGATGGCCTCCGGAGTCGTCGAAATCGCCGCCTGGAATCAGGCCCACGCTATTCGGCAAGCGACCGTTCAGCGGGGAATATCGCCCCGCGATTACGCGCTGATGGCGTTCGGCGGCTCGGGCCCGCTCACCGCCGGGCTCGTGGCCGAAATCCTGGGCATTGAAACCGTCATCGTTCCCCCCTTCGCGGGGATGACAAGCGCCTTCGGGCTCGAAGTGGTGGACCTGGTGAACGACCATTCGACGCCCCACTACCAGAGCGAGGATAAGCCCGACTCCGACGCCTTGAGCAGCGCCTTCGAGATCCTGGAGGGCGAAGCCGATGACGGTCTCGCCCTGGAGGGAATCCAGCCGCACCGCCGCATGCTCAGGCGGGCTGTGGACATACGGTATCAAGGAGAGGCGCACGAACTCGAAGTCGATTTTCCCTCGGGCTATCTCTCGCCCCAAGTACTTGTCGCAGTGATGGAGCGCTTCCATCTCCTCTACAGGCAGCGCTTCACTCATAACTACAAGGGAAAACGCCCGGCTGAAATCGTCCATCTTCGTGTCACCGGAGTCGGGCTCACCGAGCCGCCAAATCTCCCTCTTCTTCCGGTGGGCGATGAGAGCGCCGAGGACGCCTATAAAGGCGCACGACTGGTCTGGTTCGCTGAAACGGATGGGTTCATCGATACACCTATCTACTACCGGGAGCGCCTGGCGGAGGGGAATCTCATTCTGGGCCCGGCGGTTGTGGAGAGTTTCGGGAGCACCACCGTCATCTTCCCGAGGCAGGAGGCGCGGGTGGATCGCTACGGCAATCTCATGATTCGCTTCAGAACCGAAATGGCCAAGCGCGGCGAGCGGGCCGGTCGCGCTACAGGTCTGCACGGTGTGGGGTCTAACTACTAATGAACGTCAACCCTATTGTCAGCGAAATTGTTTCGGGCGCTCTTCGCTCCCTTGAAGAGGAGGTCGAGGATCTTCTCGCCCGCATCTGGCGGAGCCCTGCCCTCCGGGACTCGAGGGATTTTTCTGTCTCGCTCTACGACCGATTCGGAAGGGCGCTGACGGGCAGGGCCCTCGGCGCGGGCCCCGGGCCCATACTCTCAAGATTCGCCCCCGAAGACCTGAAGCCGGGCGATGTGTTCCTTCACAACGACCCCTATCTTCCGCCTGCCGGGCTGGGCGAGATGGCCGAGATATGCCTGACGCGCCCCCTGTTCGGGGAGGACAAACTCATCGCGTTTCTCCAGGTGCGCGGGCGCCATGATGACCTGGGCGGCTTTCTTCCCGGCGGAGGGGCCGCTGGTGCATCGGAGAGTTTTCACGAAGGCCTCATCATTCCCCCTGTGCGAATCGCCAGCAGCGGCGAGCGGGTGGAAGACATCCAAGCCATGCTCCTGCGCAACAGCCGTTTTCCGGAAATGCTCAGGGACGATATCGACGCCCAGATCGGGGCGCTTCAAGTGGGTGCGCTCAGGCTCAAGGAGTTGGTCGATCGCTACGACGCAGAGCAACTCACCGCCTGCTTCGCGGACCTTTTGCGCGAATCCGAGATGGCCTTTAAGAATGAGCTTTTACCCAAAATTCCGGAGAAAAGCCGAAAGGTCAAAACACAGATTAAAACCGACGGCTTCGGCGGGCCCCACGCCTTGAGCTTGACCCTCTTCAGGGAGGGCGAGAAGCTGGTGGTGGAACTAGACGCTGGCCCTCAGGCGCGGGGACCCATCAATTGCCCGCTCGAGGGCGAGGGGAAAACCTCTCTGGCACGGCTCATATCCCCCCTGCTTCTCCATCTGGCGGAAAATCCCGACCGGATGGCTGGTATTCTGCTGAACGACGGCGCGTGCCGGGTTATCGACATCCGGCTACCGGGGCCAGGCACCCTCCTGACCCCGAAGTTTCCCGCTCCCACCGGGCTTCGCTCCTTGACCATGGGGCGATTGTTTTCCGCATTTGGAGAGGCGCTCTTTCTCTCGACCGGCGGGGTCATCCCTGCCGGATTCGACAATCTGCGCTTCTTGAGCCTATGGGGAACCAACGGAAATGAAGGCTCATTTCTGTTCCGCGAAGCGCTCGGGGCTGGAAGCGGCGGCGCCCCGCAGCTTGACGGCTTATCCGCCGTCCCGCCCATCGGAAGCCACGGCGGCATGCCCGCCGAAGTGGTCGAGACGCGCTATCCCATACGAATCGAATCGGTCGGGCTGGTTTCCGGCTCCGGCGGGGCTGGTGAGTTCCGGGGCGGGCCCGGCACATACAGGGAGTACCGTTTCCTGGCAGGCGGCAACCTCTCGAGCGCGGCCGAGTCTGAGCAATTCGGGCCCTTTGGGGGCAAAGGGGGCGAGGCAGGCGCCACCTACCGGCTGACCCTGGCTGGAAAATCAGGAAAAACCCGGCGGCTTTCCGCCATTACAGCATCCGAACCATTTGAATCAGGGGACTTGCTCCGGGTGGAAACCCCCGGCGGCGGCGGGTGGGGTGCGCCCCACAAGCGCGACCCTGAAGCTGTTCGTCTCGATGTGCTGCGCGGGATGCTCTCAAAGGATAGCGCGAAGACCGTCTATAGCGTCGAACTGGGCCGTGCGCCAGGCTATACGGTGAATCCAGTGGATACGGCCAAGCTGCGCGGCAAGAATCCCAAGAAAAGCTAATCTTCGGTGCCGGAGCATCCCCTTCCCCGTAAAAAAGCCGCAATTTACAAAAAAAATGTCGCGTCTTATTAAATATCAAGGCGATACTTCTCATCATGCCTTGACGATTTCCGCTATTGAGAGTATCCCCGTTTCCGATGGCAAGCATCGCCCGGAGACCTGTAATGATGCCCAGGAAAATACCGGTAACTCTCACCACCCTCACATTATTTTTTCTCTGGGGTTGCGGCCTCGGAACAATCAATCAGTTGCCAATCTCACTGAAATATATTCCATCGAGTCAGGCTGAATTCACCGGGACCCCGAAACTCGAGTCCGTCTCGCTGGGGCTATTCGAGGATTCCCGGACAGGCCGCCCCTCCGGGGCCATGGGCGAGCTAGTCAGATTCAACAATGAGATTGATCGATTTCATCCGCGCCTGGGTGTCTCAGGCGCGGTGGAGCAAATCGTTCGCGGCTATTTCACAAAGCGAGCCGTCCGGGTCCTGTCGTCCAACTGGAACGGGAACGCGGACGATATATGGGGACACAAGGGGGATATGGTCATTTCAGCACGGATTCTGGATCTGTGGTTCACGGGCCGCAATTTGCTCACCATGGCCCAGGCATCGAGCGTATTTCAGATACAACTCAAGGCCGCCTCCCCGAAAAGCGGGACCGTCATCATAAAAACCATTCAAATCGAGCCGACCGCGCGAAGAGGCATCTTCTGGGACCCCCGGGATGTGGAAAAATGGCTCAGCAATTCAATTTCCGAGGCGCTCGACCGGATTCTGCCCGACATGGAAAGGCGGCTGACTGGGTGAGTGCCCCCTGACCTCAAATACCTCTACCGGGAACCCCCCGGCGGATTGACGCTTAGAGTGAATTCTGTAAAATCCCGCCCATTGTTGCTCCCACCAAATCATATCTTTTTTTTTGTGCCCGGCCTTCCCTTCAGGGCGGACCGGCTTTGCTCCAACAGGAAAAGAGAAACGGAGGTAACACCCGCATGGCAATTCAAGTAGGCATCAACGGTTTCGGTCGAATTGGACGCAATCTATTTCGCGCCGCGTTAAACGAGCCAGAAATTAATTTTGTCGCCGTTAACGATCTAACCGATCCGAAAACGCTGGCACACCTTCTCAAATACGACTCGATCCATGGCCGCTTCGAGGGCACCGTCGAGGCAGGCGACGGCGAGATTATCGTGAACGGGAAAGCCATCAAAGTTCTCTCCGAGCGCGATCCCGCGAACCTCCCATGGGGCAAGCTGGGCGTCGACATCGCCGTCGAGAGCACCGGCATTTTCACCAAGCGGGCCGACGCCGAAAAACACATCAACGCTGGCGCCAAGAAAGTAATCATCTCGGCGCCAGCCACCGACGAGGACATCACCATCGTCCTTGGGGTGAACGACGACAAATACGATCCGGCCAAGCACCACATCATTTCAAACGCGAGCTGCACGACAAACTGCCTTGCCCCGGTGGCCAAAGTTCTCCACGAAAAATTCAAGATCAGCCGCGGCCTCATGACCACAACCCATGCCTACACAAACGATCAAAAAATCCTCGACCTGCCCCACAGCGATCTGCGCCGCGCGCGGGCCGCAGCTGTGAGCATGATTCCCACCTCAACCGGCGCGGCCAAAGCCGTCTCGCTCGTGCTGCCCGAACTCAAGGGTAAACTCGACGGTATGGCGATCCGAGTGCCAATCAAGGATATATCGGTGGTGGACCTTGTGGCCGAGCTTGAAACCGATGTCACGGTCGAGGAGGTTAACGCCGCCCTGAAAGAGGCCGCCGACGGCGCGCTCAAGGGTATTCTCGAATACACAGAAGAGCCTCTCGTATCGATCGATTTCCTCGGGAACCCGGCTTCATCCACCGTCGACGCCCTCTCCACCAAGGTTCTCGGCAAGAGAATGGTTAAGGTGCTCTCCTGGTACGACAACGAATGGGGTTTCTCGTGCCGGATGGTGGACATGATCAAAAAAGTGGGCGCAAGCCTTTAATAAGACCGGACCGCTTGAGGGGAATTATGGCTAATGGGTAATCTTATGAGTGCGTTCGAAAACGGGACGCCCAAACTCGACATTGAAGACATCGAGGTGGCGGGCAAGCGAGTTTTCTTGCGGGTCGATTTCAACGTACCACTCGACGATCAATCAAACATCACTGACGACACCAGAATCCGCTCGGTGCTTCCGACGATCAACTACTTGCTCGACGAGGGCGCGCGCGTTATTGTCGGCGCCCATTTGGGTAGACCCAAAGGGCGGAAGAACCCCAAATACTCCCTCGCGCCGGCGGCCAAGCGCCTGAGCCGACTTCTCGACAAGGAGTGCCCCCTCGCCCCTGACTGCACGGGCAGCGAGGTGAAGGCCCTGGTTAATGCCATGGATGAGGGCGATATTTTTCTTCTCGAGAATCTCCGTTTTTATGAGGGCGAGGAGAAAAATTCCGACAAATTCGCGAAGGAGCTCGCCTCGCTGGCCGACATTTATATCAGTGACGCCTTCGGAAACGCCCATCGCGAACACGCCTCCATGTCGGCCATTACCAAATACCTCCAACCCGCAGTAGCTGGCTTCCTGATGCTCAAGGAGGTGAACTACCTTTCCCGCGCAGTAAACAATCCGATGCGCCCTGTCGTCGCCATTCTAGGCGGGGCCAAGGCCAGCACCAAGATCGGCATCATCGAGCGCCTGCTCAGCAAAATGGACAAGATCATCATTGGCGGCGGCATGGCAGGCACTTTCCATAAATCGCAGGGCCTTGAGATGGGAAACAGTCTTGTCGAGGAGCACATGATCGGCACGGCGGGATCGATAATCCAGAAGGCCAGAGAGTTGGGCGTCAATCTCTATCTCCCATGCGACTATGTGGTCGCTGACAAGTTCGAGGCCTCCGCTGAAACGAAGGTTGTTCCCGCCCAGGAAGTGCCTAAAGAGTGGTATGCACTCGACATCGGCCCTGCCAGCTCCATACTATTCTCCGAAGTCCTGCAAGGCGCGAAAACGATTATTTGGAACGGCCCAATGGGCGTATTCGAGGTTGATGCATTCAGCCGGGGCACCTATGCCATGGTCAACCACGTGGCGGGCTCATTTGCCCTTACAATCGTCGGCGGCGGGGATACCGACGTAGCCGTTCACAAGGCAGGCGAGTCACGCCGAATCTCCTACATCAGCACGGGCGGCGGCGCTTTCCTAGAACTCCTCGAAGGCAAGGAGCTGCCCGGCCTTGCATCGTTGACCGACAAAAAGTAGCGGCCATCTAATTCAATAGAATGAATCACCAAGCCTGAGGAAAATCTTGCGCAAGCCTCTCGTAGCCGGAAACTGGAAGATGAACGAAATGATTGGCGAGGCACGTGCGCTCGCCGGAGAGGTAGCCAGGGGTCTGGCAGGCATGCCGGGAGCCGCCGAGAAGGTGGAGATTGTTCTCGGTCCACCCTATCTCGCGCTGCCCTCCGTTGCGGATGAAGTTGCCGCATCGCCTATCGCCGTGGCGGGTCAGAACTGCTCATCTGAGGAGGCAGGCGCCTTCACCGGCGAGGTAAGCGCCTCGATGCTCAAGGACGCCGGGGCCACCCACGTCATCCTGGGCCACAGCGAACGCCGGGAGCTCTACGCCGAGGAAGATTCCCATGTAGCCGCGAAATCGAAGGCGGCCAGAGTCCAGGGCCTTATTCCTATCGTCTGCATCGGAGAATCGCTCGACATCCGCGAGGCGGGCGGCACTCTGGAGCGGATCGCCCATCAGATGAAACATTCCGTCTTTGCCGCCTTCGAGACCGCTCCCGAAGGCTTTGTCATCGCCTACGAGCCCATCTGGGCTATCGGCACCGGGGTGACGGCCTCTCCCGTGCAGGCGCAGGAAGTCCATGCCTTTATCCGCGAGCAACTAAAAGCGAAATACGGGGTGGACTATGCCGATAAATCGCGTATCCTATACGGAGGCAGCATGAAACCTGGGAACGCCTCCGAACTCATGAGCCAGCCGGACATCGACGGCGGGCTTATCGGCGGCGCGAGTCTCGTCAGCGGCGATTTTCTCGAAATCATCCGGATCGCCCAGGGGGCCTAAGCCTCCAGAGCGGACTTTTTTCAAGGAGTTAAAGAGCGAGCGTATGTTTATTTTTCTTACCATCCTTCATATTGTCGTCGCACTGTCCCTGATTCTTTTCGTCTTACTCCAGGCTGGCAAGGGCGGTGGTATCGGCGCCGCTTTCGGCGGCGGCACGAGTGACACGCTCTTTGGCGCCGGCGGACCCGCCGGCATTCTAGGCAAGCTCACCACCGGTGCGGCCGTCATTTTCATGGTGACCTCGCTGCTTCTGTCTTACTTCGGATCACACCTCGAGACAGGCTCTATCGTACCCACCGCCCCCGTAAAAGCCAGGACTGAGAGCAGCGCCCCTATCAAACCGGGCCCCACCACCGCCCCCAAGAGCCAAAAATCCGAAAAACCCGGCTCCTGATTCCTTCGCCTCACGGGGGCAATGGATGATCATCAAGCGGCTTCTCGTTTTTCTACCACTCATCGTCGTTCTCGTTCTCATTCAGTCCTACTTCTGGGTCCCCACATTCAGCGATCAGGTGAAGGGAAGCGACCGGCGGCTCACTCAGTACATCGAGGGCTCAATTGGTGACGCCCGGATTCTCAACCCCATCCTCTACTCCGACACTTCCAGCGGCACCATCGTCGATCTTGTATTCGAAGGGCTCATCGACCGGGACAAGAACCTCAAATACCGGGGACGCTTGGCCACCTCCTGGCGCATCTACGAGGAGGCCTATTTCATCCCGCGGCCCGGCGGCCCATCGGCTGAAACACTCAAAGAGCGGATTCAGGCGGCGGTAACCAAGGGCGGCGCGGAATGGACCGCGAACGTGAGCGGCGTCGAAGTCGCGGCGGCGCTAGAGGAGAATATCTCGATCTTCCTCCCGCCCGCCAAAAAAGGGAAAAAGCCCCGGCGCGAATCGCTGGCCATTAGCTATCCGGCCCGGGTGAAGGTTACGCTCAGGAACGTGGACCAGGATTTTTTCACGAAGCTTGAAAAACTTATGGGCCCCGGGATCATCGAGAAGGACCCGGCTCCCTACCTGCCGGGGGACCTCGTCGAGCGGGTAAGGAAAGCCGCCCTCGGGCGTGTCAACCTCACCGAGCACAATCCGGTCATCATCTTTAATCTCAGGCACGGCGTCCGCTTCCACGACGGCCACGAGTTCGACTCGGGCGATGTGCGCTTCACCTACGAGTCGGTCTTGGACCCACGCAACCTATCGCCCCGCATTCCAGACTACGAGCCCGTAAAGCGCCTGGAGTCCCTAAATCGCTTCACCGTGAAAGTCACCTACAAGCGCCTTTACTCGCCCGCCTTCGGCACATGGGCGATGGGAATTTTGCCCGAGCACCTGCTGGACAAAAAAGCGCTCGCCGCAGAGGCCAAGCGCCTGAAGCGCGACCCAAAAAAATTCACCCTGCGTGACAGCCACTTCAACCGCGCTCCCGTAGGGGCCGGCGCCTTCAAGTTCAAGGAATGGCAATCGGATGAGCTCATTCGCGTGGTGCGCAATGATGATTACTGGGAGGGCCCGCCCGAGTACGCCGAGTACATCTACCGCATCATTCCCGACGCCCTCACACAGGAGATGGCTTTTTACGCCGGGACGGTGGACAGCTACAGCGCGGGGACGCACCAGGTCGAGCGCCTGAGAAAAGACCCGCGCTTCCAGGTCTTCTCGGGCCTCTCGTTCGGCTACACCTACATCGGCTACAACATGCGAAAAAAACCCTTCGACGATGTTCGCGTACGCCGGGCGCTGAGCATGGCGGTGGACACCCCAAAAATCCACAAATATGTTTTAAACGGCGAGGCCGAGGATATCACAGGCCCCTTCGTCAAGCAGAGCGAACACTACAACAAGGCGGTCAAACCCCTGCCCTACAACCCCAAAAAGGCCGAGCGCCTCTTGCACGAAGCCGGATGGAAAAAAGTGAACGGGAAAATGCGCAAAGGGGGCAAACAGCTCGCCTTCAAACTTGTCACCAACAACGGCAATGAGGCCCGAAAAGCCATCTCCCAGGTAGTTCAGGACTCCTGGAAGGGGATCGGCGTCAAAGCAAGTCTTGACCGAGTAGAATGGGCTGTATTCCTTGAAAAATATATCAACTCGCTCAACTTTGACGCGGTTATTCTCGGCTGGCGGATGGGACTAGAGCCGGACCTGTATCAAATCTGGCATTCTAGCCAGACGAATCCCCACCAACTTAATTTCGTTGGCTATAGAAATAAGGAGGCGGACGACCTCATCATCAAAATTCGCCAGGAGTACGATCTAAAAAAACAGGTAGGCTTCGCCAACCGGCTTCATGAAATCATCTACGCCGATCAGCCCTACACATTTTTATACGTGAGCAAATGGACGGCCCTTCTTGACCGAAAAATCGTCGTAACCGAGAAAAAAGCAGGCGGTAAGCGCGGCTACCGAAAAATCCGCCCCACCCCGACGGGGAACTACACCTACGATTTCCGCAAGTGGCTCAAACTCCCCTCCACCCCCCAGTTCGAGGGCTGAGCGATGACCGCATACATTGTCCGCACAGGCTTCTTCAAGATCATAACGCTCGTGATCATTTCAATAATCAGTTTCCTGATCATTCACCTCGCACCGGGCAAACCGAGCCAAATCGACCCGCTCAACCCCCGCTTCCGCAAAGAGGACATCGCGCGCTACCGCGCCGCCTTCGACCTCGACAAGCCCATGTGGAAGCAATACTACCTCTTCTATAAAAAACTTGGCTCAGGGGAACTCAAAAGCTTCAAGGACAATCAACCCGTTTTGGGAAAAATTTGGCGGCGATTCCTGAACAGCCTGCCGCTGTTTATCGTGGGAACCATCCTCACCTGGTGCCTCGCATTCCCGATGGGCATACCCGCGGCCCTGAACCGGGGCGGCCTTTTTGATCGATC
>Ga0115002_10007972_pt1 | contig 11807 bp, 12 predicted proteins | sample ArcticOcean_MG_C_8_FD_89576 | JGI IMG/M metagenome (GOLD analysis project Ga0115002, IMG submission 89576) | Marine microbial communities from western Arctic Ocean - ArcticOcean_MG_CB11_86 | ecosystem: Environmental > Aquatic > Marine > Oceanic | place: Arctic Ocean: Canada Basin | collected...
CAAGGCGAACCGCGAGTAGCGAGCGGGGACCGCGTTGATGCGTGTCGCACTGATCGTGATCGCGGTTGTGGCGCTCATGGTTGTGGGTTTCGTTTTTGTGGGCGGCGCGTCACCGGCAATCATCGTGGCGCCCGAGACAGTTTTTCACTGGGGCCCACTCAATGTGACTAACACGATGTTCACATCGTGGTTCGTGGTGGCGTTCCTGGTATTGAGCGGCTTCTTCGTCGGACGGAACCTGTCGGTCGTGCCCAGCGGGGTTAGCGGTGCTGTTGAGGCAGCCGTCGAGGTCTTCCTCAATCTGGTGGTGAATGTTGCCGGTGAGGTGAACGGGCGACGCTTTTTCCCTCTGGTGGCGACGATTTTTTTCTTCATCTTGACTTCCAACTACTTCGGCCTGCTGCCGATCAACAACATTGTTGGTCTCCCGGAACCGAACTTCGGTGACAACCAGGTGGTGATGCAGCAGCGAACGGTGGCCGGTATTGAGGTGGCGCTGATTCCGCTGAAGCCGGAACAAGTGGACACTGGTGGCACTGATTTGGCCTTCGTTGAAATCGACGGGCACCGCGAATTCATTGAGCCAACCGATGCGAGTCACGGTGACAACGGCAGTGGATCCATCGTCTCGCACGATGGTTCGCACACGGCGGATGGCGCGACGGTGACCGGATTTTCCGGTCTGCTGGCGCCGTATTTCCGTTCCGTGATGACTGATGTGAACGCGCCGGCGGCGATTGCGATATTCTCATTCATCTTTGTGGAGTTCTGGGGCTTGCAGACGCTGGGCGTGGGGTATCTGAAGAAGTTCTTCAACTTCGGGAAGTTGTTGAAGGGCGATATCTTGGGCGGTCTGATCGATGTGTTCGTCGGTGTGCTGGAGTTCTTTTCGGAACTCTCACGGATGATTTCGTTCACCTTCCGTCTCTTCGGAAACATCTTCGCTGGCGAAGTGCTGTTGCTGATGATGACGTTCCTTGTGCCGTTTGTACTCGTGGATGTGTTCTACGGGTTGGAATTGTTTGTTGGTCTGATTCAGGCGTTCGTGTTCGCCATGCTCACGCTGGTGTTCGCGGTGACGGCGGTGACGTCGCACAGCGGGGACGAGCATGAGGGTGAAAGCACGCAGCACTAGATCAGCTAAATTCGAGAGAAGCGAGCCATTCGCACCGGAAAATAGGCCGGGGCGGGTCAGGGAGGAATTGGATATGACTGCAGCAGTGATTGCGCGCCGCTCGGCCTACGTTCTAGCAATGGGCGCCGTTGCGTTCTTGGTCACCACTGGCGTTGCCGGTGCACAGGAAGCAGCGGACAATATCTCTACGGAGAACAGCGCGAAGTTCATGGCGGCTGGTATCGCCATGGGCCTTGGCGCGCTGGGGCCGGCCATCGGCATCGGCCTGTTGGGCGGCAAGGCAATGGAGGCACTGGGTCGCAACCCAGAGGCGGCCGGCGCGATTCAGACGAACATGATTCTCGCGATCGCGTTCGCCGAGGCGATCGGCATCTACGCCTTGGTCGTCGCGATTCTGATCGGCTTCGTCTTCTAGGACCTCAGACCCGCGGTGGGGGTGTGTTCGGCGGACTGCCGGGCACGCCACCGCACCCGAGGAGAGACGTATGAGGTCAGAGAGAGAGCGGCGCTCGCCGATGACGTGTCTACGGTCACGTCGATCGCAGGTGGCCGGCTTGGCAATGCTGTTGGCTGTCTCGCCGGGCGTCGCCACGGCGACTGAAGAGGCCGAGGGAATCGCGGCACTGGGATTCAACGTCCCGGGGTTGATCGCGCAACTGGTCAACTTCACGATTCTGCTCGTGCTGCTGCGGATGTTCCTGTGGAAGCCGATTCTGAAGGTCCTCGACGAGCGCAAGCAGCGCATCGAAGAAGGCTTGCTGCGGTCTGAACAGGCAGCATCCCAGGCTGAGGCCAGCGAAGAAGAAGCACGTCGGGTGATCGATGAGGCGCGTGCCGAGGCTCGCGAGCAGACCGCCCGCGTGCAGGATTCGGCCGCGCGATTGCGCGAGGAGCTGGAGACACAGGCTCGCGCCGACGCGGATCAAATTCTGTCGCGCGCTCGCGAAGAGATTGGGCTGGAGCGCGAACAGGCGATCCAGCAACTCCGAAGCGAGTTCGCGGATCTAACGATTCGTGCGGCGGAGCGCGTGGTCGGGCAATCGCTTGACCGAGCAGCTCACCAGCGGCTGATTGATGAAGTACTGATCGAGGGAAACCTTGGTCAGGCCGGGCGTAATTAGGCTGGCTGTGCGGCGCGAAAGCGTGTGGACAATCAGCGGCGACACGGTCGTCAGGGGGTAGACGTGGCAGAAGCACGCGAGATCGCCGGTCGGCGCTACGCGCTTGCTGTCATGGAGATCGCCCGGGCGGATGGAGGCTTGGACGAGTGGCTGGCGGCACTAGATACGCTGGAAGTGCTCACTGCGCGCCGCCCGTTCGTGGAGGCGCTGCAGGCTGACGGTGTCACCGGCGAGCAGTTCGACAACTCCGTGCGTCAGGCGCATGACGAGATTGGCTCAAAGCAGCTGAACCTGTTCAGACTGCTGCGGAGCAAGCGTCGAATGGCGCTGGGTGCTTCGATTGCGTCGTTCTACCGGGAGCTGCTCGATGAGGAAGGCAACGTGGCTCGGGCGACGGTGCGCACAGCAGTGGAATTGGACGATGAACGTCGGTCATCGCTAGAGCGGCGACTGGCGGAGCAAACGGGCAAGCAGGTGGTGCTGGAGACGATCGTCGACCCCGCGATTATCGGGGGAATGACGGTTCGGATCGGGGACCGGTTGTTTGACGCGTCGACACGGACGCGATTGCAGAACTTGAGACGAGAACTTGAGCGAGCCAGCCGATAGGCAGGTTCGTGAGAAACGAGACCGAACGCGCGGAGCCGTTCGCGTAGGAGGCCCAGATGGTAATTCGAGCCGAAGAGATCGCTTCGATCCTCAAGCAACAGATCGAAGGCTTCGACGCGGAAGCAGTCGAGTCCAACGTTGGCACGGTGATCGTGACAGGCGACGGGATCGCGCAAATTCATGGGTTGGGCGAATGCATGGTCTCCGAGCTCCTGGAGTTCGACGTCACTGATGACGAAGGCCGCCCGATTCGTGGACTGGCGCTGAACCTGGAAGAAGAGACCGTCGGCGCAATCATCCTTGGTGACGCGGCCAAGGTGAAAGAGGGCCACGAGGTCCGGACCACCGGTCTGGTGGCGTCGGTACCAGTCGGCGAGGCGCTGATTGGCCGAGTGATGAACGCACTGGGCGACCCGATCGACGCGCGCGGTCCCATTAACTCGACAGAGCGCTACCCGGTTGAGCGAATTGCCCCCGACGTCGTCGGCCGCGTTCACGTGGATGAGCCGCTGCAGACCGGCGTCAAGGCAATCGATGCCATGATTCCGATTGGCCGAGGCCAGCGCGAGCTGATTATTGGCGACCGCTCAATCGGCAAGAGCGCGATTGCGGTGGACGCGATCATCAACCAGCGCGGTGGCGACGTCATCTGCGTCTACGTGGCGATTGGCCAGAAGGACTCGAAGATTGCGCAGTTGGTCGCGACGTTGGAAGAGTACGGTGCCATGGAGCACACCATCGTGGTTACCTCATCGGCAGCTGATTCCGCGGCACTGCAGTACTTGGCTCCGTACTCCGGTGCAGCCATGGCCGAGTACTTCATGGCCAAGGGCAAAGACGTCCTAATCGTCTATGACGACCTCTCCAAGCACGCATGGGCTTACCGTGAGGTCTCGCTACTGCTGAAACGCCCTCCGGGACGCGAAGCCTATCCCGGCGACGTCTTTTACTTGCACTCGAGACTGCTTGAGCGCTCAGCGCGTGTTACAGAGGCGTACGGCGGTGGATCGATCACGGCGCTGCCGATCATTGAGACGCAGGCCGGTGACGTGTCGGCATACATCCCGACGAACGTCATCTCGATCACCGATGGCCAGATTTTCCTAGAGCTGGACCTCTTCAACTCCGGTCAGCGACCGGCTACCAACCCCGGTATCTCGGTCTCGCGAGTGGGCGGTGACGCGCAGACCAAGGCGATGAAGAAAGTGGCTGGCACCTTGAGGTTGGACCTCTCGCAGTACCGCGAGCTGCAAGCCTTCGCCCAGTTCGGTACCGACGACCTGGATGCCTCAACGCGGTTGCAGCTCACGCGAGGCGAGCGGCTGACGGAGCTGTTGAAGCAACCGCAGTATCAGCCGCTGACGCTGGCGCAGCAGGTGACGCTGCTCTACATGGGGGTTAACGGATATCTGGACCAGGTGCCAGTGGACAAGATTGGCAGCTTGGAGCGCGCGTTTCATGAGTTCATGTCCGCGAACCACGCGGGAGTGCTGAGCGCGATTATGACGAGCGGGGACCTGGATGGCGACACCGAGGATTCCCTGAAGAAAGCGGTTGACGAGTTCCTCGGTTCCGTCGCGTACTAGTGACGCGCAGCGAACGACGGGAAGATGGAGCGGAGCGCTAGATGGCAGGTGGCGGTAGCGTCCGAGCGATCCGACAGCGGATCGGTTCGGTTCAGAATACGGCGAAGGTCACTCATGCGATGGAGCTGGTGGCTGCATCGAAGATGCGCCGCGCTCAGGATCGCGCGCTAAGGGCCCGTCCGTACGCAACTCAGATGCGGGCGGTGCTGTCGCAGCTTTCGGCTTACGCGCAGCAGCAGCGTGGCGATGAATCAGGGCACCCGCTATTGGCTGAGCGCGAGGTGAAGAAATTCGGACTGATCCACATCACCTCAGACCGAGGTCTCGCTGGTGGATTGAACGCCAACATGAACCGCGCCAGCGCCTCCATGGCACTGGCACGACAACCCGAGGTCGAGCAGGTCTCGGTGCTGCCGGTTGGGAAAAAGGGGAGCGATTTCTTCCGGCGCTCCGGATTCCCTGCGCTGGCTGAGTTCACCGAACTGGGCGACTTTCCGAGTTCAAATGAGGTGCTACCGATCGCGCGAATCGTGATGGACGACTACATCTCCGGCAAGTTGGATCAGGTCTACATCGGGTTCCAGACGTTTGTGAACGCGGCGGTTCAGCGACCGACGTTGCGGCAGATTTTGCCGATTCAACCGCCAGAGAGCGACGAGGACCACGTGGGGCCAGCCGAGTTCATTTTTGAACCGTCCCCGGAAGCGTTGTTGGAGACGCTGCTGCCACGCTATGTGGAGATGCAGGTCTTCGAGGCAGTGCTAGAAGCACAAGCTTCCGAGCAGTCAGCACGAATGGTAGCGATGAAACAGGCGACGGATGCGGCACAAGACATGGTGTCGGACCTGACCTTGACATACAACAAGGCACGACAGGAACTGATTACGGGCGAACTGCTCGATATCGTGGGCGGAACTGTCGCCCTCGCGCAGGGTTAAACAGCGCTCGACAGGAGGCAGTGATGGCAGCAACAGGTAGCGTGCGACGTGTCATCGGCACGGTGGTAGACATTGAATTTCCTTCGGGCGATCTGCCGGAGCTGTTCAACGCAGTGAACGTGGATATGAACGGGCAACGGCTGATTACCGAGGTGCAGCAGCATCTGGGTAGCAACTGGGTGCGCTGTCTGGCACTGGACTCCACTGACGGGCTACGCCGCGGCGCAACGGCCGAGGACACCGGGGCGGCGATTACCGTTCCGGTGGGCCCTGAAACGCTGGGCCGCATTTTCAACGTGGTGGGTGAGCCACTGGACCCCGGTGCTCCGATTTCCGACTCCGCGCCACGGATGCCAATTCACCGCGCTCCCCCGTCCTACGCCGATCAGGAAACTCAAACGGCAACCCTCGAGACCGGCGTCAAGGTGATCGACCTGGTGGCACCGCTGCCACGTGGTGGCAAGGTAGGCCTGTTCGGCGGTGCCGGTACCGGCAAGACCGTGACGAACACCGAGCTGATTCGAAACCTTGCAGCCGAGCATAATGGTCTCTCCGTTTTCGCTGGTGTCGGCGAGCGCTCCCGCGAAGGCAACGACCTCTGGCACGAGATGCAGCAGTACGGCGTGCTGGATAAGACGGCGCTGGTCTATGGCCAGATGAACGAGCCGCCCGGTGTCCGCCTCCGAGTTGCGCTGACCGGTCTCACGATGGCTGAGTACTTCCGCGACGAAGAAGGGCGCGACGTGCTGCTCTTTGTCGACAACATCTACCGCTACACATTGGCTGGTATGGAAGTGTCCGCACTGCTCGGTCGGATGCCATCCGCCGTGGGTTACCAGCCGACGCTCGCCACCGAGGTGGGCCAGCTTGAAGAGCGCATCACCTCGACAAAGAAGGGCGCTATTACGTCCTTTCAGGCGATTTACGTACCGGCGGACGACTACACGGACCCGGGTGTGGCGACGACATTTGGCCATCTCGACGCCACGGTCACGCTTGACCGCGCGCTTGTGGAGCAGGGCTTGTTCCCGGCAATCGCCCCGCTGACCTCGAACAGTCGAATCCTCGACCCGATGGTGGTTGGCCAAGAGCACTACGACGTGGCACAGGGTGTGCTGCAGACGCTGCAACGCTACAAGGACCTGCAAGACATCATTGCCATCCTCGGTATCGAAGAGCTGTCGGACGAGGACAAGCAGGCCGTGGGCCGTGCCCGCCGCATGCAGCGCTTCCTCTCACAGCCGATGTTCGTCGCCGAGCAATTTACCGGTACTAAAGGCGAGTACGTGCCGGTTGCGGAGACAGTGCGGGGCTTCAAGGAAATCCTGGAAGGCAAGCACGACTCGCTGCCGGAGCAGGCGTTCTACATGGTGGGCGGCATCGAGCAGGCGGTCGAAAAGGCCGCGGGAATGGCGGCGACCGCCTAACCGGCGGCCGCTGAGTCACGGAGGCTTCCACGTGCCATTGAAGCTGTCGATTGTTACGGCGGACCGGACCGTGCTGGAGCGTGATGATGTCACGCGCCTGGTGGTGCCTGGCGCGGAAGGGCAGCTCACGCTGCTACCGAGTCACGCGGCGCTGATGACCAGCCTAGGAATGGGCGAGATGATCGCTTACGCACCTGACGGTCTTGAGCCAATCGCGATTCACGGCGGCTTCCTCCAGATTGCGAATGATGAGGTAAAGGTGCTGGCGGACGCTGCCGAGCACTCGGATGACATTGACGAGGAGCGTGCCGACGAAGCACGTGGGCGCGCGCAGGAGCGACTTACCACCCGGCAAGTCTCAATCGGTGATGGCCAGTTCGACCTACTGCGCGCTCAGCTCGCGATGCAACGTGCGCTGCTGCGCCTGAGGGTGCGACGGCGTAAGCACGGCAGCGGAGCACCCACGGTGCGGGCTAGCTAGCTTTTGACCGCAAATTCAGCACGAATGAGGACATCTATCGATGGTGCTTGGTGAGCCGTCGGTGACGGCACCGTTCTCGCGCGTCTGAGTGGGGCCGCGTAACCTCGGGCTATGAGTGAGAGCTTCGTCATTCGTGGTGGCCGCCCTCTGCGCGGAGATGTCCAGGTTTCTGGTTCGAAAAATGCGGCGCTGTACGCAATGGCCGCCGCCCTGCTGACGGCAGACCCTGTGACCATTCGCAACGCCCCAGAGATCGCTGATATCGGCGAGATGGCCGACGTGTGCCGTTCGCTGGGCGCCGAGGTCGAAGTCGACGGAACGACAGTGCACCTGCAGGCACGCGAATTCACATCGACCGCGCCGCCGATGGACCGAGTGATGGCGTTGCGGGCGTCATTCTTGGTGATGGGTCCGCTGCTGGCACGCGAGGGCGAGGCGGCCTGTGCATCCCCTGGGGGTGACGTGATTGGCGTGCGACCGCTGGACGTGCACCTCGCCGGATTCCGCGCGCTGGGTGCCGAGGTAGCTCGCGACGGCGCCGATTGGGCGGCTCGAGCATCACCTCTCCGCGGTGCCAGGATCTTTCTTGACTACCCATCGGTCCTCGGCACGGTGAACGTGATGTTCGCGGCGTCGCTGGCGGAAGGTACGACGACGATCGTCAACGCAGCAGCGGAGCCCGAAGTGGCAATGGCTGCAGATCTACTGAACGCGATGGGCGGGCGGATCCGAGGTCATGGGACGGCGCTGATGGAAATCGAAGGCGTCGAGAAGATGCACGGTGCGGATTTTACCGTCGTGCCCGACCGGATCGAGACCGGTACCTACCTCCTCGCCGGTGCCGCCACCGGCGGCGACGTGCGCGTCACGAACGCAGTGCCTGGCGAGCTGGACTCATTGCTGACGAAGTTCCGCGAGATGGGGGCAGAGCTGGACGTATCCTCGGATGGCGGAGGAGTACGGGTATCCGTGCCTCGAACGTTGCGGCCGATTCAAGTGCAGGCGGTGCCGTATCCGGGGTTCCCGACGGATTTGCACGCGCCGCTGGCAGCCGCGTTGACGCTGGCGGAGGGGGTCTCCACGATCCATGAGCGGGTGTTCGACAATCGGACGGCGTATGTGGGTGAGCTGCGGACGATGGGTGCGAAGATCATCACCGGCGGCCAAACGGTGATCATCGAGGGCGGGACGTCGCTGATGGGTGCGGCGGTGCGAGCGCTTGATATTCGCGCGGGAGCTGCGGTGATGATCGCGGGACTGGCGGCGGGCGGGGAGACGCATGTGAGCGGCGTGGACCACCTTGATCGCGGGTACGCGTACCTGAGGGAGCGATTGACGGCGCTGGGTGCGGATGTGGAGCGCCGGTAGGTCAGTGACGCTCGGTGTATCGCTCGTGGTTGGCTACTGCGGTGAGTGCGAGTCGCCTAGTGAGGCGATACAGTGCTGGTATCCCCAGTCTGACGGAGATCTGAGTGGCTCGGGGCCGCGGCGTCTGGTGGTGGGATGTTCGCGAAACAAATCGGGATCGATCTGGGAACAGCGAACGTGCTGGTGTACGAGCGCGGTCGTGGTGTGGTGCTCGACGAGCCAGCGGTGGTGGCGATCACGGAGCGGGACAATACGGTGGTCGCAGTGGGGAATGAGGCACGAGGGATGATCGGCCGGCACCCCGGGTCGATTCAGGTAATCCGGCCAATGCGCGATGGGGTGATCGCGGACTATCTGATCACCGAGGCGATGCTTCGCTACTTCATCACGCGAGTGGTGGGTCGGTTCAATCCGATTCGTCCGGAGGTGATGATCTGCGTGCCGGTGGGCGTGACCGGAGTGGAGCGTCGGGCGGTGCGGGATGCGGCTGAGGCAGCGGGGGCACGGCGCCCGGCGCATCTGATTCCCGAGCCGTTAGCGGCGGCGATCGGTGCGGAAATTCCGGTCGGTTCAGCTCGAGGGCACATGGTGATGGACATCGGTGGCGGGCGGACTGAGGCAGCGGTGATATCGATGTTCGGGATCGTGGCGAGCGAATCCGTGCGGGTGGCGGGCGACCGGTTCGACGATGCGATTGCACAACACATCAAGCGGCGTCACAACTTGTTGATCGGTGAGCGAACCGCCGAGGAAGTGAAAATCGCGATCGGGTCGGCGATCCCGGATTCGGAAAATGATCCAATCGCGCAGGTACGTGGGCGAGACCAGATCACCGGGCTGCCTCGGACGATTGCCGTGCGATCGTCCGAGGTAACGCATGCGCTGCAGGATCACCTGTCAGTGGTGGTGCAGACGGTGCGGCGAGTGCTGGAGCAGACACCGCCGGAGCTGGCCTCGGACGTGATCGACCGGGGGATCGTGCTGACGGGCGGCGGAGGGCTGTTGCGGCGGCTGGACGAGCTGATCCGGCACGAGACGGGGGTGCCGGTGCATGTGGCAGAAGAGCCGCTGACGTGCATCGCGAAGGGTGCATGGCAGGCGCTGGACTATATCGAGGTGATCGAGCGGGCGCTGCCGACGGAGGAGGAGTCGCTGATCGGTGAGGGGCGCTAGGCGGGCGGTGGGTTCGGTCGAAGGTCTACCCGCGGAGGGCGTCGCGCTCTTCGATGCGGCGCCTGAGGTGGTATGTCATGCTCTGGAGTTGGAGCACGGGGTTGATGTCTTTCAGTTCGACGGTGGGTGGGACCTGAATACGGGTGGGGGTGTAGTTGAGGATCGCGCGAACGCCGCCGCGAGTCAGGACGTTGACGACGTCTTGGGCGTGAGGAGCGGTAACCGTGATAATGCCGATCTCGGCGTGGTTTTCGCGGAGGTCGGCTTCGAGGTTGGCGACGTCACGGACGGGGTGGCCGTCGATGTCGGTGCCAATGACCTCGGGGTTGGCGTCATAGCGGGCGATGATATCGAAGCCCTGGCCCTCGAAGCCGGGGTAGGAGGCGACCGCGCGACCGAGGCGTCCAATGCCGACGACGACAATGCGCCAGCGGCGGTCGAGACCGAGGATGTCGCGGAGTTCGTCGAGCAGTCGCTGTACGGAGTAGCCGCGACCCTGTTTGCCGAAGCGACCGAAATAGGAGAGGTCTTTGCGAATCTGCGCGGAGGTTACGCCTAGCTCATCGCCAAGCTCTTGGGAGGAAATGACGGTAAGCCCATCTTCCGCAATGTGGGAGAGAAGCCGAAAATAGATCGGGAGGCGGTCAATGACCACCTCGGGTATTTCGAGTGGCACGATTATCCTCCGGCGGGCACGGCCGGGCTATCCAAAGGACAGCACGCTGGTCCGCACAGATGCCAGGGTCTCTTCAGCAAGGATAGCGATTGTGAACTTGGATGCAATCGGGCACGGGGTGGGCGCCCCTATCCAACGACGTCCGTCCGCGAGGAGTATTGCCAATGTCCGAGGATGCCGATATCGAGCGTTTGTTGGTCGAAGGTGCGATTGCGACGTGCTGGGTGGAGTTACCGGGCGGCTGTTTTACCATGGGATCCGACCGGCGGGCAGATGAGCAGCCGATACACGAGGAGGCCGTAGGCCCGTTCGCAGCGTCGCTACTGCCGGTGACGAATCTGGAGTGGAACGCGTTCAGCTCGGCGACTGGGCACGAAGCGCTGCCGTGGGCGGACGATCCTCGATTCAATAGGCCGGCGCAGCCGGTGGTAGGGGTGAGCTGGTTCGACGCGGTGGCGTACTGCGAGTGGCTGAGCGAGCTGTTGGGGCGGCGGTGCCGGTTTCCGACAGAGACGGAACGAGAGTACGCGGCACGGGGCGGGGTGGTGGAGGTGCTGTACCCGTGGGGCGATGAACCGTGGTCCGAGGGGTTGTACGCGTTTGGGGCGGCGGGGACGGATCGGCCACCGCCGGTCGGTTCGTCCCCGCCGAACGGGTTCGGGTTGTACCACATGGCGGATGGTGTGCATGAGTGGTGCAGCGATTGGTACGCGAAGGATGCGTACGCGGCTGCGACTGTTGGAGCGTCCGGTGGTCCGAGCGAGGGAATGCGGAAGACATCGCGTGGTGGTTCGTGGCGGCACCGGGTGAAGGTAGCGCGGATCACGGCGCGATCGTCACTGGCGCCGGAGCGACGGTACAACGACTACGGGATACGGGTGTATTCGGACGCTGCTGGCTCATCGTGAGTGACGAGGAGCATGAGCGGGCGAGCGACGAGCGCTCCGATCCAGAGGCCGATTCCAGCGCCGATGGTGTCGCCGATCCAGTCGCCGTAGCTGGCCGATCGACTGTGGATCTGGAGCTGGGCGAGTTCGGCAAGGCCTCCGAGGAGGGTGAGCAGCAGCAGCGCGATCATCAGCTTCGTGATAGTGGTGGCGGTTCGGCCTGTGGCGGCGAGGCGAACCGCGATGACGAAGCCAAGGCTGGCGAAGAGCAGGCCGTGGAGGATCCAGGTCTGCTGGTGGGAGAGATGACGGCCGCGTTCGCCGCCGGCCCAGAAACTGCCGGAAGGGCTGAGCACGATTACGACGATGGCGATCGCGGCGATGATGATCGCGAGGTCAGCAAGCA
>Ga0115002_10007973_pt1 | contig 11807 bp, 9 predicted proteins | sample ArcticOcean_MG_C_8_FD_89576 | JGI IMG/M metagenome (GOLD analysis project Ga0115002, IMG submission 89576) | Marine microbial communities from western Arctic Ocean - ArcticOcean_MG_CB11_86 | ecosystem: Environmental > Aquatic > Marine > Oceanic | place: Arctic Ocean: Canada Basin | collected...
AGCGATGATACTAAACCAGAGAGCGATGATATAGTAAAATGCTACTTCTAGATTTTGCGCACCACTAAAGATAGGTGTCCAGATCACGTTTAGGACCAATTGCAAACTCCACAGAGAGATGGCAAGTGGTTTTTGTCCGGGATCATTTGCATACGCCAGCTTGTATGCACTGGTTGCAATCAGCAGGTACAAAATCGTCCAAACAGGACCAAACAGCCAACTAGGCAGAGCAAACCACGGATCTTTTAACGCGGCAAACCATGGATCGGTATCACCAAGTGGGAATACGAAGCCCGAACTACTTGCTACTACTCTTTTATTTACGAGAGCTTTTACATCGAACTTCTTTGGCCATAGTTTTAGTTGACATTAATGGAGTAGACCCGACGGGGTCCGCTTCCACCGCCCTTGGGGAACATCATTTGCGTGGTTATTATTCCCTGAGGGCGGTACAGCAGTTGTGGGATGTCTGGATGAAGTGTGTGCCGGTCAGTACTAGATCTGATCGTAACAAGAGTTAAGTCTTTGGAGTACAATGTTTGATTAGAAAAATATAAGGTTGTGGATCCTAACATTATGGTGGGATATGCTATGAAAGACTTCCGAGCTATCGAACAACTGGGTGGGCTAAGCCTCTTAGCCTGTATCGGATTGGGATTACTGTTGTGTCCAGAAACTCGTCTGGAAGCACAGATCTCAGTGATCTCCGCACAAGCCCTGATGGAGCAAACTCAGGCTGAACTCGGCGAAGATGAACTCGGAAGGTTCACGATCTCTGAACTAATGCAAGAGTTTGGAGTTCCCGGTGTCTCTGTTGCAGTAATTCGCGATTTCAAGGTCCATTGGGCCAAAGCCTATGGCGTAGCTGATGTAGAGACAAGTCAACTGGTCAACACTGAAACGATGTTTCAGGCAGCCTCTATAAGTAAACCAGTTGCAGCGATGGGAGTGCTCAGAGCAGTCCAAGATGGTTTGTTTAGCCTAGACGACGATATCAACGACATCCTTCAGTCATGGACTCTCGACGGTAAAGAATTCACCCGAACCCGACCCGTGACGCCACGCACTCTCACTAGTCACACGTCGGGTCTTGGAGACGGCTTTGGCTTTCCAGGCTATGATCCAAAGCAAGCGCTTCCAACGACCGTACAAATCTTAGACGGTGATGAGCTTTCCAACGTTGGTGACGTGTTCATGGAACGCGAACCGATGACATTCTACGAGTATTCGGGCGGTGGCGTCACTATCATGGAACTCGCTCTCTCCGATGCCTATAGACGTCCCTTCGTTAACTTGATGCAAGGAAAAGTTCTCGACGCCCTTGGTATGACACGTAGTTCGTATGCCCAGCCTATCTCTTTGGAACATGATAAAAATGCTGCTCGAGGTCATGATTCTGACGGAAAGTCCCGCGGTCCAAAATGGCATGTATATCCTGAGCATGCAGCCGCAGGCCTTTGGACGACTCCCACTGATCTGGCTCGTTTTATGATCGAAGTGCAACTCTCTGCCCGCGGACAATCAAATCGTGTGCTTTCTCAATCCATGGTTCAAGAGATGTTGAATCCAGTCGGGGTGGGTCCCTACGCAGTCGGTTTTTCAGTCAACAAGTATGGGGAAGGCTGGTATTTCGAGCATGGCGGAAGCAATTGGGGGTTCAGGGCTCTAGTACTTGCCCACAAGGTGAAGGGCTACGGTCTTGTCATCATGACTAATGCGGATCAGGGTTCGACAGTACTCCAAGAGATTCGTCGTCGTATTCAACGCGTATATAAGTGGGACTCACTAGCTTCTGCGGTAGAGAGAGGATACAGACGCTGAGTCATGACGGACCAGATCACTAGAGAAAAGTACGCTAGACTATCCAACGATAGCTGAAGAAAAGGCCGCATCGTTGTCCTTCTGAATAGGTTCTTTCTCTGGTAAAGATTCGGCCTTTAAAATACTACGGAGGATTCTTAACGGTTACGGCTTAAAGGGGGTTTCCTGCAGTTTGTCATGGAAAGCTCTACAGGGCTTTATCTTTCACCCTCACGGGGTGTGTAGGAGGGTAGCATTCAGAACGGAGGATACCGAAGAAGCTTGTGCGTTGTCTTGGACTCAAAATAGAGATCAACTGCTATTACCAATAACAAAATGTTTGTGAATAGATTTGACCCAAGAAAGTCCATACCTTACTCCCTAGTAGAAGTGATGATTCAACGTACGGCACTGATCTAAATTGCAACACACCGTTTATATAAATCTCGTAGAATGGACGGGCACTTAAAATAAGAGAGGAAGAATGCCGGGCTTGTAGTTGCCGGAGGCCTATGGTTAGCTGAGTGCCATTCATGATGTGTGTGGTAAGCTGTCCTTCAAATCACAGTGTGTTTAGCTCAGGAAGTATGTGTCAATCTGGTCTTTGCTTGCCCCTATTCATTTTATTTAAAAGGGGGGTTGTTGGTGATCCGATTGGCAGTATTTTTAAGAGTCATATGGGATATTGGGAACCGTTGGTAGGCTTGTAGTGGGTTGTCTGTATGAAGCACCTTGATGGCACGGTTATGGCTGAATGGAGTGGGTACTCAATAATTTGCAAAGATATATTATAAGCTAAATTATTGATATATAAGGAGTTGGGATATATTCAATTGTTATGAAAAATAATCTGTGTACACGGTCTTGGGTTGAGGTGAGCTCAGATTCTCTTCGTAGTAACGTTCTGTCCATTCGTGAAGAAGTAGGGGGGGACTGTTCTATCATACCTATGGTGAAAGCGGACGCTTATGGCTTGGGTGTTGAATCTATCCTTCCTGCTTTGGAAGCTTGTAATCCTTGGGGTTTCGGAGTTGCTACCCTTGAGGAAGGTTGTCATCTTCGTAGAATCGGTGTAGTGAAGCCTGTTGTGGTGTTTTCACCCATGGACTACGGGTCATATTGTTCGGCATTAGAGGCAGGATTAACAATCACATTATCCGACCTAGAATCACTAGAACAATGGATTTTGACGTCAAGAAAATTGAACGTCAGAGGGCATTTCCAGATAGAAATTGATTCTGGGATGGGCAGGGCTGGTTTTGATTGGCGAACTGCTTCGGAGTGGGGGAAAATTTTAAGGATTCGTATTGCACAAGAGGATGTAGTTTGGAGTGGTACCTATACTCATTTTCATTCTTCAGATGTAGATTCTGACCTGAGTACTGAAATTCAATCCAAGAGGTTCTTAGGGTCTGTAAAAATATTGAATCAGAATGTGGGGATGATTCATGTCTGTAATTCTGCGGCCATTTTTCATGAGCTATCGTTAGCAAGTGATGGGGTGCGTCCGGGAATTTTCATGTATGGAGGCCAGGTAGGAAATAAAAGTATTTTTTCTGAAGAAGTAATAAGCATCCGCGCGAAAGTATTGCTAGTACGGAATGTTTTAGCGAATACCACTTTGGGTTACGGAGCGACCTATAAAAGTGAGAAAAAAGAAAAATGGGCAGTACTAGGAATCGGTTATGGAGATGGGTTGCCTAGGAGGCTAGGCAATTGTGGGCATGCCTTACTCCATGGTACTAGGGTGCCAATTATTGGAAGGGTTTCTATGGATACTATTGTAGTGAATACAACTGATCTTCTTGAGGTTGGAGTTGGTGATGTGGCTACGTTAATAGGCAAGGACAGGGAAGAGTGTATAACTTTGGAAGAAATGGCGGATTTAGCGGAAACTGTAAGTTATGAGATCTTGACGGGGCTAACGCCTAGATTGCCGAGGATTTTGGTGTGATAGTTAGTATGTTTCTGATAGCTCGAGAAAAGAGGAAACTTCTTTGATGAAATCTCAATTTCTAAGGGTACTCTCCCCGCTGGGGTTTCTATGTCTGGCGAACTGCAGTGAAAATGTTGCCACTGCTCCTGATCTGGATCTTATTGATATCAAACCTCGAACAATAGAGGTACTAGTCCCATTTGAGGATTTCGTGCAAGAGTTGGAAATTGTGGGAGGCTATGGGTCGCCTTCTGACCTTGGATTTGGTGTCGTCGCTAAGGATTTTGGTGGATTCTCTGCAAAAACAGTTTTACGGTTTGGATCTTATCCGGAGTCAATTGAGCTAGCAGGAGGTGCGTCTGGGCTGAAAGTCTTAGGGGGAAGAGTAGTGCTCGCATTTGACTCTATTCAAGATCAAACGGGTGAAGCTATCAGCTTAGAGATCTTGGCTACCCAACAAGCTTGGGATCCTAAGACACTGAACTGGAAAGTTGCAGTGGATACAGTAAATGATAAGACTTCCTGGGTCCAATCAGGTGCAGAGTCTTCGGTTTTGGTTGGCTCTGGAGAACTTGACTCCCATCTAGTTGGTGATTCGGTAACTTCTTTCGCATCGATAAGTATTGATGTTGATTCGGCAACTGTAGCTGAGTGGGGTGGAGTGCGTAGCTCCTCTCAAGGGATAGTGGTGATTTCTAAAGATTCAGGGACTCGTATGAATCTTTGGAATGCCAATTTAGTATTGAAAGCTGTCCCTCTGAACAACCCGGATACTATCCTTGAGATTCCTGTACCAGTTAGTGAGTTGAGCTTCATGGTCGATCCGACCCCCACTATTCCAGAGGGATGGTTAAGAGTAGGAGGTCTTCCTGCTTGGAGGTCTGTAATAACTATGAAACTTCCAGAGAGAGTTCGGGGTTCGGTTGAAATTTGTGGGAGTTCTAGTTGTCTATTTGATGTTTCTAAGAGCCAATTGAATCAAGCGGAGCTCCTTTTGACGACTCGCGAAACTGAAGCTGGCTTTAAGCCGGCCACTCCTTTAGCCATTCAAGTCCGTTCAGTCCTGAGCCCTTCATCGCTTCCTAAATCTCCTCTAGGAGACCCTATTGGTCTGTATCAGGGTCTTCTGATAAAACCCGAGTCTTTTGGCAATTCTGAAGGAGAGCAGATCGTGTTTCCATTAACGGATCTGTTGGGATTTAGTGAAAAGGACCTATCCGGAGTGTTCCCTACTAAGACTATTGCTCTTCTAAGTAGTGACGAAGGGAATACTTTGGAATTTGCATCTTTCCAAGGTGCTGGCGATCCTGGGTTTCCGGTTTTGAGATTGATATTAACAATTCCTGAATTCAGAGGATCACCATGAGATTGTTTTGGATTGTTTGCATCTTACTCATAGCAAACACGCAGTCATCAAGAGCTCAATCTTTGTTGGGTTCCAGTGGTCTTGGTATGAAACTAGACCCTATAGATGCGACTCAAAGAGCGCTCGGTGGAGTAGGCTTGGCGGGAAGGACTCCCACTATCCTACCCGGAAATCCTACTGCCTCTCTGGATTTTTTGGCTTCCACAGCTAGTGTTACTCTTCAACCGATGTGGGGAAACTATAAACTAGAATCAGATGAGGGAGAGTTTTCAGGGACACGCTTTCCCGTAATGGGTCTGGCATATCCTTTGGGAACGAGTGGAGTGGCCACCTTAACGCTGAATAGTTTTTTTGATCAAAATTCTTCTGCTGCTGTCAGAGACACTTTGCAACTCTTGGGGTCGGACATTCCCATCACCGACCGTTCTGATTTATTAGGTGGTCTTTCCGCCCTCCAGTTGGGATGGGCTCAGAGATTGTCCCCTAGTATAGCGGTGGGTGCTTCAGCGGGCGTTTATACTGGCAGTGTCAGGCGTAATTTTTCCCGAAAATTTGACTTGGATTCATTGCCAACACTGGATGGAATCCAAGATTATTCTGATAATAGAGCATGGGGTTACTCTGGCCCACTAGTATCTGTGAATCTTTCTTGGGATCCTTACCCTTCGTTGTATCTGGGGGGTAGTTTGCAATGGTCAGGGGACATCGCTCTTAGTCCAATGGAAGGATCGATCGGAAAGAAAGAAGTGATTAGACTTCCTCTAGAGTTGAAAGTTGCAAGTAATTGGATAATAGATCCAGGTCTTTCTGTGAGTGTAGGTTTTGCTTCGTCTAATTGGAGTGATTTGGGATATGCCGAAATCGATGCTTTAGCTGCGGGAAGGACAAACAGTTATGGGATTGGCCTAGAGTGGGAAGCGACAAGATTCTGGTCTGGAATCCTTCCTCTTAGGATAGGTTTTCGTAAGTCAACCATGCCTTTTCAATTCAAGGGTCAAGTGGTAAGAGAAAGAAATATGTCTCTTGGATTTTCGGTAGTTCTTGCAGAAGCTCTTGAACTTCCGCTTGCAGCTATTGATGTAGCTATGGAAGTTGGAAAACACAGTGCAAGCGACTTTGAGGAGAACTTTAACAGACTTACTGTCACTTTGCGGGCTGGGAGTCGATAGAGGGGTAGTGTTGTGACGAGAGTGTTTTATAAGACTTTTGGATGCAAGGCCAATCAGTATGACACTGAAAGAATGAGACAAGAGGTGGAAGTTCGAGGTGGCATCACAGTAGACGAGTCAGAAGAGTTCGAAGTATGCTTGGTGAATACTTGCACAGTGACCAATGCGGCCGACAAAGAAGCCCGAAAATTTATCCGAAAAATTAAAAGAGACAATCCTGACATCCGGATCATAGTCGCTGGTTGTTCTGCAGTCCTTCGAGGTTCCGAATACAAAGAGATGTCCGAAGTAGAGACTGTCGTGGCGGGCCATGATCCGGTCCAGGTCTCTCTTGCGGCGGAGAGGAAGTCGGAATTAGTGCAGATCCGAGGTTTTCATGAAAATAGCAAGAGCTCTGGAATCGGAGAAAATCCGTCTATCTTGAGTTATCGGAGATCAGCGACACGTGGATGGTTAAAGATACAGGACGGATGTGATCGTAAATGTTCTTTTTGTGCTACTCGATTGGCTCGAGGTTCCAGTCGTTCACGCAGTCTAGAAGAGATTATCAATGAAGCTTTAATTTTGAGTCAACGCCACCCAGAGATTGTTTTGACTGGGATTCATATTGGTCACTATGGCAGAGATCTTGAATGTCCGATGACTCTATCACAATTGCTGCATCATCTTCTTGAAATGGTTCCAGGAACAAGGTTTAGGCTAGGTAGTATAGAAGCTACGGAGATCGATGACTCTTTGTTGGATCTGGTAAATTCTTCTGGTGGGCAGATAGCACCACATTTCCATATGCCCCTTCAAAGTGGATCTGATCCAGTTCTGAGACGGATGAGACGTTGGCACAGTAGAGAGGAATATCGGACGAGAGCTCTAAAAATAGCAGAAAAACTTCCGTATTTAGGTTTGGGAGCAGATATCATCACTGGATTTCCAGGAGAACAAGAAAAAGATCACGAGGAGACTGTTAGGTTGGTTGAAGAGCTTCCTTATACTTATCTGCACGTATTTCCGTTTTCTGAGAAGGATAATACTGCAGCCGCACAATTGTCTGGTCGTGTATCTAGGAAAATATCTAGAGAGAGGGGTATGCAGCTCAGGAAAATTGCAGAAGATAAAAATATGAAATATCGAAGTTCTCGGTCAGGAGGGTTATCTTTTGTTGCCCTTGAGCAACAGGGCCGCAATGCCATTACTGAGGATTATTTGAAAGTTCAAGTGAGCGACTCAGAACTGAGAGATCCAGGACGGATTTATAAAGGGACTTTAGGAGGAAGTGGTAGAGACCTTTACATCGATCTCCACAGTTGAGAGTTGTGTAATCCAAAAATTTCTGAAAGTTCTTTGAACATGGAGTGGTATGACTGAATTCCCCAAGAAAAGTGTCTACGTGGAAACCTACGGTTGTCAAATGAACATCAGTGATGGAGAGCTGATGGAGGGGATTCTTATGGACGAAGGTTATGAAGTATCCAGCTCTCCAGAACAAGCAGACGTGGTTCTAGTTAATACGTGCGCGATTAGAGAGCATGCGGAAGAGAGAGTATTGGGAAGAGTCGGCCAACTGTATGCTTTAAAGAAGGACCGCCCAGAGGTCATACTAGGTGTGACTGGATGTATGGCACAGCGATTAGGAGAAGTGTTACTTAAGAGAGCTCCTTATGTTGATCTAGTTATGGGACCAGATGGTTATCGTTCTTTACCGGAACAGTTAAACAAAATTCGAACAGGAGCTAATTCTGTTCCGTCCCGATCTCCTAAGAAAAGAGGCCCGCAATTGGCCGTCCTAGATTTAAGCATAGAGGAAAACTATGAAGGGTTAACACAACGCAGGTCATCCCAGGTAGGCGCTTGGGTTCCTATTCAAAGAGGATGCAATCATCGGTGTACTTTCTGCATTGTCCCTTATGTTCGAGGTCCAGAAAAAAATAGAAAATCCAGGGAAGTGCTGTCTGAAATTCAGGAAATTGCAGAATCTGGTCGTACAGAAGTGACCTTGCTTGGACAAACCGTTAACTCTTATGAATCTGAGGGAATTGTTTTTCACGATCTCCTAAGATCTGTGGCTCGGATTCCTGGAATCCGCAGAGTACGTTTTACCTCCCCACATCCTAATGATGTCACTCCAGAATTATTGGAAGTAATGGCAGAAGAGCCCAATATATGTGAGCAGTTGCATCTTCCACTGCAATCTGGTAATGACACGGTGCTTCGTAGAATGCTGCGCCGTTATACGGTTGAAACTTTCCTAGAAAAAGTCCAATTAGCCAGAGATTTAATTCCTGGCCTGTCACTTTCTACTGATATAATTGTAGCATTTCCAGGTGAAACAGAAAGCCAGTTTGAAGATACCTTGAAGCTTCTACGAGAGGTCAGGTTTGACGATGCTTACACCTATAAATATTCTCTTCGAGATGGCACGCCCGCCACTCGCTTCCCACAGGAAGATTTTTTGTCAAAAGACGAAGCACAAAATCGATTGGCTAAGCTTATAGAAGTACATCGGGGTATTCAAGCTGAGATTAACGAAGCTGAGGTAGGGAGAACAGAAGAAGTCTTGGTTGAAAAAGAAGGTCGGAAAAGCGGTCAAGTCTTGGGTCGAACCAGAAGGAATAAAGCTGTGGCGTTTATCGCTCCGGCTGACGCCATCGGGACTTACCAACAAGTTCTCTTGACGGGCACTACAGGAGCCACCTTTATGGGGGAGTCGTTGGATTGAATCGGCTACTGATTGTATGACAAGGATTTTGGGTCCCCTGGGTGCTTTTTTAGTACTAATATTTTCAGGGGTATTTGCTATTCTAAATGATTTCCAGAAAGTTAGGGTGGACCTTGGATTTGTGGTATTTGAAAGGGTTCCAGTCACGATTGTAGCCATTGTTGGGCTGATACTCGGAATGCTTTTGATGTTGTTGGTTGGACTCGACAGCGACTTAAAAGTAAGGACGATTCTCCATGATCGATTAAGAGAAGAAGCTCAAGAAGAAGATATTTTGTCAGACGAGAAGAAACAAATAATGATGAACACTGTTACTGAGGAAATTGGAATTGAAGCAGATTAGAGATCTAAAAGAATTTTACCTTTGTGAAGGTTAGGAATGAATCATACTGACAGTCGGGGAAAATTTGTACCCTACAGGCGTATCTAACTGGCGGTGGTCCTTCTGGTCAAATAATTGATAGGAGTATCAGAAAGATCATAAATGGTGTCGCCTTTGCATCTAAGATCATTTCGAGAGAAGTGAGCCGAATAAGTTTGTCTGATTTATTGGGTCCGACGGGGGGTACTAATGTCCAGGGTGAGACTGTACAAAAATTAGACATCTACTCCGAAAAAATTGTTTGTGAAGCGATGGAGAGGACTGGCAGTTTGTGTTGTATGGTCTCGGAAGAATCGGAAAATATCCTGAGCTTACCCAGCGGAGCAAAGCAAGGGGAATATATTCTTCTTTTCGATCCTCTAGATGGATCTTCTAATATCGATGTAAATATTTCTACGGGGACTATATTTTCCATACAGAGAAGAGTCACCAGACAAGGGGATGCAACCATTGAGGATTGTTTACAAAAGGGATCTTCGCAGATTGCAGCTGGGTATGTGCTGTATGGAGCTTCAACAATGCTGGTCCTTACTTTTGGCCATGGGGTAATCGGTTTTACTTTAGATACTTCAATAGGTGAGTTCATATTGAGCCATCCCAACATCACTATGGGAGAGCATTCCTCCAGGATGTATTCAGTAAATGAAGGCAATTATCGCTTTTGGTCTGAGAACCAAAAGCGGTTCCTTAAAACCCTGAAAGGATTGGAAGGAAGTGAGCCTTACTGCACAACCTCCCGTTATGTAGGATCGCTAGTGGCAGATTTCCATCGGACTCTTTTCAGGGGTGGGCTTTTCGCATATCCAGCGGATGCGAAAAATACTAATGGAAAATTACGACTTCTGTATGAAGCGGCGCCGGTTGCTATGCTTTGCGAGCAAGCTGGTGGGAAGGCTTCAACAGGCGAGTGTCCGATTTTGGATGTAGCCCCGACAGATATACACTGTCGAACTCCTGTCTACTTGGGCTCCAGAGCCCTAGTAGACTTGGCGGATAGTTTTTTAAGTTCTCAGGATTCTGATGAGAGATCCTATTAAATTGGTATTATTTTAACCTATTGGAAGGTTGTTCCGAAAACCATCTTTTTCTCGTTGACTCTTAACTTCGTCTTTTCTTGAAGCTTCTAGTTCTTTGAGATAATTGTCAGCTAAAGGGGTAATATATTCTCCAGTAAATATTGACGTCTCGAACTCTTTGATTCCGGGATTACCTGCTTGTACAGTTTCTATTAGATCCTCTAAGGTTTGGTATATGAGCCAATCTGCTCCTATCTCTTCTGTTACCTCTTGATTCGTTCGATTTGATGCGATCAACTCACTAGTAGCAGGCATATCAATGCCGTATAGATTCTGATACTTAATCGCAGGAGCAGCGGAGGCAAAATATACTTTTTTAGCACCAGCTTCCTTTGCCATTTCGATAATTTTTTTACTGGTTGTTCCTCTGACAATGGAATCATCAACCAATAAAACATTTTTACCTCTAAATTCCAGGTCAAGAATATTCAATTTTCTTCTGACTGACTTCTTTCTTTCCTCTTGATTAGGCATGATGAAAGTCCGCCCGATATATCGGTTTTTAACAAATCCTTCCCTGTAGGGGATTTTGATGTCGACAGCTAATTGAAGTGCGGCAGTAGTAGAACTGTCAGGAATCGGTATAACAACATCGATATCATGGTTTGGATAGGACCTCTTGATATTTTCAGCTAATTTAGACCCCATTCTCATGCGTGATTTATAAACAGAGATCTCATCAATTGTCGAATCAGGTCTTGCAAAATATACATACTCAAAAATGCATGGTCTTTTTTGAAAAATATTAGCGCATTGTTCAGAAAACAATTTGCCGTCTTTGTCTATGAAGACAGCTTCACCTGGTTCTATGTCTCTTTCTTTTATAAAACCTTGAGGTATGAATGAAGCATCTTCCGATGCGACCATATATTCGTCCCTATACCTCCCCTTTCTCATTCCGAGCGATAGAGGTCTTATTCCGTTAGTATCTCTAAAAGCTAGAATTCCAAGCCCAGTGATCAAGGCTATAACGGCGTAGGCACCATCACATCTTTTATGAGTTTCTGTAACAGCTTTGAAGATGTGCTCTGCCGAAGGATTTATTTGTTTATGCTTTCCAAGTTCATGAGCAAATATGTTCAAGAGAACTTCGGAATCAGAGTCAGTGTTTAACCGTCTCAACTCAGTTTGAAATAGTTCCTTGGATAAAGCTTCGGAATTAGTGAGGTTTCCGTTATGTGCAAGGCTTATTCCATATGGAGAGTTGACGTACATAGGTTGAGAGAATTCTTTTCCTACTCCTCCAGCGGTGGGGTATCTCACGTGTCCTATCCCGTAATTGCCAGTGAGTTTTTCCATGTGAATCTGTTGAAAAACGTCTCTGACATAACCCATAGACTTTCGACTATTTAAGTGTCCTGTCGA
>Ga0115002_10007975_pt1 | contig 11806 bp, 8 predicted proteins | sample ArcticOcean_MG_C_8_FD_89576 | JGI IMG/M metagenome (GOLD analysis project Ga0115002, IMG submission 89576) | Marine microbial communities from western Arctic Ocean - ArcticOcean_MG_CB11_86 | ecosystem: Environmental > Aquatic > Marine > Oceanic | place: Arctic Ocean: Canada Basin | collected...
CACAGCACGCCACCGGGCGACCGTTTCTTAATCACAACACGGCCTAATAATACGCCTCCGCGCCGTCTGGGGTCAGTCTCGGACCAATTTGCGGTACTTCAACCGGTGCGGTTGTGCGGCCACTTCCCCGAATCGTTCACGACGATCGTCCTCATACGCGGTGTGGTTTCCTTCGAACCAGGTGGCTCGCGAGTCACCCTCGAACGCGAGGATATGCGTCGCGACCCGGTCCAGGAACCAGCGATCATGAGAGATGACGAGCACGCAACCCGCGAAGTCCAGGATGGCGTTCTCCAGTGCGCGCAGAGTATCGACATCCAAGTCGTTTGTGGGCTCGTCCAGAAGCAACACGTTGCCGCCCGACTTGAGCAGCTTGGCGAGGTGTAGGCGATTGCGTTCCCCGCCGGAGAGCACGCCGGCCTTCTTTTGTTGATCTGCACCACGAAAAGCGAACCAGGACAGATAGGCTCGAGCGTTCACTTCTGCGCGCCCGAAGTAGAGTACGTCGTGGCCTTCGCTCACTTCATCGAACACGCTCTTTTCCGGGTCGAGCTCGTCGCGGGACTGATCCACATAAGCGAGTTCCACGGTCTGGCCCACTTCGAGCGTTCCCGAGTCTGGTTGCTCTTCGCCAACGATCATCCGGAAGAGCGTCGTCTTACCAGCGCCATTACCACCGACGATTCCGACGATCGCGCCTGCTGGCACATCGAAGCAGAGGTCGTCGATGAGCAGCTGGTCTGCGAAGCCCTTTCGCAGGCCACTAGCCTTGATCACGGTACGCCCCAGTCGCGGGCCTTTGGGAATCAAGATCTCCGCAGTGCGTGCCTGCTCCCGTTCGTCGCGATCGAGTAGCTTCTCGTACGCACTCATGCGGGCCTTGCCCTTGGCCTGCCGCGCTCGAGGGGACATTCGCACCCACTCCAGCTCTCGCTCCAAGGTCTTTTGACGCGTCGACTCGCTCTTCTCCTCGAGGCGCAGACGCCCCCTCTTCTGTTCGAGCCAGGAGGTGTAGTTGCCCTCCCAGGGAATGCCCTGTCCGCGGTCCAGCTCCAGGATCCACTGGGCCACGTTGTCCAGGAAGTACCGGTCGTGCGTGATTGCCACGATCGTCCCAGGGAATGCCGCGAGATGGTGCTCGAGCCACGCGACCGATTCTGCATCCAGGTGATTGGTCGGCTCATCGAGCAACAACATGTCGGGCTGCTCGAGCAAGACGCGGCAGAGCGCCACCCGTCGGCGCTCACCGCCCGAGAGTGTGGTGACGTCCGCGTCGCCCGGAGGCAGGCGCAAAGCGTCCATCGCGATCTCGACCTTCCGATCCAACTCCCAGGCACCCACCGCCTCGATGCGATCCTGCAGCTTCGACTGCTCCTCGAGCAGGGCGTTCATCTCCTCGTCGGTCGAGATCTCACCAAACTTGAGGCTCACCTCCGCGAACTTCTTGAGGAGCTCTCGGGTCTCGGAGACTGCCAGCTCGACGTTTCCTCTTACGTCGAGGGACTCGTCGAGTTCTGGTTCCTGGGCCAGGTATCCGATGCGCGTGCCCTTCGCCGCCCATGCCTCCCCGAGGAAATCGGTATCGATGCCCGCCATGATGCGTAGCAGCGAGCTCTTTCCTGACCCGTTCGTACCGACGACGCCGATCTTCGCACCCGGATAGAACGAGAGGTTGATGTTCTTGAGGATCTCCCGTTTGGGCGGGACGATCTTCGAGAGTCGGTGCATGTGATAGACGAACTGCGGTCCGGACATACGACGGCGGGGTTTGAAGGGGGCCGGAAACTGGGGCGTCGGGCCGAGGAATGTAACGCTACATCACACCTCGAGACCGGCGTCATCTGCACCGTAGTTCTCTGTCCACCAGCGGCCCTGCACCTTCGGTGTCGTGATGACGCGCGACCAGCCCGGCAACGGCGTTTGCGAGCTCCCGCAGCCTGTTCCCCGGGACGCGAAGCGAATCGGAGCCTCGAGCGACAAGGGCACCGGCTTCGGGCACCGGCTAAGCACGTCTGCTCGGCCTCACGAATGATCCATAACGGTTTGGGCATTGGCTCTCTGGTCGTCTATCCCACCTTGGAAAGATGATGGGTCAAGCGCATCGGTGGTTGTTCCAACGTCCCCTTGGCATTTGGTAGCGCGTAGCGATTTGATAGGCTTTCGGTAGAGCTAGGCCAGGTCGATGTTACGGGATCCCCAGACAACTTCGTGATTCAAAAACGCCCGCAATACGTCGGTATTGAGTTCTATGACGCCATTCACAGCCAACCAGATGCGGCTTCGCCTGGAGATGGTGTGACACCTAACCAGGTGGATGCGGCGGAAGAGGGGAGTGATTCGGCCCGGGGGTATAGCCGTCCGGGCGAGAAGGCCCGGCAACTACTCCTCATCGTGGATGACGACCCCTCAGTACTTCAGGCGGCTAGCAAGGTCCTGCAGCGGGGAGGGTACGAGGTCCTCGAGGCTGGCGGAGGCGGTTGACGCCCTGAATCTGGCAGAGGAGCATGAGGGGGAGATCTCACTGCTCCTAACGGACGTGGTGATGCCGGGCATGGGCGGACGGCAGCTCAGCGGGGCCTTCCGAGAGGGCTACCCGTCGGTGCGGGTCCTCTTCATGTCGGCCTATACTGAAGACGAGGTCATCCTTCAGGGTGTGCGGGTTGCAGAGGTGGACTTCATCCCCAAGCCCTTCACCGTGCAAGGCTTGAGGGATAAGGTCGGGCAGGTACTCGGACGGACCGAAGAGGGCTAGCCAACTAGCCGCCGCCTGGCCGCCCTCTGGCCAGGGCCCTGTAGTACTCCTCGACTAGCTCGCGATACCCGTCTGGCACTTCATCCGAGCCGGTCAGTGTCGCACCTTGTTCCGGCTCCCCTTGCATCTCTCGCCGTAGGCCGAACTCCAGCCGTTTCAGGCTGTTGAGGATGTCCTCGTTGAGCCCCGCCACCTGGCCGGGATCGGCGTAGACGCCCTCGCGCTCGAGTCTAGCCATGGCTTCTAACACCGCCTGTAGGTCCTGAGCCGACCCCTGGCCTGCTTCACGCAGCCGGTCCTGAAGCTCTCGGACTTGATCGCTGCGTTGGCCGAACTCGCCCCGCAACTGTCGGATCTCCTCGTCCGTGAACGGTTGCGGGTCCCCGCGCACGGCACCCCCGAAGTTCGAACCGCCCCTTCGGTCCGAGGCCAAACCGTCGGGCCCACCGCCACCGCCCTGGTTGTTCTGGCCGCCTTGGCCTTGGCCTTGTCCTTCGCCCTGCTGTCCTTCTTGGCCCTGGCTCTGCTCCTGGCCCTGGCCCTGCTGTTGGTTCTGCTCGAGGCGACGGTCCATCGCTTCCATGCCACGCACTAGTTCCCGCGCCGCGTCGAGCGCCTCCTCCAGCGGATTGGTCTCACGTTCACTCGATGCGGTGGAAGCGCGCTCGAGCTGATCGCGAAGCGACTGAAGGTCTGACTCGATATCGAGCTCCAAGGTGACCGCGGACTGCGGGTCCCACTGCTCGATGGTGCCTCGCGAGTACTGCAGCTTCTCCTTCAACTTGGACTCACGAATCTGGGTGGCTGCTTCCTGCAGCGTGCGTGCGGCAGCTGGATTGTCCGCACGACTGTTCGACGCGGCCTGGTCGAGCTCACGCTCGAGGTCTTGGACCGCCTCTGTCATCTGGTCCTTGCGCTCACGCAGTTGGCCGATGGTCTCTGTTCGCTCGGCTCCGCTCGCCGGAAGCTCGCGGACTTCACGCTGGACTTCCCGCTGTTGCTGTTGCAGCTCCGCGACCTTCTGAATCGCATCTTGCGCGTCGCGCCGGGCCCGATCGGCGCGCTCTTCTTCAAGCTGCTGACGGACGTCTTCCAGCCTTCGCTGCGCTTCCGCCGCCTGACCCTGTCCGGCGCTTCCACCCTGCGCTGCGGACTGCCGCATCGACTCTGCAGCCTGCTGCAACTCCCGTGCGTTCTGTTCGAGCTGGGCGTCGCCATTCTCACGTGCCAAACGTTGAAGCTGTCGTGCAGCTTCCTCGACCTGCTCCGCCAAGTCCCTCTGGGCCTGGCCGCCGCCGCTCGACGCGCCTTGCTGCGCTTGCGTCCGCCGACGTTGTCTCTCGGCCTCCTGTTCTTGCCGACGTGCGAGTTCCTTCAGCTGCTCGATCAGCTCATCGACCTCATTGTCGGATTGTTGTTGCTCCCCGCGCTGGACGGTCTCGTATTGGTTCTTGAGCTTGTCGAGCTCCAGTTCGAACAGGTCGGCGAGATCCTCGGCTGCTTGCTGCCCACCACCACCACCTCCGCCACCGCCCTGCTGACTCTGTCCTTGTTGCACATACCGCTCGTATGTCTCCTCTGCCTGCTGAAGGAAGCGCAACGCAGTCTGTTCGTCGGGCAACGCGTCCCGCAACTCCTCCGCCGAAAGGTCGGCCTCGGCCTTGGTCATCGCTTCGACGGCCTGCGGGAGGATGGCAGATACGTCCCGGAAGCCGGGGTCGGTTTGCGTCAGTCCTCGGTTCTGCATCCGCTGCAGAAGCGTGCCGACTTGTTCCTTCAGCCGTCCCTGCGCAAGCGTGACGCTAACCACGTTTTCGCTGAACTCGCTTTCCCCGTAGCTGCCCTCTTGTCGGATGAGATTGAAGGTGGCTGAGATCACCTGCCGCTGCATCTCGGATAGCGCGGTCTCTTCCTGCTGTTCTCCATCACCACCACCACCACCGCCCTGTTGCTCGGCCTGGCGATACGCGCGCTCGAACGGGCGCACGTTCAGGAAGAACATGTCGCTCGACACGAACTTGCTGCCATTACGCCCTCGGTTGTCGCGTACGAGAGCGTAGTAGGATACGAGGTCGCCGGGCTCTAGCTCCCACTCCTCGAGAAAGAGTGTGTGACCCGTCGAGACTTCCGGCAGTGGGGCCCCTGCTCCCTCGAAGATCGTCAACGTGTCTTCAGCCCCGCCGTTGACCGAGTATACGAGCTGGATATCCCCGATACCGTAGTCGTCGTCGGCGCGCACTTCGACGTACACTTCCTCGATCGGCGACGCCGTGATATCACGGCCTGGGTCGGAGAACTGGACCGACGGTTGCCGGTCCTCGAGAACGTCGATCGTGTACTCGGGCGACGCCGGGACCATCTCGCCGTTGTCCCGGGCGAGCTCGATGGAATAGAAGCCGCTCTCACCTACGGTGAACGAAGCGAGGAATGTGCCGTCTGCCTCCACCGCGAGTTCGTCGACCGGCTCTCCGTCCACGAGCAGTTGGCCCGAGGGCGTCTCCATCGTCGGGTGAATGCGCACCTCGACGAGGGTGCCTGGAAGCGCCGCGATGTCACCACCATCCTCTTGCGTGCGCGCATCGAGGCCAGTGTACCGCGGGAAGTGGTAGGTGAGGTCCAGTCGGTCTACGTAGGGAAGGTCGGCGACATCGATCGAGAAAGTGGCCGACCGGATGCCTGTCGATTCAACGAAGTATTCAGTGCGGTCATCTACGGCCAACAGCATGACTTCGAAGCCGTCAGCTTGGTCCGGCAACATGCTCAGACGTTGGAACGATTCCTCAGATTCGGAGCGTGTGAAGACCGAGACATCTGCGACGTCGAAGCCTTGCAGCGTCGCCGTGACCATCTGGTCGGAGCCTCGAGATATGGTCGTGTCCCCGGGCAGCACCGCGATGGAATACGGGTTGACCGAGGCTGCGTCGGTCATCGGGAACAACAGCGCGCTGAGCCCGGTCCGGAGGTGTGATGGGCCCATGACCGCCAAAGCCAAACCGAATACTGCGACTGCTGTCAGTGCCCCCCCGAATCGGTAGAGCGCGGACTGCTCCACGCGACGTCCGTACTCGACCTTGCGAGCTCGCTCGAGCGCGCTCTGCACCAATTGTTCTCCGAGGGCAGGTGAGAAGGTGGAGTTGCCTACGTCGAGCGCTGACACCACCGCGTGCTCAAGGGCTGGTTCGTGCTCTTCGAGGTAGAGCGCGACCTGCTCGTCGGTCGCGCGCCGGAGCAGGGGACGCACGATGAACCAGGCAATGGTCAGGACGAAGGTTCCCCAGGTCAGCAGCCGCATCCAGACCACGGCTTCGGCCGTGTAGCGCATCTGCTCCAGGCCGATGGCAGAAAGGAAGAGGACCGCACCCGAAACGGCTCCCACCAACGAGAGCCCACGGAGAAAGATTCTCGTACGCCAGCGCCACCGAATACTGGCGACCAGCTCGAGAAGCCTGCGATTCGCCATCCGTTGTTTGGAGTCCTTCATCTGAACCTCCCTCTGCAGCCCATTTCACAGAGCCAATGTTCGACAAACTACGGGGTGCCTCAACCCGCGGCCACGCCACCAGCTCCTGCCTTTCTGGATACCCAATTCGAGAGCAGGGTCTCGGTCACGAACAGAGAGAAGGCAGCGATGAGGATCCATCGCCACAACGATTGGCGCCGTTCTAAATCCTGCATGCGCATATCGCTCGCCTGTTCGAAGTCCGTCCCGCCGCTTGGCCCGACCGCCGTCGTGCCCACCTGTGCCACCAGTTCCTGCGCGTCGATCCTCGCTAGGTTCGACTCTTCTAACTCGACGTTGACTGCCATCACGAAAGGCCGGTCCGGATTCGATCCGGGAGGGCGCACCATGTAGAAGCCGCGCTCCTCGAGCCGCAGATAGCGGGGTCCCTCTCCGGCGGGAAGTCGTACCGACTGCCCGGAGGGGGTCAGAGCCACCTGATCGAGTCCATCCACCAGGCCGGCAGCCTCCGCCGATACCAGCCCGGCCGTTTCCAGTGCCTCCGGGTCGGCGAGATCCACGACCTGCCCGGCGACAAACCACGGCAGTGCCTCCGTCCGTCCTCCTACGTATTCGGCGATACTGTGCACAAACGGCAGGTACACTGGCTGCAGCGCGAGATCATTCCAGAAATTGTCTAAGGCCGACGTCCAGACGAGTACGGTGCCCCGACCGTATCGCAACTCGGCGAGCGCGACCGAACCATCATCGAAGCGAGCGAGCACGGTGGCGGAGTCTGCAGGTGTGAAGCCTCTGGCGCGGAAGAACTGTGCGCCCGTGAAGTCACCGCTACGAGGGCCCGAAAACGCCTCGAAGATCGGGTGCCCGTACTCGAGAAATCCGAGTCTGCCGCCGCGACCCTGCAGACGATCCTGAACCGGTCCGATGCTACCGGGCAGCATGTCCGCAGCCGAGGCCGGCCAGCCTGATGACGGTCCCAGCACGAGCATCAGGCCACCACCGTCCTCGACGAAGCTGCGCAGGCGTTCCGCTGACGCTCCGTCGACATTCGCGTCATTCATGATGACTCCGGCGGTCCCGTCGAGGTCCTGCGGTCGAACCGCGTTTGTGCGACGGAATGCGATGTCGAAGCGCCTGCCCTCGGAGATCGCCAATGCGCGCTGTAGGTACAGGCTGGCGTCGCGTGCGGCGGAGCCACCTTCCACGACGAGCATTAAGAGCGCCGTGCCAGGAGAGACGACGAAGTGGCGCGCATCATCTGCCGACAAGTCGTCGTCCGGTACTCGCACTGACCCGCGGGTGTGTGGTTGGGACAGCGTGAACGGCTGGAAGGCTACGGTTGCGGACCCGTTGGGGGGAATCGTCACTGGGCGTGACTGAAGCTCCTGTCCGTCGATGTCGAGCGAGACCATCACCTCGGTCGACTGCTCCCCTCCGCGGCGAGCGAGGCGCGCTGTGGGAGTGACTCTCTCACGGCCTGAGACCGCTTCGCGTGCGAGAGCGACATCGGTGACCTGGATGTTGTCCGACATCTCCTCACCGACCTCGATGGGGGTGACCTTCGAGCCCGCTGGCAGACGGATACCCTCGCCGCCTGTCCATCCGGTGCGCTGGAAGTCCGTGAGTAGAAAGACTTCGCCCCCAGGGAGTCCAGACTCCTCTAGGATCGTTTGTGCGACCTTGAGCGCGGGACCGAACCGCGTCACCGATGAGCCCACCCGGACCGTGTCGAGCGCACGGGTGAGCTGAGAGCGGTCCGCGGTCGAGCGGGTGACGACGCGCGCGCCCTGACCAAACATCACGAGGCTGGCGCGATCCAACGGACCGAGTTCGTTGAAAATTGCACGTGCTTCATCGAGTGCTCGGTCGAAGTGATCCCCGATCTCCATGCTGTAGGATTGGTCGATGAGGACGACGACCTCACGTGGGCCGGAGTTCTCTCCCAGGCCGAGCGTGTCTTGCTCGAAGAATGGGCGCGCGAAGGCGATAGCCACGAGCGCGAGCGCGAGCGCGCGCAGGGAGAGCAAGAACCAATAGTGAATCCGCCTCCTTCGCTGCTCTTGGTAGGGGATGCGCTCGAGGAACATGAGCGACGGGAAAGGCACCACGTTCCGCCGCTGGCGGCGCGTGAGGTGCAGCACGAAGGGCACCGCAACGCCGGCAAGCCCGAGCAGGAAAAGCGGGACGAGGAGACTCATCGTTTCCTCCTCAACCGTTCACGAGCCAATAGGTACTGAAAGAGTGCCAAGTCCAATGGCTTCGAAGTGTCGAGTAGCTTGTAGTCGATTCGGTGGTCCGTGAACCGACGCTCGATCTCTTCGAGGTGACTCGTCATCAGGCGGATGTAGTCTTCCTTCAATTTGCTTGGGATCACTGGGATTTGCTCTCCTGTCTCGAGGTCCTCGAAACCAGATGCCTCTTCGAACGGGAACGCCAACTCGGCCGGGTCCAGTACCTGGAAGACGATCACGTCGTGGCCTCGAGCCCTTAGTGGCCCGATCGACTTGATGATGGTGTCGGGCTCCTCGTAGAAGTCCGAGATCACCACAAGGATGCCCTTACGGCCGAGCAATTCAGCGATCTGGATCGAAGGTTCGTAAAGGCTGCCCTCTCGTCCAGCTTCGGCCCGGTCGAGTACGTGCAGAATCGTGTCCATGTGCTTCATGGACGGGGGAACGTACTCCACGATCTCGTGATCGAATGTGACCATTCCCACACGGTCACGTTGTCGGTGCGAGAAGAACGTCAGGCATGCTGCCAAGTACCGAGCGTAGTCGAGCTTGCTGACCTCGTGGCTGCCGTAGCTCATCGACTTCGAGACGTCGAGCAACACCGCGAAGTTCGTGTTGGTATCGGCCTCGAAGAGCTTGATGTAGTGCCGATCGGACCGTGCGAAGAGCTTCCAGTCGATCCTTCGGATGTCGTCGCCCGGCATGTACTGCCGGTGCTCGGCGAAGTCCATGCTGAAGCCCAGGTAGGGGGAGCGATGTAGCCCGGTCAAGAAGCCGTCGACAACGGTTCGCGCCAGCAATTCGAGATTGCTGATGCGAGCCAGGACCGCCGGATCGAGGAACTGACCCCCGCCCTTGGCTGCTGCGGGAGCGCGCGCGTGCGATGTCACGTGCGCCTCCTACATCCCTGAGCTTGGGACTGGCACGGCCTCGAGCAACATGTCGACCAGCTGGCTGGCAGCTTTGCCTTCCGACTCTGCGTGGAAGTTCGTGAGCACGCGGTGGCGCATCACCGGCTGAGCGAGCGCCCTGATATCCTCGAACGATACATGGTAGCGTCCCTGCGTGATCGCGCGTGCTTTCGAGCCGAGCACTAGGTACTGCGCCGCTCGCACCGAAGCACCATAGGCGACCCACTTGTTCACGAAATCGGCAGCGTCGGCACCGGGGCGGCTCGCCCGCGTTAGCGCCACCGCGTATCTGAGTACTGACTCAGAAACGGGAACACGCCGGACGAGCTCCTGGAACGCGACGAGGTCCGCGCCCGTCACCGCGTGGTTGAACTCGGGCTTGAGGATACTGGTCGTGGTGCGCACGACCTCCATCTCCTCATCTTCGGGCATGTGATCGATGATGATTTGGAACATGAATCGGTCGAGCTGCGCTTCCGGAAGCGGGTAGGTGCCCTCCAGCTCGATGGGGTTCTGGGTCGCGAACACGTAGAACGGCTCTTCCAGCGTGTAGGTCCGGCCCTGCACCGTGACCTGGTGCTCCTGCATCGCCTCGAGCAGTGCGGCCTGCGTCTTAGGTGGCGTGCGGTTGATCTCGTCGGCAAGCAGGATGTTCGAGAAGATCGGCCCCGGCGAAAAGACCATCTCGCGGCGTCCGGTTTTAGCGTCTTCTTGGATGATATCGGTGCCCGTGATGTCCGAGGGCATCAAGTCTGGCGTGAACTGAATGCGGGAAAACTTGAGGTCCACGACCTGCGAGATCGTGTGGATCAAGAGCGTCTTCGCGAGACCCGGCACGCCCACTATGAGGCTATTGCCGCCGACGAAGAGCGTGAGTAGGACCTCCTCGATCACATCTTTCTGCCCGATGATCAGCTTGTGGAGCTCACTGAGAATTTGCTCGCGGCCCTGCTTCATCTTATCCGCGAGTGCTACGTCGTCTGGGCTGTCGAGGACAACCGTTCCGATCGCGTCCGCCAAGGTGTTCTCCGGGTCTAGGGGGCTTTTGGGGCCCGCATTAGTTGTTCAGTGATGGATTCTGCGCAATGGTCAGTCGCTCTAATGCGTGTGGGCATACACGATATAATTCACACCGAGCTTGAACGCTTCGTTGGTTAGTTCGATGGAGGTGTACCCCTGGTCGCTGTACTCCCAGTACTCCGCGATGTCGTTGTTGAAGTTGAATACGGCCAACATTCGCTTGTCCGGGTCGTTGTCTTCGAAGATCGCGAAGTACTGGATATCACGAGGTCCGTACATCGGGATCACCGCTAGCGGATCCACGCGGAAGAATGCGTCGAAGATGTCGTGGTCGTGATCGAGAGGGATGATTGAGAGGCCGGGCAGCGCGCGCTCCATGTTCGAGGCGAAGTTCTGATACTCGAACCCTCGTTCCCCGCGCGTGTCGTCGACGATCAAGAAGCCGCCCTTCAATAGATACTCGCCGAGCGCCTTCGCCTCCGAATCGCTCGGGTTCCAGTAGCCGACTTCGACGATGTATGCGATCGGGTACTTGAACAGTTCTGGGTCGTCCAACGTCAAGACGTTCGAGCCCTGCCATTGGGTATCGAGCAGCGTTGTTTCTTTGAGGATCTGCAGGAAATTACGCTCGGCGCGTGGATAGTCATGGGACCACGTGCCACCGCCGCGACGCCCTCGTCGGGATCCTCCGAAGCCGCCACCACCGCCGTCGTATCTAACGCGCACGAAGTGGTACTTGCTGTCGTACGGGGCGTTGAGGTCCTCGTACGACTGTTGATCGGCGTGTTCGAGTGCGACTGGAGGTGCCGAAGTCTCAGAGACGACTCCGCTCGTCGACGCTGAGGTGTCTCCGACGGCCATGGCTCCCGCTGTGGCGGAGCCGACCAGGAGCAAAGCGAGGAGCGTACGCGCGGCACTCATCGATTATCTAGCTCCCCCGCTCGCAGCTCGAGCAGAAGTTCGAGGGCGTCTTCGTAGTTCGGGGCAACATCGAGTGCCCGCAGCACAGCTCGGCGCGCACTCGCGGGGTCGCCAGCGTCTCGGTTGGCGACCGCGAGCAGGTAGAGCGCCTCCGCCATGTCCGTCGGGCTGAGCGCTACGACTGCCGCACGCTCGCGGACCGCGCCATCGAAGAATCCGACCTCGCTATGCAACCCGGCCAGGCGCAGGTGAAGTTCGATTTCGTACGGCCAGACGAGAGCTGCCTTGTCCAGTGCGTGTGCTGCTTCCTCGGGGCGGCCGAGCTCTTCGAGTATGTCGGCCTGCAGAACGAAGGCCTGGTAATTCGACTCCGAGAAGTCGGTCAGACGCTGGAGCGCTGCCACCGCCCGCTCCAAGTCACCCTGATTGCGGTGGATCTGTGCTAAATACCAGTACGGGCTGTCGGGTCCGCCGTACTCGGGAAAAATGAGTAGCGCGGCGTCGAGATGGG
>Ga0115002_10007976_pt1 | contig 11806 bp, 11 predicted proteins | sample ArcticOcean_MG_C_8_FD_89576 | JGI IMG/M metagenome (GOLD analysis project Ga0115002, IMG submission 89576) | Marine microbial communities from western Arctic Ocean - ArcticOcean_MG_CB11_86 | ecosystem: Environmental > Aquatic > Marine > Oceanic | place: Arctic Ocean: Canada Basin | collected...
AAAGTGTTTTCCTTTTATTTTTTATAGAAATATCAGTCTTTAACTTATGAAAAAAAGGAAATGAATTCTTGTTGTAAAGCAAATAATGCAATTTCAATTAATGAAAAAGCTGAATCTCTTGCTAATTCTAGCGATAAAGATATTATCACAACTATGAGAGAATTGAATACTCTTCATAGGCTTTGGAAAAATGATTTAGGACCAGTTGATAAAAAGCATAGTGATAAATTATGGAAAAGATTTCAAGAATCTTCACATTTGATTAAAAAAATTATTTATTTGTTATTTTTATTTGCCGCATGGTATAATGGGGATTTCAGATCACTTTATCTTTTTTTAAAAAATAAATTAATTAATACTTAACATATATGATTATACATTTTTTCGGAATTGCAAAGGACATTGTTGGATCTAGCCAATTAGAATTTAAAGCATTTTCATCTAGTCTTAAAAATGTAGGAGATTTAAAAGTTCATCTCTGCAAAAAATATCCTGAATTAAAAAAACTTTCTTCTATGGCAATTGCTCTAAACAAAAAGTATGCAACTGAGGATATGGCTATAAGCGTAAATGATGAAATAGCAATTATTCCACCTGTAAGTGGAGGTTGATTATGAATTTAAATATTAAAATAGTAGACAAAATAGATTATTCGAAAATCTATGAAACTCTCTCCCATGAAAGCAGTGGAGGGATTTGTATTTTCATTGGCACAGTTAGAAATATGACTCGTAATGAATTAGTACATGAATTGTTTTTTGAGGCATATGAAGCAATGGCAATTTCAGAAATGGAGAAAATTGCAAAAGAAGCGATTGTCAAGTGGAATTTAAATAAAATAATCATGCATCACGTTATAGGAATAAAAAAAGCTAAAGAACCTGTTGTTATTGTTGGGACTTCTTCAGCTCACCGTGACGCATGTTTTGAAGCCACTCGGTTTTTGATTGATACCCTTAAAAGAAATGTTCCGATTTGGAAAAAAGAAGTTTTTAAAAATAAAAAAACATGGATTACAAATCATCCATAGTTTATTATAAAAGTGAATCGAAAAAATATAAATTAAATCATTAGATAAACTATATAGAAAACAAGAGAACTTATGACTAGAAAATTATCACACATTGATACTTCTGGAAAAGCTTCAATGGTAGACGTTTCTTTAAAAGAAATAACTACTCGAGAAGCTCTTGCTAAGGGTAGAATCATTTTTCCTCAATTAATTTATGATAAACTCAAAGAGCAAAGTTTTTTAAGTAGCAAAGGAAGTATTATCCAAACAGCTGTAATGTCAGGAATTCAAGCGGTAAAGAAGACCTCAGAATTAATTCCACTTTGTCATCCTTTGTCTATTGCTAAGATCAAAATCGATATTACTCCTTCCCGCGGTGCGTTAAACATTGTATGTGAAGTCAAGTGCAACGGCAGAACAGGAGTGGAAATGGAAGCTTTAACAGGAGTCTCTGTAGCCGCTTTAACTATATATGACATGTGCAAATCCCTCTCTCAAGATCTTCAAATAACAAATATTCAATTGATGAAAAAAACAGGAGGAAAAACAGATTTTAAAAGATAAAAAATGGATTTTTCTCGATATAATCGACAAATAATTTTAAAAGAATTTGGAATTAAAGGGCAGAAAAAACTCAATATGTCTAAGGTGTTAGTTATAGGTGCAGGTGGGCTAGGAATTCCAGTACTACAATATTTAAATTCAATGGGAATAGGAACCATTGGAGTTGTAGATGGAGATCATATTGTAGAAAGCAATCTTCACAGACAAGTAATATATAATGAAAATCAACTAGGTCAACAGAAAGTTTTTGCTGCAAGTGATTTTTTAAAAAATCAAAATAGAAATACAACAATAAAGACATTTAATTGTTACTTGAATCCTAAAAATGCACTTGAAATAATTAAACATTTTGATATCATCATCGATGCTTCAGACAATTTTGCTACTCGTTACTTGGTAAATGACTCTTGTGTTATTTTAAATAAACCTTTTATCTACGGTGCTTTACATGGTTTTGAGGGACAAGTGAGTGTTTTTAATTATAAAAATGGACCAACATATCGATGTTTGTTTCCAATTCCACCAACAGAAGACGAAATACCAAACTGTAATACCCAAGGTGTATTAGGAGTTTTACCGGGAATTGTAGGTAATTTTCAAGCATTAGAATGCATAAAAGTAATTACTGGAATTAAAAAAGTACTATCAGGAACATTATTAATTTATGATGCTTTATCTCAAGAATTTCATCGTTTTGAAGTTTTAAAAGATTCTAATATTAATGAAATTAAAGTTTTGCAAAAGAATTACGAGTTAAAATGTAAGACAACTTTTCGATCAATAAGCTCAAGGAACATTACAAAGCTCATTACTTCAAATTCGATTCAGATAATTGATGTTAGGACACCAGAAGAATGCATTGATTATCCTTTTAATCAAGCTTTAAATATACCTTTGAATGCTCTAGAAAAGAGAATTAAGGAAATCAACTTTAATGAAAATGTTTATTTCTTATGCTCCTCGGGCATTAGAAGTAAGAAGGCTATTTTAATATTAGAAAAAAGACACAAAACAGCAAAGCTAATAGATATTTCAGGAGGACTTAAAGCAATTTCAAATAATGCAAGCTGATATCTATTTAATTATAATTTTATTTTTCTTTATAGCCATTCTTTATAGTTCAGTAGGATTTGGAGGAGGGTCTAGTTATCTAGCGATTCTATCTCTAGTAGGATTGTCTTTTTTTTTTATAAGAACTAATGCTTTATTATGCAATCTAGTAGTAGTTTCTGGAAGCGTATTTTTATTTTACAGGGATAAATGGATAGTTTTAAAAGAAGTATTTCCTTTTATCGTAACTAGTGTGCCAATGACATTTTTAGGTTCACTTTTAAAAATGAAAGAAAGTGTATTTTTTATAATTCTAGGCATAGCATTGATTCTCTCTTCTTTAGCTCTTATTTGGAAAACATTGCAGATTAATATTCATGTGGAAACTAACAAAAAATACTCTAATTATTTCAGCTATCTTTTAGGTGCGTTTATTGGATTTATCTCTGGAATTGTAGGAATAGGTGGCGGCATTTTTTTAGCTCCTATTTTGAATCATCTTAGATGGGGTAAGCCAATGAAAATTGCAGCATTAACTGCTTTATTTATTTTTGCAAATTCAATAAGTGGCGTTATTGGCCTTCTTTTTCAAAATACTTTTGTTATCTCTTTAGAGACAACAATCCCTTTATTGTTAGTTGTTTTTTTTGGTGGACAAATTGGGGTTCGGTTCACACTTAAAAATAAAAAATCAGAACTAATTAAAATAATTACTGGAATTTTAGTTTTTGTAGTGGGATTAAGAATTTTAATTATAAAAGGACTTTTATTTTTATGATTTTTTATTAAACTTTAAGCTTGTTGAAATATTTGTGATAAGCAGATGGTGTATCTATGTCTTTCAATAATTTCTTTTCGGGCTCAATAACAATTGAATTATGTTTGTATTTTTCAATAATTTTTTGAGCGCCAAAATCCTCAGAAAGCTTTGATAATTCATCAAAATAAGTGACATCAAAAAGTGCAGGAACTCCAATTTTTTGTTTGTTGTATCGGGTAGCAACAATACCTTTTTTACCTAGATCAAATGCATTATAATACTGCTCAATTAGATCAACCCCAACAAAGGGTTGATCTGCAAGATAAATAAAGACCCCCTTCCTCTTTTTCTTTAATTTCAAGAGAACTGATACTCCTTTGGCAATTGATGATCCTATTCCATTGGACCACTTTTCATTAATGATGATATTTACTGGAGTATGATTAATTATAGGAATAATTTTTTCTTTATTAGAACCGACAATTACAAATATTTCTTGGGATTTAAATTCTAATCCACTTGCTAAACAATTCTCCAATAATGTGTTTTTTTGCCAAGGTAATAACTGTTTTAAAACACCCATTCGTTTCGATTTTCCAGCTGCTAAAAGGATTAGGGGGATATCAGACATAAATAATTTTAAATAAATAAATAATTTTAATAGTCATGACTATTAAAATTGTTACAATAAAGTTCAACCTTTTATTTTATCACCAACTAATTCATTGATAAAAGGTTGACTTGAGACCCTTTTTCCTGTAGCCTTGTAAAGGGCATTTGCAAGAGCTCCAGAAATGGGAACGAACGGAGGTTCTCCTAAACCAGTAGGATCTATTCCGTTTTCAACAAAATAAACATTTATTTTCTTGGGAGCCTCACTGTGTCTAATTAGTCTATAGGTGTCAAAATTATTTTGATCAGGAATTCCTTCTTTCATGGTTAGCTCACTAAACATTGCATGTCCAATTCCATCAACAATTCCTCCTTCAGTTAGATTGGCGGCGGCATCTGGATTAACCACAATACCGCAATCAATAGCACAAACTACTTTTTGTACAACAGGATTTCCTTCCTGATAAGTAAGCTCAAGCACTTGAGCGGCATAAGAGTTATGACAGTAATATGCAGCTACTCCTCTATAGGTGTTTAAAGTAGTCTTATTCCAGTTGGATTTCTCTCTCACTAACTCCAAAACACTCATATATCTTTTAGGGTCATAATCATTGTATTTTCCAATAGGTTTATCGATTACTTTTTGCATCAGTTCTAAACGAAACTCGATAGGGTCTTTACCTATTGCCTCTGATAATTCGTCTAAAAATGATTGTTCAGCTCCAGCAATAAAATTAGACCTTGGAGCACGAAAAGCACCAACAGAAACATTTGAATCAATTGTCCATGATTCAGCTAAATAGTTTTCAATTGCTCCAGCTGGAAAACGATCTGCAAACAAAGGGCTTTCAGGAATTCCTCCTGCACGAACATGGAATCCAATCAAATTGTTGTTTTTATCTAATGCAGCTCGATACTTTGCATGATAAGTAGGTCGGTAAACTCCAAAAGTCATGTCATCTTCACGTGTGTATACTAATTTAACAGGTGCTTTAATTTTTTGAGAAATAACACCTGCTTCAATTAGGAAGTGTCCATATAATCTTCTACCAAAACCACCACCCATTCGAGTCATTTGAATATCTACTTTATCTAGAGGAATACCTAGTCTTTCTGATGCACTTATTTGTAAGAATTCAGGAGTTTGAATAGGTCCAACAAATTCAGCTTTTTCATCTGTAACGTCTGCGAAAAAATTCATAGGCTCCATAGTGTTATGAGCTAGAAATGGAGCAGTATATTCACGCTCAATTATTTTTGCGGCTTTTTTAAAGGCACCATTAGGATCACCATCTTTTCTTTCAATTTTAGCTACTTTATTAGCCATTTTAGCCATTGATTTTTGATGACCTTCAGAGCTTTCAGACCCTGAAGGTGTAACGGTCTTCAATTCTCTTCCAAAAACATTTTTAACTTCAACTTTTAACTTAATAGGCTCCCATTCTGCAATAAGAGTCTTTTTTGCACTTAATACTTCCCAAGTTGAATTACCAACTACGACAACTAAATCAGTGAATGTTGCCACATCACTCCAAAGAGTATTCTGATCTTCTTTATAAGATTTTATAACAAAAACATCTTTAATTCCAGGCATATTTTTAGCTCTAGAGAAATCTATAGATTTTAATTTCAACCCAAAGGCAGGTGGATGAAGAAGCATAGCGGTATACATTCCTTCTCTATTGTAATCTAAACCAAATAGAGGTTTTCCAGTTACTATTTTTTTGCCATCTATATTCTTTCTGGAAGTTCCAATAATAGTAAAATCTTTTGGTTCTTTTAATATAATTGTTTTTGGAATATCTTGAAGTGCAGCCAAAGATGCCATTTCTCCATAATCAGCTTTTTTACCACTTAAAGAGTGCTCTATAATTCCAAGCTTGGTAGTGATTTCATCAACAGGAACTTGCCAAGAATTTGCCGCTGCATTAACAAGCATTTGACGAGCGGTGGCTCCAGCAGTTCTTAGAGATTGCCATGATGTACGAATTGATTGACTTCCTCCAGCAAGTTGCCTAGTATATAACTTTTTATTAAGAGGAGCCTGCTCAACAAGAACATTATTCCAATCAACATCCAATTCCTCTGCTACTAACATAGGCATAGATGTTTTTACATTTTGTCCAATTTCAGGATTCGGTGACATAATAGTTACCAAGCCATTTTCTCCAATCTTTAGATAACTGTTTATATTAAACCATTCCTTAGGCATTTTTCGAAGTTCTTCAAGAGAAGGTTTACAAGAAAGTAACCAGTTAAATCCTAACATGATTCCACCTCCTGCAATCGCTGTAGTTTTAAAAAAAGAACGTCGTCCGTATGTTGTTTTAAATACTGTCATTTTTAGTTTATTTAAATTTAAAAACCATTTTTTAAAAAATCAACTTTTTGCAGCATATTTAATTGCTTTTTTGATACGAGTATATGTTCCACAACGACAAATATTTCCATCCATACTAGCCTCAATGTCTTCATCCGTTGGATTAGGATTTGATTTTAATAAAGAAGCCGCCTGCATTATCTGCCCTGCTTGACAATAGCCACATTGAGGAACATCATGCTCTAACCAAGCTTGCTGTATAGGGTGATCTCCATTTTCAGAAAGTCCTTCTATAGTAGTTATTTCGATTCCTTCCAATTGACTAACTTGCAGCAAACAACTACGAGTGGCCTGTCCATTTAAGTGAACTGTACAAGCTCCACATGACCCAATGCCACATCCAAACTTAGTTCCAACTAAGCCTATTGAGTCTCTAAGGACCCATAATAATGGAGTTTCTGATGCTACTTCTACTGATTTTTCTAGACCGTTAATTTTTAAATTATATAAAGGCATTTTTTATTTATTTTTTATTCAATTTACAATAATTAAATAAAAAATTTATTTAATTATAATTTTAATTATACATTAATCTTTATTGATTTTAAAATCAATAATTTTAAGTTTAAGAATTTAAAATAAAAATTAATGAAAAAAATAACCCTCTCAACCATTATTCTTATTTTGATACTCTCTTGTAATGAAAGAAAGAATCGACATCCGTATTAAAAGATATTAATTTTAAATATAAAAAATATACTCCTACTGGAAATGAATATATATTATCACGTTCAGAGTATACAAATAAATTAGAAGGATTTTGGTTAGCTCAATGCATAGCTAACTGGACAGGTTTAGTGACCGAAATGGATAAAATTGGAAATATCGGTGAAATTAAAACTGGAGACTTCTACACTAGAGAAGATTGGGGAAAGAAGACTTGCCAAATATCTGGGGTGGCAAAAAATATTTTTCATCTACAATTGATTTTGTTTTTGAAGGAAAAGATAGTCTCTGGGGAGCAGATGATGATACAGACATTGAATACATTTATCAATATTTATTATACACTAACAAAACTTCTTTTTTATCTGGAGATCAAATTAGAGATGGTTGGTTAAAACACATGAAACATGAAGAAGAAAACTATTTATGGGTTTCTAATCAAAAAGGACTTGATTTAATGCTTTTTGGCGAAGTTCCTCCTGAGACAAGTAATCCAGAAAAAAATCCTGAATACGAAATGATTGATGCTCAACTTACTACTGATATTTTTAGATTTTTTGCTCCAACTAGACCTGACATAGCTATTAATATGGCAACACTTTCAATTCAGACAACTGCAAGATATAATGCTGAATGGATTTCAAAATATTACGTTTCAATGTACTCACTTGCTTCTAAGGCTGATTCTTCAAAAAGCATTAAAGAGAATTTAATTTGGATGGCAGAAGAATCAAGAAAAATATTACCTGTAGACTCATATTCTTCTAAGATGTATGACTTTATAAAAGAGCAATATGACAACCAATTACCCTGGGAAACTATTAGAGGTAAAGTTTATCAACGCTATCAAGTTGAACAAAAAGATGGTTATGACTTAACTTCAAAAAACATAACCTGTAATGCTTCTTTTGCAGCAGGAATAAATTTTGCAGCAAGTTTAGTGAGTCTATTTTGCGGTGAAGGTGATTTAAAAGAAACAATAAAAATTGGAGCACTCGCAGGATGGGATTCGGATAACCCAACGGCAACTTGGGCCGGGCTTCTTGGTTTTATGTTAGGGAAAAATGAAGTTGAAAAAACTTTCGAAAGGTCTTTTTCTGAGAAATTTAATATTCACAGAACTAGACGGAATTTTCCTAGTGGAATTGATACTTTTTCAAATATGGCTAAAATTGGAGTTTATATAACTGACAGAGTAATTCAAGAAGAATTAGGAGGAGGTATTGATTTTGAAAAAAACATATGGTATATTCCTTAATAAACTTAACCAAATCCAATTAACCTTTAATAAAATAAGTCAACCATTTAATATTATTTATATAAATAATATTTTTTATTTTTTATATAAGATATAATTCCTAATATAAATACAATTACAACTGAATAATAAACGAAATTTGGAGTTATTATCTTATCTCCACTAGCATAAGAGTGCAAACCAGTTAAATAAAAGTTAACACCAAAATAAGTCATTAAAATACTTGCAAAGGCTAGTATACTCATCAAATTAAAGAACCATCTACCACCTAATCCGGGAATTAATCTCATATGCAAGACGAAAGCATAAATCATTATACTTATTAAAGCCCAGGTTTCTTTTGGATCCCAACCCCAATACCTACCCCAACTTTCATTAGCCCACATTCCTCCTAAAAAATTTCCAATAGTTAACATTATTAACCCTACGGTAATTGACAATTCATTTATAACAGTTAATTCTTTAATATTTAAAAGTATTTTATCTCTATTTTTGGTTGTTGTTAAAATCATTAATAATAAACAAACTCCACCAGTAATCATTCCAAGAGCAAAAGGCCCATAACTGCCAACTATAACCGCTACATGAATCATTAACCAATAGCTATCTAAAACAGGCTGTAAATTAGCAATAGAAGGGTCCATCCAATTCCAATGAGCTATCATTAAAACCATGCTAGAAACAAATGAAGTTGAAGCGATTGTTAAAGAAGATTTTCTACCAAAAACAAGTCCGAAGAACATAGTGGCCCAACCTACATATATCATTGATTCATATGCATCACTCCATGGGGCATGACCAGAAATAAAACAGCGACTTATTAAACCTAAAGTGTGTAATAAAAATAATCCAAATATTATGATTTTAAAAATTCTTACAAGTATATTAATCCACTTTTTATTAGTAAAAATCTGAGTCATTAAAACTAAAAAAAGAAATAACCCTGAATAAAGATAATAACTAAAGAGTTTTTTAAAAATATCATACTTATTATACAATATTTCAGCATTTACTCTACTTTCAGATATAATTACTTCAGAACCATATTTTTTTTGAAAACCTTTAATGCTTTCTAAAAGCTCTTCTGAATTTTTATAATCATCATCTTCTAAACTCAACCTTAATGCTTGAAAGTATAATGGTAATACATTTCTAACATATAACGAATCCATACCTTTAAAATTAAATTGATCTAATTCAGGGAAGGAAACCCATTTGTTATTTTGATCTTCAGGAACAGGAAAAATCCTTAGAATCTTTCCTTCTAAAGCAGAATAGAGTAAATTAACTCTTTTATCAACCTCTATAAAATCCTTTTGAAATTGATTTGGAACAGAAGCTCTATATGCAGATTCTAAATATTGACCTAATCTATAAGTGCCTGTTGAATCAAAAAAAGAGACTAATGAAGCAGACTTAGCCTTTTTATCAATCTTAAGGATTTTTCTTAACGAATCATTTCCGCGTCTTAAATATATTATTGGGATATTATACCAAATGGCTGGAGAATTAATCATAGAGAGTAAAACCTGATCAGAACTCAATCCCTTATAACTATCGCTTTTACTTACTTTTCTTAGTAATTCAGAAGAGAAAGTATTTGCTGGCTTAATTCTTCCTCCAATGTCTTGAATTAGGAGTGAACCAAAATTACTAGCATGTTCATTTGAAAAAGAATCTGCATTTACAATTGAATCAAAATTTATTGAAGTAACAGATATTTCATTTTGATGAATCTGAGAAAATAAAGTTGTAGTTGTCAAAAATAGAAAAATTAATAATTTTGATTTTATCGCTTTAATCTTATCAAGTTTTTTAGCTAAATCCTTAAATCTAGTTTTACCAATAAAGAATATTCCTATCATGCTTAGGTATAATAAAAAATATCCCGTATAGGTCACCCAAGTACCCCAAAAATCATGATTAACAGATAAAATTGTTCCTTTTTCATCAGCGTCAAAAGAAGCTTGAAAGAATCTGTATCCCTTATAATCCAATACATGATTCATGTATATATCATAGTCAAAAGAATCTGAATCTTCAACTATAATTTTACTCATAAAAGATGAATAACTTTTTTCAGTACCTGGATATTTTTCAGCAATAAAATCTTTTAATTTTATTGAAAAAGGCAGCTCTAGCTCAAGAGAACCATATTGAAAATTGAAGTCTAATCCAGATAAAGAAACCTTTTCTGGTGGATTTGACCATCCCTTTCCTCCTAATAAAGTTATTATTTTCGAAGATTGATTAGTTTTTATTTCAAGTTTAATTGCGTCTTGAAACTGTCCATTTTCTTCTTCAGCTTTAACAAGATCAAATGAACCTCTAAGTAAAGGTTCTGGAACAACAAACTGGAAATTAGAAAATGAATACAATGATCTTAATTCTAGAGATTGTTCTAAATTAGAAGACACACTTCCTTTAAATTGATCTGCCATTCTCATAAATGAACCCTCAAAAGGGGTTGTTATAAAATATTCTCCAGAACGAACCGATAAATTAATTGCTCCATCAATTGGATTATTTAATGTAAATAAAATATTATGAATATTCAGGACCTCTCCTTCTTTAATATAATGGTCATGTCTATTGCCGTCTGCAGCTTCAACAATTTTAAGGTAACGATCTCCATTAGAGTCAAGAACTAATCCATTAGTGACATTACTTAAATAATCAATATAATTTATTTCAAAATATTGCCCCTTAAAGTCATCTTTAATAGTTAAACTATTATTGACTTCTTCTGAAAATAATACTTCTTTTTTCAGTTTCTTTCTTATCGATTGACCTTCAGATTCACCATCAATTAAGACGGTTAAATAAGTTCTTTCAGATAAAAAAGTATTGACTGAATCTCCTTCTCTTATTGGCATCACGCCTTCATAGCCGATATATCTAGTTATAAAGGCCCCTAATAGAATTAAGACAAAAGATAAGTGCATGCATAAAACAGCCCATTTCTCTTTTCTTAACAAGCGATATTTAAAAATATTACCAATAAAATTTAAAACAAATAAAAACATTATAAGCTCAAACCACCAAGCATTATATACTAGTATTTTAGACACAGTTGTAGAGTGCCAACTTTCAATAAATGTACCAATTGCCATTGACGTTGGAAACAGTATAAAAAGAACTGTCATTAATCTTGTAGAGGAAATATACTTAAGTATTTGATTTTTCATTTAAATTATCAGATAATCAACTGCAAAGATAAATCATGATTTAAACATTTAGCTATATTTAAAAAAATATATTCTTTACTCACAATCTTTTTTTAAAATAAGATGGAATACTTTTAAAACAAAAAAATAAAGTTTCCTACTTTTAAAGAATGGTAAAAGTTGTTTTAATTGGAAATGGAAATGTTGGATGTTACTTATATAATACCTTTAAAGAAACAAAGGGTATTAAGGTAATTGAATGGTACTCGAGAAATCAAACAAAATTTAAGGATTCTAATGTTAAGATTTCTAATTCAATTGAAGAGCTTCCAGATGC
>Ga0115002_10007978_pt1 | contig 11802 bp, 9 predicted proteins | sample ArcticOcean_MG_C_8_FD_89576 | JGI IMG/M metagenome (GOLD analysis project Ga0115002, IMG submission 89576) | Marine microbial communities from western Arctic Ocean - ArcticOcean_MG_CB11_86 | ecosystem: Environmental > Aquatic > Marine > Oceanic | place: Arctic Ocean: Canada Basin | collected...
AAGAAGCGCTGGGTCGGACCCACGGTGAGGACGCACGATGAGCGAAGCAGCTGGGGAAAATACGAATAGCCCGCGTGCAGTTGAACGCCAATTGGATGTCGCTGCCAATCCACTTGACGTCGACACCGATCTCAACTTCCGTGAAACGTGCCGCATCGTATGGCGGGCATTGACCTATCTGAAGTATTTCAAGACGCGGTTTGCGCTCAAATGTTTTTTCGTTGGCATTGCGTTGTTAACCCCGCTCGTGCTGCCGTGGCCCATCAAGATCGTTATCGACAACGTTGTGTTGGGTCAACCGGTGGATGTGGCAGCATTTCCCGCCTACTTCATGCCATTCGTGCAGTTCCTGGACGGGCGCAGTCCCACCGAAATGATGATCTGGATCGTGGCCCTCGGTGCAGCCATGGTCATTTTGTTTGGATCGTTCGGCCAAGGTGGTGCCACTGACGAAACACGGGTAGGTTTAGCCCAGGGCCATGACGCCGCGACCCAGACTGAAAACGAAGCGAACATGGCTCACAGCAAGTTCGCCGGACTGGTCGGATTCATCGAGTTCCGGTTGCAGCTACGGCTCTCGCAAGCCCTGAACCACTTGTTGCGATCACAGCTGTTCGAACGTATTCAGCAGATTCCGCTGCCTCTGCTCAACGATCAACGCATTGGCGATAGTTTGTATCGCGTCATGTATGACACGACCGCGATCGGCAACGTCTTTTATCAGGTGATCTTGTCGCCTCCGTTATCGGTGTTTGGCGCAATCGTCGTGCTTTACGTTCTGACAACCACCTACAGCGATGCGCCCGAGGTGGTCTGGTTGGCGTTATTGATCCTTCCGTTGCAGGTGTTGGCCATTCTGCCGTTCCCGCGGCTGTTGCGCCGACGAAGCCAGGCGAGCCGCGCCGCGGGAGCTGCGACTACCGGCAACATCGAAGAAGGTATGAGCAACGTACTCGCAGTGCAAAGCCTCGGTGGCAACGCGCGTGAACGTAAACGGTTTCAGGCCGCGAGCCGTGAGTCGTTCAAACGCCACCGTGCTCAGGTGTTCATTGAGATCCTCTTGGGCATCTCCAGGAGTGCGGCGAGCAGCGTTGTAGGATTTGTTGCTTTTTACGTCATCAGCGGCGGAGTCATCGAAGGGCGTTTGACCCCAGGTGATTATGGGGTGCTGTTCTTCTATTACACGTGGCTTGCTGGCTCCCTCGGCTATTTGCCGTTCATCTGGGCCCGTATTCAGGAGAGCGTGCCAGGCATTCGACGCGTTTTTTTCTTAATGGACTTACCAAGCGAACTCGATCGCGACGGAGAAACATTGGCGGCCGTCCAACAAGGTGTGCACATGCAAAATGTCGGGTTCGTCTACCCCGATGGCCGGCGCGCACTTAGCGACATCGAGCTGACCGCAAATGTCGGTGAAGTGACCGCACTGGTGGGTCCAACCGGCGCAGGCAAAACCAGTCTTGGGTTACTCCTTGCCGGTTTGCACGACCCTAGCGAAGGCGTGATCGAATTTGATGGTTGCGACGTCGGGGCGATTTCACTGATCAGCCTGCGTGCGCAGGTGTCATTTGTATTTCAAGAACCGCAGCTGTTTTCACTCTCGATCATTGAGAACATCCGCTACGCGAACCCATCCGCTACGCAACAAGACGTCGAGCGCGTGGCGCGTTCGGCAGGAGCACACGACTTCATTTCTGCGTTTCCTGATGGTTATGCAACGCCGCTCGGCACGGTTACAAGCAAGCTCTCGGTGGGACAAAAACAACGTATTGCTATTGCAAGAGGTTTGCTTAAGGCGTCGAGCGTATTGATTCTAGACGAGCCAACCTCGGCGTTGGATCCCGAAACCGAAGCCTACCTAGTGGATGCGTTGCGCGATGCCGCTCGCGATCGATTGGTCATCATCATTGCACATCGCCTGTCGACTATCGCGCACGCGGATCAAATTATCTTTCTCGATGAGGGACGCATAGTCGAGCGCGGAAGGCACGAGGATTTGATGAATCTTGCCGGCGGTCATTACCGTCAGTATGTCATTGCGCAAACTTGACCGATCGTTTCGCAGTTCATCGCGACGCTTGCGCTCGTATTTGGACAGCCGTGAAAATCTAATGACATCGACCCAGCGTTGGCGAAGATCTTCGAGGCGCGAGAATTGGACCGGTTGTTTGACCGAGAGTTTGAGCCTAGCGAATTACGAGTCACACTGAATACTAAACAAGCATCCGTCGTCGCCATCACAAGTTCAGATCCAAAGATCCGGCTCTATCAGATCAACTAAAGGCAGAACTGGGACTAGATACCGCGTATTCAGACAAGCTCGCGCAACACGCCGCGTAGGCATCGCGTACATGGTAGATGCCGCCAACCGGTATATCCGGCGTCTGGTCGCGTAGTCCCGCCACAACTCGACCGTGTAAATACTCTGAGGAATGCAAGCCTCCGCCGATTGGGACGTCGAATTCGGGGGTGAGCGGCGCTTGCAACCGGATCTCAGCGGCCATAGCAAACAGGTCATACCCCCCGTTGGCGCGGTTGCGCTCACCCACGCCGTATACCTGACTGGGTGTTGCAAGCAATTGATAAAGCAAATGAGTCCCCGAGCGCATAGGCGCCATGATCAAACAGACCATAGGCGGCACGCGGCGCCAGCGCTCGCGGTGCTCGAGCAACGTTAAAACGCTCCTGCGCAACACCTTTCTGCTAGTCGATCGGATCGTCATATGAGACCGGTTTAGATAGTAGTCCACCTCTGCTGACAGGTTTGCAACGCGTTCGACCCGAAGCCTGCTGGAGTTAGCTCATCAAGCAAGTCCTGCAGAGCTTGTATCTGCATCCGAAGAGATCATTCCGGAAATTCCACAAGATGCGCGAGCGTCTCACGAAGCACGTCCGCTTCGCCTTCCTGAATGAGCCAGTGCCCAATGTCCAGCTCGACTAACCGGTACCGGCCATCCATTAGTGGCGGCGTTGCGTCCACGCCCGGGCGGCCAATCGCTTGATCCTGGTTGCCCCAGATCATAAGAGTTGGGACTGAGATTTGACCGAGGGGCTGCCGTTCTTCAGTCAGCGCCCCGCGGTACCAGTTGAGCGCGCCAGTGAGCGCGCCGGGTTGTCTGAGCACCCTTAGATAGTCTTCCACTTGTTCCGGTGGGGACGCGCTCCAGACATTGCGCAGCGCCGCAAAGTCGTCGGCGGAAAGCGTGTTCTCAGCTGTGCCAACCTGACGGAAGAACTGCATATACTGGCTGCGCTCGGCTTGCTCGGGATTGCTCGCGATCGCCTGCCCGAACGCATCGAGGTGGGGCACTGACAAGGCGGTCCAACTGATAATACGCTCTGCATGCCGCCCGACCATGTACCAACCGAGGCCGGCGCCATGGTCATGGCCGACTAAGTGAAACCGCTCTCTGTCCAGAGCATCGGCCATCGCAAAAATATTCTCTGCCATGACTTGGTGCGCATAGTGTTCAGCACCCTCCGGGCGTGCACCCGGACTGTAACCCTTGAGATCAGGAGCGATCACCGTGTAGCCGTTCGCCGCGAGATGACCCAGCAGTGGTATCCACATGTGCGACGTCTCAGGAAACCCATGGAGCAGAATGACCAGATCCGCGCCGTCCCCTGCGCGCCGAACATCGTAGGTATACTCGCCGACGCTCATCTGGATTGTTGCAATCGTCATCTCGGGATCTCCAGCTAGGTTTGTGCATGCAGCCCGAGCTAACAGGCAGATTGTCAAATTACGTTTCGTGGTACGGCCGTCGCTCGGCTATTCGATGATGGGTTGATGAGAGTACCAACAAAGCCCATCCGGTGCGACGACAAAGAAGACTTGCAACTTCTGCCCGTCGCGTTCGTCAACCCGCCAGTTGTCGGTCGCAACGCCATTTCGGTTCACTTCGTCGCGGGCCCGGGTGATATCCGTCACTAAAATGGCAGCGCCGTCTTGGCTTCTATCACCGCCATTCTCAGCAAAGCCGAGCCGAACACCGTCCCGCTCCGTTAGGACTGTTTTGCAAGGGGCGTCCTGCCAGCCAACTTTGGTAAGTCCGAAGCACTCCGAATACCATCGAGCAGCCGTGTCGATGTCTTGCACCGGAAGCGCAAGCACGTCCTCCATGTACGGGGACGCCTTCTCAAATAGAGGTTGATCCGCCATCTTTATCTCTTTCTTGGATAAGCTCGAAATCTATCCTAGGCACAGATGCTGAAAACGGCAATATTATGAAATTTGACCCGGATCGAGGACGTGTGTTGTATTGCGCTATACAGAGACTATTGCAACGGTTTAGCCAATGGATCAAATCACGATTACTCCCGTAGAGAACAAGGGATTCGGTGCAGTGGTCGGCAACGTCGATGTCGCAAATCTCAACGAGAACGAATTTCAGCAAATAAACACGGCTCTCGTAGAATTTGGCTTTCTCGTCTTTCATGAGCAATTCTTGAACGACGAAGAAAACATTGCGTTCGGCCAACGCTTTGGTGAGCTTCAATTTGGTGCGGCACCAATGGCCAATCAGCAGAAGCTCGATGACGGAACATATGGCGAGATTTTCCAACTCAACACCCAACGCATGCGGACGAATGTAGGCAACGAAGCTTGGCACACCGACTCCACCTACGTTCCGATCAGCAGCAAGTGCGCAATGTTGTCGGCGGTGACGGTCCCTAGCGAGGCCGGTGAGACGGAACTTGCTGATATGCGGTCCGGCTACGCGGCGCTAGATCAGGCGACCAAGGACCGGATCGAGCACCTAAGTGCATACCATTCGGCCCAATATTCCCAAGCCAACGACGTTGCTGATTTCCCGGCGCAAGACCCGGAAGGCATCTACCATGGAGAGGCCTACTTACGGCCGCTCGTTAAGATCCACCCGGAGACCGGTGTCAAGAACCTATTCATCGGACGCCACGCCTTCGGTATCCCTGGATTGACGCGAGTCGAGAGTCGCGAGTTACTGAAATACTTGGTTGAATTTGTGACCTCCGAGGACACCCGGGTTTACACCCACAAATGGCAAGTGGGAGACACGTTGTTGTGGGACAACCGCGCTTTATTACACAGGGCTCTCGCCTACGACTACAACGAAGCGCGCGTACTAACGGGTACCCGTGTAGCCGGCGACCCCGCGTCAGAACTTGCGTACTACCCGACGGACGAGCCAGCGCAGGCCGGTCGAGATGCGCTTGCCGCGGAACTTCAGATGTTGCGCGAAGAACGTGGCGGCAAGAAATTCGGCGAACTGGAATCCACTGCAATGCAAGACGCTTAGCGCCGACGCCGCCGCCCATTGACCGCCTTGCCGTCGTGCGCGACATACCGTGTGAGTGTGCCGGATTGGGTGGAATTCAAGGTGATCGAACTGAGCTTGCCATCAAAGCGGTAAAAGAACATCTCGCCAACCAAAACTACGAAGGGCGTAGCTAGGAAGTGCGTCGGGGCCGGACCAACATCGACGGCTGCTCCGGTCTGCCTTACGCGTACCGCTAGATGCGCCTGAACCGTTGGTTCGCGTCTTTCCCCAAACGCTAATGCGCGCTATGCTCCGCGGCTGCCTGAATTCTAGTCAACGTCGTTAAGTAAAAAACAAGAAATCCTAGCGCGAGGGAGATTACATGCAAGACATCATTCAGGAACTCGAAGCCAAGCAACGTGCGGCTGAGCTTGGCGGCGGCGAGCATCGTATCCAGCAACAGCACCTCAAAGGCAAGCTGACAGCACGCGAACGAATTTCGATGTTACTGGACGAAGGGTCATTCGAAGAGTGGGATAAGTTTGTTGAGCATCGATCCACCGATTTCGGCATGCAGGAGCAGAGGATTCCCGGTGACGGCGTAGTCACCGGCTACGGCACAGTCAACGGACGGTTGGTGTTCGTCTTTAGTCAAGATTTCACAGTGTTCGGTGGCGCGCTGTCCGAAGCCTTTGCGGAAAAGATCTGCAAGGTCATGGATCAAGCGATGAAAGTCGGTGCGCCCTTGATCGGCCTCAATGATTCCGGCGGGGCGCGCATTCAAGAGGGTGTCGCGTCGCTAGGCGGTTATGCCGAGATATTCCAACGCAACGTGCTCGCATCCGGTGTTATTCCACAGCTTTCGGTGATCATGGGTCCGTGCGCGGGAGGCGCCGTTTACTCACCGGCAATTACCGATTTCATCTTCATGGTCAAGGACAGCTCCTACATGTTCGTGACCGGTCCTGACGTGGTTAAAACCGTCACGCAGCAAGTGGTAACACCTGAAGAACTCGGCGGCACCAGCGTGCACAACACGAAATCCGGCGTTGCCGACCTTGCCCTAGAGAACGATGTCGAAGCATTGCTCATGACGCGCAAATTGATCGACTATCTACCACCCAACAATCGAGAAAAGCCGCCGCGCATCCCGACCGATGATCCGGCGGATCGGGTCGAGCCTTCGCTGGATACACTAGTACCAACGGACGCTGCCCAGCCCTACGACATCAAAGAAGTGATTCTGAAGGTGGCCGACGAGAGCGCGTTCTTCGAACTGCAACCCGAGTATGCAAAGAACATCGTCACCGGGTTTATCCGGTTGCAGGGATCCACTGTCGGCGTCGTGGCCAACCAACCCATGTTCATGGCGGGCTGCCTAGACATAGATTCTTCAAAGAAGGCGGCGCGCTTTGTAAGATTCTGCGATGCATTCAATATTCCAATATTGACGTTCGTCGATGTGCCCGGATTCATGCCGGGAACATCGCAGGAATACGGCGGCATCATTAAACAAGGCGCCAAACTCTTGTACGCCTACGCAGAATGCACCGTACCCAAAGTGACCTTAATTACCCGCAAAGCTTACGGCGGCGCATACGATGTCATGGCGTCAAAACACCTGCGCGGAGACGTCAACTTCGCCTGGCCAACCGCCGAAATTGCGGTGATGGGCGCCAAAGGCGCCGTTGAGATTATCTTTCGCAAAGAACTTGGCGACGAGCAGGAAATCCAGGCTCGCACCCAAGAGTATGAGGACAAGTTCGCAAATCCGTTCATCGCCGCCAGCCGGGGCTACATCGACGACGTCTTCCTACCGCGTGACACGCGCCAGCGGGTGTGCCGTTCGTTTGCAATGCTACGCGACAAGAAACTCGAGAATCCTTGGCGCAAGCACGGCAATATTCCGCTGTAGGGGCCCTTATGTTCAACAAAATCTTAATAGCCAATCGCGGTGAAATCGCCTGTCGCGTCATTCGCTCAGCACGCCAAATGGGCATTGCGACAGTCGCCGTTTACTCAGAGGCCGACTCACAAGCATTGCACGTGCGCATGGCAGATGAAGCGGTTTGCATCGGGCCGGCAGCTTCTGCTGACAGCTACCTGCGCGCCGATCGCATCATTGATGCTTGCACCCGTCTGGACGTAGACGCAGTCCACCCCGGCTACGGATTTCTTTCTGAGAATGCAGCCTTTTGCAACGCTCTGAGTGAAGCAGGCATTGCGTTCATCGGTCCCGGTGTCCGCGCCATCGAAGCGATGGGCGACAAGATCGCATCGAAGCTCTTGGCGGAACGCGCCGGCGTGAATACGATTCCTGGATTTACCGACGTGATCGACAACGCCGACCACGCAGTTGAAGTCGCCACTGCGATTGGCTATCCCGTAATGCTCAAGGCAAGTGCGGGCGGCGGCGGCAAAGGTATGCGCGTAGTCGGTAACGATGCCGAATGCCGAGACGGTTTCGAGCGAGCGACGAACGAAGCGCGCTCGAGTTTTGGTGATGACCGGGTGTTCGCCGAAAAATTTATCGAGGAACCGCGGCACATTGAGATCCAGATCATGGCCGACAGCGATGGCAACACGATCTACCTCGGCGAACGCGAATGTTCCATCCAGCGCCGGCACCAAAAGGTCATCGAAGAAGCGCCTTCGCCATTTCTCGACGCGGCGACGCGCAAGGCAATGGGCAAACAAGCCGTCACGTTGGCAAAGGCCGTGGATTATCAATCTGCCGGAACGGTCGAGTTCATTGTTGACGCGAACCGCAACTTCTACTTTCTCGAGATGAACACGCGTCTGCAGGTCGAGCATCCCGTTACCGAACTGGTGACAGGCCTCGACTTAGTAGCACTCATGATCAAAGTCGCGAATGGCGAAAAACTGCCTATCAAGCAATCGGATGTTGCGTTGAATGGCTGGGCCATGGAAGCACGCGTGTACGCAGAAGACCCTTTCCGCAACTTCCTACCGTCGATTGGCAGACTCGTGCGCTATCAAACACCGATCGCGAGCGATCATGTACGGATCGATACCGGTATCGTTGAAGGCAGCAACGTGTCGATATACTACGACCCGATGATCGCCAAGCTGGTCACACATGGTAAAGATCGCAAGGAGGCTATCGACCGCTTATCAGACGCATTAGATGCGTACTACATCAGGGGAGTGTCGCACAACATCAGCTTCTTGAACGCCTTGATCTCCCACCCGCGGTTCCGCGAGGGTCGTTTAACCACCAACTTCATCGCCGACGAATATCCTGATGGATTCCATGCGACGGACGTGCCACATGTAGATCCAATGATCGCGATCGCCGCGACCGCTGTGGTACACACCAAGACACTGCAACGCGCGGTCGAAATCAACGGCCAAACGCGACGCTTCGAACGTGTCATCGGCAATGACTGGGTAGCGATCACCAACAAAACGCATTACCCGATCAGTGTGACTGCGACAGCGGAGGGCTACGACGTAACACACTCAGATACGCTGTATCGGATAACTACCGATTGGAATATTGGCGAACCGGTGGTCGTCGCAGAAATCAATGGTTGTGCAAAAACCGTGCAGGTAGACACTCGCGGGCCTGGATACCGCGTATCACACGGTGGGACTGAATCGGAGCTGTTGGTGGTCGCGCCGAATGTGGCGGAACTGACGCGACACATGCTCGACAAAATCGAGCCCGACATGAGTCGATACTTGCTGGCGCCGATGCCGGGACTGTTGGTACGCCTGAATGTTACCGAGGGCGATGAGATCAAGGCGGGTGAAGAATTGGCGATCGTTGAAGCGATGAAGATGGAAAATAGCCTACGTGCCGAGCACGACGTGATCATTGCCGACGTGCTCGCGACGGAAGGCGAAAGCCTGGCGGTCGACCAACCGATCCTCGAGTTCAAAACCTAGTCTGGAGCGCGGACTTAGCCGATTTGTTCTAGCTCAATGAGTGTCCCGCAGAAGTCCTTTGGGTGTAGAAAAACAACCGGCAGGCCGTGTGCACCAATAGACGGTTGACCATTCCCTAGCACCGTCGCTCCCACTGAGACCAGCTTGTCGATCGAGTCCGTAAGGTTCTCGACGTTATAGCAAATGTGGTGCATCCCGCCCTTTGGGTTATCGGTGAGAAACTTCTCGATCGGCGAATCCTCGCCTAATGGATGCAGCAGTTCGATCTTCGTATTCGGCAATTCCACGAACACCGTCATCACGCCCTGGTGTGGCAGCGGCAACGGGTCGGATACCTGCGCCCCCAACGTATCGCGATAGATGTCCGCTGCGGCCCCCAGATCAGGCACCACAATCGCGACATGATTCAATTTACCAATCACAATGAATCCTCAACGGTTTTTTCCGGGAATAAGACTAAGGACATCACTCGCTGCGTTGGGAATGTTGGTGCCCGGCCCGTAGATCGCGTGAACACCAGCATCGTACAAAAACTGATAATCCTGCGGCGGAATGACGCCACCCACAATAACAACGACGTCTTCATTACCTTGCTTCTTCAGCGCTTCAATCATTTCGGGGACCAATGTCTTGTGGCCGCCAGCAAGGGTCGACACGCCGATAACGTGTACGCCTTCATCACTCGCTTGTGTGGCGGCCTCGCCAGGCGTCTGAAACAGCTGGCCCATCGTCACCGCAAAGCCGAGATCGCCAAATGCGTTCGAGATCACTTTGGCGCCCCGATCGTGGCCATCTTGACCCATCTTGACGACAAGAATACTCGGCTTTTCACCTTCCAACTCGGTAAAGACCTTGATCTCATCATGTACCCGTGCGAACTTCTCATCGTCTCCGTAAGCGCCGGCATAGACGCCCGGGGTCATCTTGGCTTCAGGCTGATGGCGTGCCCAGGCAGTCTCGAGAGCACTCGACACTTCGCCAACCGTCGCACGCTTCTTCGTCGCATCAATCGCTAACGCCAACAAGTTTCCTTCACCGCTCTGTGCCGACTGGGTGAGCGCGGTAAGTGCAGCCTGGGTTGACACCTCGTCGCGCTTCGACTTGACCTCGGCCAACCGGCGTACCTGCGCCTTGCGGACTTTGCTGTTGTCGACTTCGAGGACGTCTACATCAGAGGTGTCGTCTACGGTGTACTTATTGACGCCGACGATGACATCTTCGCCCCGCTCGACTCTAGCTTGGCGACGCGCCGCCGCTTCTTCGATTCGTTGCTTAGGCATGCCGGCGACGACCGCTTTGGTCATCCCACCCATCGCCTCAACCTCACTGATGATCTTACGCGCCGCCTCTACAATGGAATTGGTCAAACTCTCTACGTAATAACTACCACCCAACGGATCGATAGTACGTGTCACCTGCGACTCCTCGGCCACAATGATTTGCGTGTTGCGCGCAATCCGCGCGGAAAAAGGGGTTGGCAACGCCATCGCCTCATCCAAGGCGTTGGTATGCAAGCTTTGCGTACCACCCAGCACGGCAGCCAACGCCTCGATCGTTGTGCGCACGACATTGTTGTACGGATCCTGCTCTTGCAACGATACGCCTGACGTTTGGCAATGCGTGCGCAACATCAAGGATGCGGGGTTGTTAGGCTCGAACTGGGTCATCAACTCGTACCACAGAATGCGCGCCGCTCTGAGCTTGGCAATCTCCATGAAGAAATTCATGCCGACGCAAAAGAAGAACGACAAACGAGGTGCAAACGCATCGATCTCCTGCCCCGTTGCGAGCGCCGCACGCACGTACTCGATGCCATCGGCCAACGTAAACGCAACTTCCTGCACGCAATTCGCCCCCGCCTCCTGCATGTGATAACCGGATATGGAGATCGAGTTGAATCGCGGCATGTGTTGCGCGGTGTAGCCGATGATATCCGCCACAACCCGCATGCTTGGCTCTGGTGGGTATATGAACGTGTTGCGCACCATGAATTCTTTGAGGATGTCGTTTTGAATCGTGCCGACCAAGTCCTTTTGTGCCACCCCTTGCTCTTCGCCGGCGACGATGTACCCCGCCAGCACGGGCAATACCGCGCCGTTCATGGTCATTGAAACTGACATCTGATCGAGCGGTATCCCGTCGAAGAGGATCTTCATGTCTTCCACGGAATCAATCGCGACGCCTGCCATCCCCACATCGCCCGCCACGCGCGGATGATCCGAATCGAAACCACGATGGGTGGCTAGATCAAATGCGACCGACAGACCTTTTTGTCCAGCGGCGAGGTTTTCTCGATAAAAAGCATTGGACTCTTCGGCGGTGGAAAACCCCGCGTACTGTCGAATCGTCCAAGCCCGATTGGTATACATAGTCGCGCGCGGTCCACGCGCAAAAGGGGCAACGCCTGGTAGCGTATCGAGATGCTCGATGCCCTCGAGATCGGCCTCCGTATATAGCGGTTTGACGTCGATCCCTTCCGGGCTGGACCACGTCAGTTCGTCTAGCGGTTTACCCCGCAGTTCTTTTTCTGCGAGTGATTGCCATTGCCCAACCTGGCTCGAATCGGCCATCTCTTCCCCCAACGTTACATGCTTACCAAGAGTGCTTGGTTCACTCGGATATTGAAAATCAATATTAATCTAGCGCACTT
>Ga0115002_10007980_pt1 | contig 11802 bp, 13 predicted proteins | sample ArcticOcean_MG_C_8_FD_89576 | JGI IMG/M metagenome (GOLD analysis project Ga0115002, IMG submission 89576) | Marine microbial communities from western Arctic Ocean - ArcticOcean_MG_CB11_86 | ecosystem: Environmental > Aquatic > Marine > Oceanic | place: Arctic Ocean: Canada Basin | collected...
CCGACAGATCTGGCGATGTGCCCCGGTCGAATTTGTCGAAGTCAGGATCGACAAATGCACGGGTGATTTCGCGCGCCCGATCGGCCCGAAAGTTCATAAAGACGACGCCATCGCCGTTGGCCATGGGTGCATCGATGATGACCGTTGGTTGCACAAATTCATCCGACTCGCCCCGCGCGTACGCGTTCGCAAGGGCCTGCGTGACGTCGTTCGCCGCGTGCGTGGCGTCGCTGTGTGCGAGCAGGCGATAGGCAGAGGCGACACGATCCCAGCGATTGTCGCGATCCATCGCGAAATAGCGCCCGCAAATTGTCGCCACACCACCGTCTACCTGGCTCGCGATGTGTTGCTGCATAGTCTCGAGCGAGCGAGTAGCGGATTTTGGTGGTACGTCGCGGCCATCCAGGAAGGCATGGACGAGTACCCGTTTGACGCCGCACTGGACAGCAAGGTCGACCATGGCGCGAATTTGGTCTTCGTGGCTGTGCACGCCGCCCGGGGAGAGCAAACCGAGAATGTGCAATGTCGTGCCGCGTTCTGCGCAGGCCGAAGCTGCGCGGTTGAGGACCGGATTGGTAAAGAAGTCGCCGGTCTCGATTGCGAGGGTGATTCGGGTCAGGTCCTGATGCACGATACGGCCTGCACCGAGATTCATGTGGCCGACCTCGGAGTTGCCCATCTGACCTGGAGGCAGGCCGACGTCGGTGCCGGAGCCGGAGATGAGCGTGTGCGGCCGGTTGTGCCAGAGATCGTCCCATACCGGGGTTTTGGCGTGGGCTATGGCGTTGGACGCTGTGGTCGAACGATGCCCCCAACCATCCAACACGATCAAAACGCTGGCCGCTTCGGTCATCCGTCGGTCCCCATCAAATGCAGGATTCTAACTCATCTGTCACGCCCAAAAGACGGCTCGCCGGGCGGCCCGCCCGCGCGCCGGAATGCAGAGGATAAAAGGGCAAGTCGTGTATACTGCGCGACTTTCTTGGGCCCGGCCCGGCCCGGATTCCACCTCTTGAGCATCGTCATTTGGCGCTCGTTATTGTCACTCGTTATTGGCTCCTTATGAGCCATTTATGAACTCTTTATGAGCGCTTCTTTGTGAGCCCTCTATGAGTTTCTTATAAACCCCTTTTAGACTCCTCTTGGATAAGGTCAGGCATGGCTCAGGCGTTCGAATTCATCGCTAACCACTACATCCTGGTGAGCATTTTCATCGCGCTCCTCGTGGCGTTTTTCGTCAACGAGGGCAAGCAGGGCGGCTCAGCCATCAGCTCGACCAATTTGGTGACACTCGTCAACCGGGAAAACGCTCTGGTCCTTGATGTGAGGGACAGCGCCGAGTTTGGTGCAGGCCACATCGTCAGCGCGGTGAACATCCCCTATGGCGTCTTTGATCTGCGTGCGGCCGAGATCGACAATGAAAAGGAACGGCCGGTGGTCGTCGTCTGTAAAATCGGGCAGCACTCGGGAGCGGTGGGCAAGAAACTGCGAACACGCGGGTTTGTTGACGTGAGGCGTCTGTCGGGCGGAATCTCCGAGTGGAGCGCCAGCAACCTGCCGCTGGTGAAGGGCTGATCGGGCACGTCTAAGAATCGGGCGGTTCAGATCAAGGAGAGCCGGTCCAAGAGAGCGCGTCGAAACAGAGCCGGTCGATAGAAGAAACCCGGGCGGGGAAATGGCCGCAGAGACAGCTAGACTGTGAGAGATAGGGACCGGTGCCAGGTGTCCCATGTGCGGCCGCCAGGAAAGGCGCGCAGACGCCGCTGACAAACAAACAGGATTCACACCCATGAGCAACGATTTACCCCCGGATGATTTACCCGAGAGTGATTTACCCGAGAGTGGGGCCCCCCAGGTGGTGATGTACACGACCCAGTTCTGCCCGTTTTGCATGCGCGCGAAGTGGCTGCTTGACAAGAAGGGCGTCGAATTTGCCGAGATCCCGGTCGATAGGGACATGGCGAAACGGCAGGAGATGATGGCACGAGCGGGACAGCACACGGTGCCGCAAATCTGGATTGATGACACCCATGTAGGCGGTTGCGATGAGCTGTTTCAGTTGGAACGGCAGGGTCAACTCGACAGCATGCTGGGCGTTCAGTGAGGTTAAGATTCCACGTTCGCTTCGCGAGCACGTGAATTGTGCGTTCATGTTCGCGTTGTGGGCCGTCGTTCAGTAATCCGTTCTTTTCCCTTGAATTCTCAACCAGCGTGCGGCACCCGGTGACCGCTATGAGCCAACGTGAATCAGTAGGTCGCTATGAGTGAGCAAACAGCAGGCGCACAGTTTTCCCTGCAACGCATATACGTTAAAGATGCGTCCTTCGAATCGCCGCAGGCACCGGAGAGCTTTCGTACGCAATGGAAGCCGCAAATAAACCTCGAACTGAACTCCCGCAACGCGGCGATCGAAGAGCATCTGTATGAGGTGGTGCTCAACGTGACGGTCACCGCGAAGACCGAAGAAGAGGCCGTCATGTACCTAGCGGAAGTGCAACAGGCGGGCCTGTTCGCTGTTCGCGGGCTGGCCGAAGAGCAGCTTGCCCAGACCCTCGGCGCATTTTGCCCCAACGTGCTCTTTCCCTACGCCCGCGAGGCGCTGGACAACCTGGTGTTGAAAGGCAGCTTTCCGCCCCTGATGTTGGCGCCTGTTAATTTCGATGCGATCTACGCAGAGACCATGAAGCAGCAGAAGGCTCAAACGCACTGAATTGATCTCTTCGCCAGCAAATCGATGACTTACGCCGTTGACTTGCGGTTGAAATACATTGCTTGCGAAGCGAACGCGAAATCTGCGGCGAATGCGCGAACTCGTCTTTAACCCCTGACATTCTTAACCCCTGGGATGGCCCTCGCCTCTCCGCTGAAGCCCTGCTGACGCCACGTCTCATAGGCGATGATCGCGACCGCGTTCGCGAGATTCAGACTGCGGCTGTTGGGTCGCATCGGAATGCGCACGCATTGATCGGCGGGTAGCGAGTCCAGCATTTGCTGCGGCAATCCCCTGGTCTCGGGGCCAAAAAGCAGCACGTCCCGATCCTGATACTCGTAGTCGCTGTATGCCACGGTCCCGCGCGTTGACACCGCGACGAGCCTGTGCGCGCCCACGTCCTCTTTGAATGCAGCCAGCGACCCGTGTACCGAGACGTCAGCGTACTCCCGATAATCGAGTCCCGCGCGGCGGAGTCGCTTGTCATCGAGTTCGAAGCCGAGCGGCTCGATCAGATGCAATGGCATGCCAGTATTGGCGGCTAGCCGGATGATGGCGCCCGTGTTCGGTGGGATCTCGGGCTCAAGGAGTGCGATACGGATCATTGGGCACGGTCTGACGCAAAGCGTGACTATAGTCCAGACAGGTACCGGGATGCAGAGCGTGCGACGACCAATCGAAGCGGAAACGCTGGTCTACACTGAAGGGTGTCATCAACGGATTGGTGGGTCAGATGCAGGGGTTCAACATCATTAAGCGCGGCCGGGCACCCGCTCGCATCGGTATTGAAGCCGGTCCGTTCGGATTTGCGACCGGGCGCCTTGCGCAAACATCTGCGATGTCCCTGCAGACCACTGACATCGAACTGCACGTCGTCCGCGTCGGTGCCGCCTTCGAGACCAGAGTCGTTGATGGGGCCACGCTGACGGCGCTGCACAGCACTGCGGTGGCAACGGACACGGTGCTGCTAGCGAGTGCTGGCGGTACGCCGCTCGCGCTTGATGCTGGCAACAGTCTGGTGATCGATTTAGACCGGCTCGGTGGAATCGAGGCAGTAACGCTGGGTGGTGCGCCGGGTGACCCGGCGGGTGGCGTCAGTGTCCAATCCGGTAATCTCATCCTCTGTATCTCCCCTCTTGGCTTTGCCCATGAGGGCGCGTGTAGCTGAGCGGGTACCAAAGATGCACGTTTGCGGGACAAGGCCAGCCGAATGCGGGCCGCAGTCCTGCGGCGGCAGGCGCGAGGTTGGCGCGACGCTTGTCGCGTTGATCGTTATCCTGGCCATCGTGCTGACAACGCTATCGCTGACGATTGCCTGCAGCGGTGTTCGCAGCAGCGACTCGTTCTGACAGGTAAAGTCGGCGGAGCTTGGTCAAGCCTACATGGCTGAGATCCTGTCCCGCCGATTTGATGAACTGTCGCCGGTTGGCGGAATTCCGGCATGCACCGTGTGCTCGATACCAGCGGCTTTCAACGATGGCGAGTCTCGTACGCTCTACGATGACGTTGATGACTCGATGGATTGACCGACAGCCCGCCCGTTGAGGCGCTCGGGAATATCCGGGGTGGCTATATGGGTTATGCGGTCGCGGTCGCCGTCGGCTATCCCGACGCGGCTGATCAAGCGACGCTGGGCATCGGCGGTACCGATGCGAAACGTATCACCGTCACGGTGACGCCGCCGGGACGGGCGGCATCGTCCTTTCAGCCTACAAGGCGAACTTCTGATGCGGGCTCTCGGGAATAGGGGAGGGATTAGGGAAGTGGCCAATAGAGGGGCAAGGCGAGGGATCAAGGCGCAGTCTGGCTTCACGCTGGTGGAACTGATTGTGGTCATCGTCGTGATGGGCCTCATTTCCCTGTCGGCCGCCGCCATACTGCGCGACTCCAGCGAGTTACGTATCCCTGATTGAGCGGCAGGATCTTTCGTCGTCGGTGCGTTCGGCGATCGGTCGCATGGAGCGGGAATTGCGACACGCGCTGCCAGGCAGCGTCCGCGTAGCATCTGGCTGTGTGGAGTTTGTCCCCGTCACGGCCGTGACTGAATATTTGACGCTGCCGGTTGAGACCCCAGCGACGACATTCACCGTCGCTCGTCTGGCAGACGATCTCGCAGCGGTGTCGGGCCGGGCCGCTGTGTATCCGTAGAATGAAGACGTCTTCGACCTGGCATCGTGGGCACTGTCACCGGTCGCTACGCTGAGTGTGCCGGATGGTATCAATGTGGTCACGGTAACGCTGGCGTCGGCCTTCCAGTTCAACAGTCATTCGCCGCGCCAACGACTCTGCGTGGTCGCGGACCCCGTCAGCTACTGGGGGGTGGGCGTTTATCTTTTTCGATACGAGAATTACGGTTCACTCGCTGTGCAGCCCGGGACGGCTGCCCTCCCTGCCGCGTTGCCGGACCGGGCGTTGCTGGCGACTGATTTGGTCTCGGCGATGTCGTCGTTCGTGATTACGCCGGGCTCTTTGAATCGTAACGCCATCGTGCACCTTGCCCTGACGTTTACAGTTGGGGGTGAGCAGCTTTCCCTTAATCACGAAGTCGGACTGCGGAACGTGCCCTGACCATACTTGCCTCCCAGCGCGGCTCAGGCATGGTGGCGGCCGTTTTTGTCGTAGTTGTTGTTGCGTCGTTGTCTGTCGTGATGTCGTCGATGCTGCAGATCGACGCGGCGACCTACTCGCGTGAGTTGCTGTCGTCGCGTGCATTCCTCGCCGCCGAGAGCGGCGCGCAGTTCGGCATCAATCGGATTGTCCCGCCTGCAGGCGGGGGGAGTTGTGCCGATCGACTCTTTACCTTTCCCGATACACCGCTTGCGATGTTCACGGCGACCGTGACTTGCAGTGATATCGTGGTCGATGGTACTTCGTTCTACACGGTCGCCTCGACCGGCTTTTGCGATGCCGGTGACCGCAATGCGACCCGTGTCATCGAGGTGCGGCTGAGGCAGTGACCGGCTCGCTCGTTCTTGTCCCACAATTGTCCTCCCTGACAATTCTTGGGCGTCGGTTTGCGAGCAAAGCTCGCTCTTTCTTACAGAAAAGCGGCTTCCAGAAAATGGCGGTGCATCCCTGCACCGGACGCCAGTGCCTACCCCAGAACGGAGTTTGGGGACAGGAACTAGCTCAATGAAAGGAACTTGCTAGTCGATGAGTGTGGGACCTTCGAGACCCAGTTCCTTGATCTTTCGTGTCAGCGTATTGCGTCCCCACCCGAGCAGCAACGAGGCATCGCGTTTGCGGCCGCCGGTATGCTGGAGAGCGCACTGAATCATAATCTTCTCAAATCTTGGCAGGGCGTTGCCGAGCAGGCCGTCGGTGCCGGGCCCCATCTCGCTGAGACGCCGGGTCGCCCAAAGACGTAACGATTTCTCCCAGGACTCGCCACCCGTGTCCATCTGGTCCGGGGCGCGCAATTCCGCGGGCAGGTCGACGATTTTCACCTTGGAGCCTGATGCCATGACCGTGATCCACCGGCACAGGTTCTCGAGCTGTCGCACATTGCCCGGCCAGCTCAACTCCTTCAGATACTCCATGGTTTCATCAGCGAGCACCTTCGTTTCCTCGTCAAGCTCCGTCGCGGCCTGCTGCAGGAAGTGACCGGTCAGGATCGGCACATCCTCGCGGCGCTCGGCGAGTGTCGGGATGTGGATGCGGATCACGTTCAGTCGATGGAACAAATCTTCGCGAAAGCGGCCGGTGCCGACCAGGGTCTCCAGATCCTGGTGCGTCGCAGCGATCACTCGTACGTCCGCTTTCACTGGCTCGTGCCCGCCGACCCGATAGAACTCACCGTCGGACAGGACGCGTAGCAGTCTGGTCTGTGTGTCTGCCGGCATGTCGCCGATCTCGTCGAGGAAAAGCGTGCCATTGTCCGCTTGCTCGAACCGGCCGAGTCGCTGCTGAGTGGCGCCGGTGAACGCACCGCGCTCGTGACCGAAGAGTTCGGATTCGATCAGGTCCGCGGGAATCGCTGCCATGTTGAGCGCAATAAAGGGCGCACGGGAGCGAGGACTGTGGCGATGCAGGGCCTGGGCGACCAACTCCTTGCCGGTGCCCGATTGGCCGTTGATCAGCACGGTGACGTTGGACTTTGACAGTCTGCCGATGGCGCGGAAGACCTTCTGCATGGCGGGTGCCTTGCCGATGATCTCGGAGACCACGGTCAGGTCGACGGGCGGGCTGGCAGTCGTGTGCTGGGTCTCTGCGACGGCACGTTTGACCATCGCGATGGCGTCATCGACTTCGAAGGGTTTGGGCAGGTACTCAAACGCGCCGCCCTGGATGGAAGAGACTGCGCTGTCGAGGTCCGAGTGAGCGGTCATGATGATGACAGGCAATGTGGGATGGCGGGTGTGCACCTCTTTCAAGAGATCGAGGCCGTTGATTCCGGGCATGCGTATGTCGCTCAGGATTGCGTCAGGCACATCCGATTCAAGTTCGTATAGCATCTTTGAGCCGTTCTCGTAGCACGTGACCTCGAGCCCTTCCTGGGAGAGGGCGCGCTCCAGAACCCAGCGGATGGAGCGTTCATCGTCGACAACCCAAACGCGTGCCATTATGTTGTCCTCATTTCTGTTTTAACCGTTTATCGTTGTGAAGTCGTTCTGTCGGGGTGTTGAGATTACTGCGGCTGCAACGGCAGCATAATCGAGAATACGGTCATCCCGGGTTCGCTCTCGAAGTCGATCAGCCCGAGGTGCTGATGGATGATGGTCTGGCTTATGGACAAACCGAGTCCGGTGCCTTCCGGTCGTCCGCTGATCATCGGAAAAAACAGGTGCTGTCTGACCTCGCTCGCGATGCCGGGTCCGTTGTCGCAGATGTTGATGCGGACAACCAGCCGGTGTCTTGTGTTGCCGATGGTGAACTGCCGCTCAGCACGCGTCACAAAGGTCAGTTGTGGCCGTTCGGTGCTGGCCATCGCCTGGACCGCGTTGCGGGCGACGTTGAGAACCGCCTGCAGCACCAATTCCTTGTCGCAGGCGATATCCGGAATGCTCGGATCGTAGTCGCGTGTCAGGTGGATTCGGCCGTCAAACTCGGCGTACAGCAGGCGCGCCGTGCGCGCCAGAATCTCGTGTACGTTGCATTGCGTGTAGTTGGCGCGGGTCTGCGGTCCGAGCAGGCCGTCAACCAGTCTGGTCAGCCGGTCGGTCTCCTCGATGATGATGTTGGTGAACTCTGCGAGGTTGGGATCGTCGAGTTCCCTGGCCAGAAGCTGTGCCGACCCGCGAATGCCGCCGAGCGGATTTTTGATCTCGTGGGCTAGACCCCGGGTCATTTGACGCGTGAGAACCTCTTGCGAACGGGTCGCTTCATCGCGATCGATTCGCAGGTAACGATCGATGGCGAAGATCTCGAGGATCAGTTTTGGCTGCTCGGTGTCGTTGATCGGTGTAACCGAGTAGTCGGCCATCAATGTCTGGCGGTTGATCAATGACAAGGTTGCGCGCCGCCGCGTGTACTGCTGGCCGGATTGCATCGATTCGAAGAGAACTTTGTCCAGCTCGGATGTGTCCGTCAGAATTGCCACTAGCTTGTGTCCGATGGTGTGGGACGCAGACGCCTCAAGAATAGTCTCGGCCGACGGATTCATACTGCACACGCGAAGTTCATGGTCGAGTGTGATCACCGCCGTGTTCAGATGTTCGATGAGATCTGTCGGTTCCATTGCCTTTTTCCATAATGTCCATTTCCTTTTGCCGAAAATGGTCTGGTCCATTCGGCCCCTCCGGGCCAGGTGAAACGATCGAACCGGTAGGGTTGGTGTTGGTGGATGTTTGTTGGCTATTGGTCACTTAAGGTCGGCAGGGTCACCCAGGCGCGACGCTCGCCGGGGATGTCATTGCGGCTCTGCTGAGGAACTCAGCAAGAACTGCACCAACTCAAGAGGCACATCGAGGTCGCGCAATCAGCAACAATTCAAGGGGTTAGCGAGGTGAATTCAGCACCGCCGCGGACTGTGATGCCCTAGTTTGGTGCGCGGACGGTACGCGACGCAAGGAATCATTGGCCGCGCCGGCGATGTAGCTTCGAAAAGCGAAGAATTGTGAAGGTGGTGGGAGTCGAGCTTTGCAGGACCCGGGGTTGGCGCTTGTCGAGCAGTTGGAGCTGGAGTTCGTGGGTACCACGGTCGATGTTGACGAGGGGCATGCTGTTGCCGGCGAGCGTGCCATACGGCTTGCCGTCTAGCCGCACTTCGACCCGGTGTCCGGGCTTGAGGGACGGTGCAATCGTGGCAGTAACGGTCAGGTTGCCGGTGTTGTCCCGGATTGCCTGTTCATTCCTGGGACTTGTGATCGCGAAGGTGGCGTAGGGTGTGAAGGTTGGGGTGGATTTCTTTTTGCGCACACGCAGTTTTGGCTGCGGCGGTGGCGAATAGGTTGACGCCTCATGAACGGTGACTTCGGTCGCGTCGTCCGTGTGCTGGTCCGTATAGACGGCGTTGCCATGCTTGTCCCGGGTCATGTAGATCGTATCGGCCGCCAGCGTGTCCGGCACGTGCGCCAGCAGCAGTACCGCCAGGAGACGTGCGCCAACGCGGAGCGGCGGTCGCAAGGACAAGAGCAAGGTCCGGTGAGTCGTGAGCTTTGGGTTGGCGCGCATGATCAGGAGCGTTTTAGATCTGTGCAGCCATTGTAAGAGCGTTGGGGGCAAAAAAAAGCCCCGTCTGATCGGACAGACAGGGCTCTTCGTCTACGGTCGGGGTCTGCGGTCGGGGTCTATGGTGAGGGTCGGGACGAGGTCATCGACGATCAGGTGGACGCACCAGCGATTGGCCGCCGTGCGTCACCTTAATCACCCTGATCATTGACCCGATCATCGCCCGCACATTGATCCGAGCTGGATCAAACGCTGTAGTACATGTCGAACTCAACGGGATGCGTCGTCGAGTTAAGGCGCGTGACCTCCTCCATTTTAAGATCGATATAGCCATCGATCATGCTGTCACTCATCACGTCGCCCACCTTTAGGAACTCGCGATCAGCGTTCAGAGCATCGAGAGCCTGTTCAAGTGACGAGCAGACGGTAGGCACGTGCGCCGTCTCTTCGGGCGGCAAGTCGTACAGATCCTTGTCGAGCGGCTCGCCCGGGTCGATCTTGTTGTTGATGCCGTCGATCCCGGCCATCAGCATGGACGCAAACATCAGGTATGGGTTGGCGGTCGCGTCGCCAAAGCGGACCTCCGCACGAATCGCTTTCGGATTGCCGCCCTGGGCAAACGGGATCCGAATCGACGCGGAGCGGTTGCGTGCGGAATAGACGAGCAGCAGCGGGGCTTCGAAGCCGGGCACCAGTCGTTTGTACGAGTTGGTGCTGGCGTTGGAGAACGCGTTGATAGCTCGCGCGTGCTTGATGATGCCGCCGATATACCAGAGCGCTTCCTGTGACAGACCGCCGTAGCCATCACCGGCGAATACATTTTCACTCCCCTTGAAGATCGACTGGTGACAGTGCATGCCGCTGCCATTGTCGCCGACCAGGGGCTTGGGCATGAATGTTGCGGTCTTGCCGTAGGCATGTGCAACGTTGTGAACGCAATACTTGTAGATCTGCAGTTCGTCAGCCTTGCGAACCAGCGTGTTGAATTTGGCACTGATCTCGCATTGACCAGCGGTGCCTACCTCATGGTGATGCAGTTCGATGGTGAGGCCCATGCGCTCCATCGTGCTGCACATCTCGTTGCGCAGATCGACATGGGAGTCGACCGGGGGAACCGGGAAGTAGCCGCCCTTGACGCCGGGCCGGTGGCCCATGTTGCCGCCTTCGATCTCCGCACCAGACATCCAGTCTGCTTCCTCGGATTGAATCTCGTAGGATGCGCCGCCCATGCCCGTGGAATACTTGACGTCGTCGAAGATGAAGAATTCGGCTTCGGGGCCGAAAAATGCCTCGTCGCCGATGCCGGAGGACTTGAGGAACGCTTCGGCACGCTTACCGATGGAACGTGGATCCCGTTCGTAGCCTTGCATTGTCGCGGGTTCAACGATATCGCAACGAAGGTTGATCGTTGCCTGTTCGGTGAACGGATCCAAAACCGAGGTCGAGTCATCCGGCATGAGGATCATGTCTGACTCGTTGATGGGCTTCCAGCCAGCGATGGATGAGCCGTCAAACATGGCGCCGTTCGAGAAGAAGTCGGCGTCCACGGCGGACACATGGTTCGTTACGTGCTGTTCTTTGCCACGCGTGTCAGTGAACCGGAGGTCCACCCACTTCGCATCGTGTTCTTGTATCAATTGCAGAGTCTTCTCTGACATCTAGGTTCTCCAGCGGATTGGGTTGAGTGGATGTGAATCAGGCTTGTGGATGTGTCGCTAGTTAGTCCCTGACCAGCGCAGCAGAGGGACTCGTTAGTCCCTGACCAGTGCACGCAGAGGGAATGGCTATTTTTGGTGCGGTCGGGTGCAGATGAGGGAGCAAAGAATATGCCATCACCAAATTAGAATAAACCCTTGATATACGGGCCTTAGCGGACGTTCAGAGGCGCTCGCTTGTATCATTTTGGTGCGTTTTGTAGCAGGATGCCCGCTGGCGGTGCGTTTCGTCAGCAAACGCGGATAAGAAAGTGAATCTCGTCGTCGACCGTCGACGACTCGATCACCTGGTGCCCATGCACGCGGCACCAGGCAGGAATGTCGTGCAGCGTCCCCGGGTCGGAACACAGCACCGATAACTCGTCGCCGGGCTGCAGCTCTTTGATCCGATCCTGGGTGCGGATGACGGGGAGGGGACAAAGCAGGCGGCGGGCATCAATTTTAAACATGCCATGCATCCGGGATCTCTGAGGGGGGCAGCGGGGCAACATCGATCTCACGCGTTGCGCCGTCGGTTTCGCGGATACACACGGTGACCTGGTCGGCGTCCCGGCCCTGGGAGTACCGGGCAACCACCCGTGCTGCAAGCTGCAGATCGTTTTCGTCAGACTCACCGTCGACGAGCGTCAACGGCCCCTTGTGTGAAACGGGGTACAGGTTGCGAAACGTCTTCTTGTAGCCTTCGAGGTAGTTGTTTTCGCCTTCTTCGCGGCTGACGATGAGTTTGAAGCCCGCGCGTGGACGGATGTGTCGGCCGATCTTCAGCAG
>Ga0115002_10007988_pt1 | contig 11797 bp, 10 predicted proteins | sample ArcticOcean_MG_C_8_FD_89576 | JGI IMG/M metagenome (GOLD analysis project Ga0115002, IMG submission 89576) | Marine microbial communities from western Arctic Ocean - ArcticOcean_MG_CB11_86 | ecosystem: Environmental > Aquatic > Marine > Oceanic | place: Arctic Ocean: Canada Basin | collected...
GCCATGAATCTGCTCAGTGCCTCTGGCTCTTACCTTGTGATCGCCTGGCGCAGGCCTTTGCGGATCAGCCCGTGGGTGTCCTAAAAATGCCCGCCGTCCTTTTCGTAGTCCCGCCAGCATTTGCCCCACGCAGGCAAGGGATTGAAATCGTTCAAAGTGGCACATTCTTCCGCTAGATCAATGTCTGGATAGATGACAATCGGCACAATCTCGACCCCCTCCTTCTTCGCTCGTGCCAAGGCCCGTTTGAGTTCCACGTCTTTGATATAACCCGAAGCGAGGAATTCAAAGCTGATCAGACAGACGAAAACATCCATCCGTTCGAGCGCCTTGCGAATCTCTTTGTCCCAGCGATCACCGGCTTTCATCTCTTGATCGTTCCAGGCGAAGTCCTTGTCTTTGCAACGGTCAAACTTTAGTACGGGTCGCAGCCTGTCGAACCAAGCTGCGTTGTTGTGCGAGTAGCTCACCAACAGCTCAACTGACTTCGATTTGGATGAAGAGGTGCGGCTGCGTTTAATCGCTCCACATCCTCTCCGTCGTCTTCGCGATCTAGCTCGCCGATTTCTTCCAGCGTTGCGCGAGGTACCCAGTTGTCTTTGTGTTCCCATTGTTCAACCACCTGCAAGTCTTTGTATTCAGCAAAGAGTTCCCGCAGCGTAAGACGAACCATCGTCAACAGTTCATCGCGATCATCCTCGTCTCCGATGGCTGTGATACGGACCCAGCGTTCGTCCTGAGTTGTCCACACGCGAGCACGTGCCTCGCCAAACCGCAGGATCGCTCCGCGACGCCAGCGGCGTTCGTCATCAATCAGCGAGAACGTGCGGACCAACAGTTTTGGCAGCAGCGGGCCGGGGACGACGGAAAATTCGTAGCGCAAACGCGTGCGATCGGGGTCGTCCGGCTCGTCGCAGTCTGGGGGCGGTTCGATCGGCAGCAGCGTGGGAACTAGCAGCTTCTTGCCCGTGTCGTCGATCGGAAAAGCAAGCTGGAACAGGCTCATCAACCGCAGTAGGAACGGCCACATGTCCGACGGATAGTCGGTCGCCTTGAGCATCTTCAACTTGTCGGCGGCGGCGTAAATTGGGCCTAGCGACTCGACGGTCAGCATGGCATCCGGAGCGTAATGCTGATCGTGGTGCGAGTCGTTCGCTCGCAGGATGGCGTAGATGCCGTTGGCCAACCAGTCGGGACGCAGCACCGTGGTGTCGTGTAGTCGCTCGTCGTCACCGTAATTGATGGCGATGCCCAAGTCGTTCAACCGGGCGGCCAGTGTCTCCTGTTTCTTCGGGTCCTCTTCGCCCAGCTTGTTGCACTGTTCCTGATACGTTGCAAAGTCCAGATACGGGTCGTCCATGTCCTCCAGCCACTCTTTGATCTTCCACCATTTCGCCGGGAACCGGTCGCGGACCTCGTGCATGTTGTCGGCGGCTTCCGTCAGAGCTGTCCTCAAGTTCTCGATTGTCTCATCAAAGTCGTCGGCACATTCGGTGGAGATCCAGGCGAGAATTGGCCCGTAGTTTTTTTCCAAGGATTCCCGGTCCATCTCGCGTGGCCGGCCTTCGTTCTTGTTCAACGCAACCACCACGGGAGCCGACCCGGCGTAGCTGCGGATTAGTTGCAGCTAGTACGCCGCATCGCGTTCGGCCATATCCTCGCGTTCGCCTAGCACTAGCAGATACAGACTGCGCGCGGTCAGAAAGAACTCGTGCATGGCATGCAACACATGCTGCCCACCGAAGTCCCACACCCGAGCCGTCACCGGCCCGTCATAACACTCCAGTTCCAGCGGGCTGATATTGATGCCATGCGTCTCACTCTCGCCGGGATCGAGTGGCTCGCCGTTCAATCGCCGGACAAGACTCGTCTTCCCGGCCCCACCCCGCCCCACCACGACCAGCTTCAACTCACGAAGTGCCTGTCCTTCCTTGCCACGCGTAGAGAAGTAGTAATCGAGGATTGAGGCTGGTTTTGCGGAAGTTTTCCGCGAGCCAAACACATTGCTATAGGTCGGGCCGAGAATCTCGATAGGGATCCCGAGTGCGTCGTTTCCGTGCAGAAACAATCTACTCAGACGAGTCAGTTTCCGCAGCCACTTCGGCAGCGACGTCAGTTGGTTTCCATGAACATCAAGCGTCTGCAACTGCGTGAGTAGGCCCAGCGACGCCGGAAGCTCGGTGAGCATGAAGCCGCTGAGGTCGAGTTCCGTCGCCCCGCTGCTGAGGGCTGCTTCGATCTTCGCTTCCGCTTCTCGATAAGCCGCATCGCGTGCCATGACCGGACTCCACTTGTGAGAAATCACTCGCGGCTGGCCAGTATACGAAATTTTGCGTCGATTTGGCCGAGAGACGGCATTTTCGAGTCGTCGCAGTGCTTGTGCGCACAAAGCCTATGCGGCTCAGCGGGAGCTTCGCCCTCCCGGATGGGATGGCACACGGAAAGAGGGGAGCCGCTTCTACTCGGCCAACCCGTAGCGGATGATGCACCAGAGGGCTTGCAGCCCGTCTTTCCAGTCGATCTTTTTGCCTTGCTCGTAGGTGCGGCCGGAGTAGCTGATGGACATCTCGAAGATGCGACATTCACGCCGGGCGATGCGGGCGGTGATTTCCGGCTCGAAGCCGAACCGGCACTGCTTCAAATGCGGCGTCACGTCGTCGATCACCGAGCGGTGGAACACCTTGTAACAGGTTTCCATATCGGTCAGGTTCAAGTTCGTGAAGCAGTTGGACAACGTGGTGAGAAACTTGTTGCCCAGGTAATGCCAGTAGTAAAGCACGCGGTGCGGTTGGTCGCCGAGGAAGCGGCTGCCGTAAACCACATCGGCCTGGCCTTCGATAATCGGCTTGAGCAACCGCGGGTACTCGGACGGATCGTACTCCAAATCGGCATCCTGAATGATGACGACATCGCCTTGCACTTTCTCGAAGCCGGTTTTGAGAGCGGCCCCTTTGCCTTTGTTCTCGTCGTGGTAGTAGACGCTGATCCGATTGTATTCGTCGTCGGTTGATTCCTTTTCGAGGCGTTCGAGCACCTCGCGTGTGCGATCGGTGCTGCAATCGTCGACGAGAATCAGTTCCTTGCGAATCGGCACAGATCGCACGGCATCGACCAGCCGACGGAGAGTTGTCTCTTCATTGAAGACCGGAATCACGACCGACAACATTAAATCGGCGGGAATGGCGTAGAAGCCCAACTGCCGACAGGCCGTCTCGCCGAGCAAGCGTTCCAGCGTCGCGTACCACTCGGCGGTGTACGGCCTGGAGTCGCTAGCCGAATCGATCTGTTGTCCACCAATTGACGCCATCTGGTTCCCCACGCAGGCAAGTCGCTGAAATTCGGGAAGTCTCCGTAAAACAGTTTCGCAGCAAATATTCGTCGAGGTCCATGCCAAACTGGGCGGAATCGACGAAAAAGGGACGGTGCCGGTCGACAGGATCGGTAGATTCGGATTCTGTCGAATGCGAGAGCGGCTGTCCCACCTCTGCAGTGGACTCCTCGCTCGGAAATCACTCGGGCTTGGGGAACGAGCGAATACGGCTGTAACGTTTGTAAGTTTCCCAGATGTCTCCCCCGTCGGCATCGACGACACGTGGATCGCCCGTTTTTCGCAGGTACGTTTCGAGTTCCTTTCCTAGTCGAGCGGTGACGTCGGCATGCTTTTTCTGCCCGGCAAGGTTGGTCAGGCAACCGGGGTCGCGACGGATATCGAACAGTTCCTCGGCCGGGCGCTTGTCGACCGACCAGTGGAAGAACTTTGCCAATTGCTTCGAGTTACGATTTTCGAGCAGGAAGGTTTTCGACGGACAGGCATCGATGTCGTAGTAGCCGAAGACGTCTTTCTGAAAACCGGCCGGGTCACCGGCGGGCCAGCGGTCGGGGCGGAAGTTGCGGATGTAAAGGAATTCGGGCGTTCGCAGCGAGCGAATGGGGTAGGTCCAGTTGTTGTAACGGGACGATGAATGCCTTTCTCGCGCTGAGAAGGCACGTGTCCGCGATGCATCGACTTGCCCCTGCTTCTTCGACGAGACGACATCGAGAAAACTGCGACCGGTGATGGCCTGCGGTGGAGTGATGCCGGCTGCTGCGAGGAATGTGGGGGCGATGTCGATGAAGTCGATGAGGTCGTCGACAACACGTCCTGCTGGAACACGCTGCGGCCAACGGACGGCCATCGGGGCGTGAATACCGAATTCGTAACAGTTGGCTTTGGCGCGAGGAAACGGCATGCCGTTGTCGGCAGTCACGAGGATCAGCGTGTTGTCGAGCATTCCGCGTTTTTCCAGTAGTTCGATGGCGCGCCCGAGATGTTTGTCGAACCATTCAATCTCGAGGTAATAGTCGAGGATGTCGCTGCGGATTTCCGGTGTGTCGGGCAGGAAGGACGGGACAAGGGCGTCGGTGAGTTTTTTTCCGGTCCGCACTCCGGCTTCCTTGTCGTACGACCGATGCGGTTCGTGACCGCCCATCCAGAACGAGAACGGTTCGTCCTTCGGTTTGGCATCGAGAAACTCTTCAAAGTTCGCCGCGTAATCAGTACTCGAAATACCAGGGGGCGATTTCATTCGCTTCTTTTGCCACGCTGGGCCGGCTGGGTTTCGTGAGCGTCCTGAAATCTTGAAGTTCCCCGGACCCCATCCTTTGCCCGTGTAACCGACGTGGTAGCCGGCTTCTTCAAGAATGTCAGGATACACTTGGTACTTCTTAGGGAACGAGCTGGCGTGCGTGCCCGCTTGCTCGATTTGCCAGGTATGTCGTCCGGTCAACAAGGCCGCGCGACAGGGGCTGCAACCCGGTGATGCGCAGAACGCGTTGCGGAAGAGAACGCCTTCTTTCGCGACGCGGTCAAAGGCCGGAGTTTGAATTCCCTTCGTCCCGTACGCACTAGCATGCGGATACGATTGGTCGTCGGAGATGACGAACAGAATGTTGGGCCTCGTTGCGGCGGTCGCATGAGAGATCGCCCCGCTCAACACACACAGAAGGCTGAGAATACCAATGCCGATTGTCATCGCTCGTGTTGAACGTCGATTCGTGACGTGTCGCGTGCAGCGCATCGTGGGTGCTTTCACTGAATTCGTGGGAAACGTCATTTGCTGTCAGTCGATGAGTCGAGTCGCCGTCCACGGATTTGGAATTGCGGTTGTGGTGCGCGCCCGCCGCGTTGCAGCTTGGTGAGTTGAAACCAACAGGCACCGAATTGCAGTCCATCGACGTGACGGCGGCCTCGTTTGGTGCGACCGACTTTGAGGTCGGTATCGTATGTTTTTCCGAAGACGACGCGTCGGTTATCGAGCCGGCCGAACCAGTGCTCACGTTGCCTGGGGTTTCGATCGCCCAACGATGCGTCGACCGGTATCCATTCGCCCGAGGGCAGCATGAACTCGGCCCAGGCGTGCCAGCCGTTTGTCTGGTCGCCGAAACAACCGAGCACCGGGCGTGCGGGAATTCCGGCCGACCGGCACAGTGCAACGAATAACGCGGAGTACTCTGTGCATTCGCCGTGGCCGTTTTTCAGGCAGTACCCTGCCCCTTCGATACCGTCGAGAAGCCGATATGTGGTCGAGTTGATGACGAAGTCGTAGATCGTGCGCGCAGTCTCCACAACTTCGTTACGACCGTCCCGAAGTTGTGCGGCTTTGGCCTTGATGCCGGCGTGGCGTGTTTCGATTTTTTTCTCCGGCCGAGAGAAAAGTCGGAAGGTTGCGTCACGCTTGTAGTCGTCGAACGTCGGCTTACCGACAGCGGCCCAGTTGGTCATTGACTGACGGCAAGTGACGTCGTACGACACACGGTACGTTACATGGCCTCCAGTCCGAGGCAGGCCGCGTGTCTGGTAGAAGCGGGCGAGCGATGCCCGTTTAGTGACATCGCGAACCACTGGCACACGTGGCTGAACTTGCAGGTTCGACACGGATTGTTCGGGGTGGTTTTGCGGAACGGGAAGCCAGGCTTCTATTGAAAGCAGTCGACCGTCTCCCACCTGCAGCGTGGCTTCGTGCGTGATACGGTAGGTGCGCGGCGACCCGTATGTGACGGCTGGGGCTGGGATGTGAGAATCATAGGAAAAGGTCGCGGTGGGCGTCGCAAACAGTCCGATCCCCACCGCCAAGGCGTCACGCCGGGTGACTTTCATCGGCGACAGCGCTGACGATCGGTCAGCATCGGAGAGATGGCCGAGCTGGGACATGCCTTCAGGAGAATAAGCCATGCTGCATTGTACGCCCCGAGAAGCTTCAAGTGACGTATGATTCAGCCGATTTTTGCGCGAAGTTCTTCGAGCAGAGTCACTGCTTGACCGATGTCGGCTTTTTGACGCTCTGGATCGTGGGCGATTTCGCGTTCGATTGTTAGCGGCCCGGTGTAGCCGAGTTCGTCGAGCGTGCGCAGGTTGTTCTCAATGCCGACGTCTCCTTCACCGAGAGGGACTTCGGCTCCCCAGTCGATTCCGCGCCGATCTTTGGCCGCCCATGTGCCGTCCTTGCAGTGGATGCTGCGGACGTACTTGCCGACTTTCTTCAGCGCGGCGATCGGTTCGCCCGTGCCGTAGAGGATCATGTTGGCCGGGTCGAAATTGATGAACAGATTGTCGCGGTCGACATCAGCCAGGAAATGCAGCAGATGGTCGGCGGATTCCTGCCCCGTTTCGAGATTGAGTTGTTGGCCGTGGCCGGTGAGATGATCGAGCAGATCGCGGGTGGTGCCGATCAAGTCCTTGTAGTCTTCGCCGTCACGATCTTCCGGCACGAAGCCGATGTGTAACGCGACAGTCTGGCAGCCGATCATCTTCGCGAAGTCGGCGATCTCCTTCATTTCCTGCAACCGGGCGGCTCGTGTTTCTCGGGGGACCAAGCCGACGGTTTGGGCCGAGGTGGCCGGGTCGGCGTAGCTTTCGCCTTCAAACCCGCCGAAGACGGCGGTCACGGTGATGCCGGCCTCGGTGCATTTGGCGAGAAACTCGCGGGCGGTTTGCTCATTCCGCGAATCTCCATGCGGAGCATGCAATTGCACGGTGGGCACGCCCAGTTCTTTCACGACATCAAAATGCACGCCCAGGCCTGCATCGACCGACATGAATAGTCCGATTGGCCACTTCTCCATGAGGAAACTCCCGGTTGCGATTTCTTGGTCGATGTTCAGAACTCAGGTTCTCACAGCCAGCTCGGCCGCGCGGTCACATGATATCGCTCTGAATCGGCAACCGCCAGTATTGGAAATACGGCAAACGATGAATCGCGTGAACTGCAACTGAAGCCGACTTTGGTTAAACTCACCGTTCAATTCAGATTTGATGGCAAGTTTCTGCGGACGACTTCGTGGAGCGAAGGATACACGATGACGAATGGCTGTAAAATTCTTGGGCTGGCTCCGAGTTTCGGTTTCGGCGATCGACTCGGACTCGCGACGCCCGGCCATGTCGCGGCGATGGTCGAAGCCGGTGCGGGAATCGAACCGATTTTCCCTCAGCAATCGATTCGCGAGATGGCGCGCACCGCACGCACGCCGCAGCAAGTGATGGACGATGCTCTCGGCGGCATGAAGACAGCCGGATGGGACGGCGGTACCGGGGCCGATGCCGATCATCTGAAGACATTCAAGGACGTCGACGTGACCGCTGCGGTGGGGTTCACGTTCTACACAATCGACCCGTCCGACTACGTTGACGACCAGGCTGATGATTACGACGAAGCGACGCTGCGCGAGAGATTTGCTGCGGTTCGTGATGAAGTGGCTTGGATTGACGAATACCGTGACAAATCGTTTTCTCTTGCAACGGGGGGGATCGTCGATCTCGACGAGGGGGCCTGCATGAAGGCGGCCGTGAAATACGGCTTGGCCGTCAATCATGCGATTGCGATGGCCAACCATATTCGCACGGTGAACGAAGAGTCTGGCCACGAGTTTGAGATCGAATTGAGTGTCGACGAGACCGAGCAGCCGACAACGCTGGCCGAGCATTTCATTGTGGCCGAGGCCTGTCTGTCGGCGGGCATGGAACTGGTCAGCCTGGCACCGCGTTTCATTGGAGACCTGGAAAAGGGTGTGGACTACAAGGGAGATCTCCACGCGTTGCAACGGTCACTCGACGATCACGCGGCGATCGCCGAGCTGATCGGCCCTTACAAATTGAGCCTGCATTCCGGGTCGGACAAGCTTTCAATGTATGCAGCGTTGGCGCGGTCGACGGAAGGCCAGTTTCACGTCAAGACCGCCGGGACGAGTTACCTGGAAGCGTTGCGTGTCGTCGCCCGTCACGACGAGGCGTTGTTTCGGCGCATCGTCGATTTCTCACGATCGCGTTACGACGAAGATCGTCGCACGTATCACGTTTCGGCACGACTGGAAGATGTGGCACCGCCGTCTGAGATCGACAATGTGTCCGACCTGGAGCGGGAATACGTTGAATGCTGGAGCGACGTCCCTGAAGGCAAAGGTTTCACGAAACCCGGCCGACAGATCTTGCATTGCACCTTCGGGTCGGTCCTCACCGACACGGAACTCGGTCCGTTGGTGCGCGATTTGTTGGAAACCCACATCGACACTTATACCGAAGTGCTCGTCGAACATTTCGTGCGACATCTGCGCGCGTTGCAGCAGGGGATGCCATAGGCCGGTGGCGTACCTGTTTTTTTCGTTTAACGGCAAGCCGCAGGCGACTGCGTGTTTAACCACACCAGCAGTTGCGACAACACCGACGCCTGCGGCTTGCCGTTAAGCGATTCTTGACTGTGAGTTTTAAGACTTGAGAAGCGATAGATGAACATGAAAACAATCACACTCGATTCCCCCGGTCAGTTTTCGACGTCGGAAACGGAACGTCCCTCATCGATTGGTCCTGGCGAGGCGCTGGTGCGTGTAGCGCGGATTGGTATCTGCGGGACGGACTTGCACGCCTACCGCGGCCGACAACCGTTTTTTACCTATCCCCGAATTCTCGGTCACGAGTTGGGTGTGGAAGTGCTTGACGTCGGGGCGAACGGCGAGGGAATAAGCGTCGGTGACCATTGTGCTGTCGAACCGTATTTGAACTGTGGCGAGTGCATTGCCTGTCGAAACGGTAAACCGAATTGCTGCGCCGATCTGAAAGTTCTGGGCGTGCATGTCGACGGAGGGATGCGGGAAACGATCGTAGTACCGATCGTCAATCTGCATAAGTCGGAAAGTCTGGCGTTGGATCAATTGGCGTTGGTGGAGACTCTGGGGATCGGTGCGCACGCCGTGTCGCGGGCGAAACCGCAGGCGGGTGAAAACGTGCTGGTCATCGGTGCCGGGCCGATTGGGTTGTCGGTCGTGCAATTCGCCACGGTCGAACAGGTGAACGTGGCGGTTCTCGATATGAACGCCGCACGCCTCGAGTTCTGTTCTCAGCAGTTCGGCATTGAGCGCACCATTGTGCTGGGAGACGACGCGGCATCCCAGGTGGCTGAAGTGTTTGAGGGCGAAATGCCAACATTGGTTTTCGACGCCACCGGTAACCGGCAATCAATGGAGGCCGCGTTCGGTTTGGTGGCCAACGGCGGACGCCTCACGCTGGTCGGGCTGGTGCAGGACGACATCTCGTTCCATGATCCGGAATTCCACCGGAAGGAACTCACGGTGCTTTCGTCACGCAACTCGACGCCGGACGACTTTCGGCGGATCATTCGTCTAATGGAAGCGGGAACCATCGACACCACGCCCTGGATCACACATCGCGCGTCACTCGACGAGATGATCGGCCAGTTTGAGGGGTGGTTGTCGCCTGAGGCTGGTGTGATCAAGGCGATGATCGAGGTCTGACCTGAAGCCGCTGGCCTGCAGTCGCGGCATGTGGCTCTTTCACGCTACATGTAGTGGTTCAAAAACTTCTCTGGACAAAGATTGGCGGATCCTTATAATTCGCCGATTCCGTGAACCGCTCAGGTTGCCTTTCGGGCGACCGGTTGACAGGAAGTTACCGTAAAGAAGGGATTCTTTATGCATTGGACGCACGCGAATTCCCGCGTCGTATGCGGCCTGTTGTCGTTGCTGCTTGCCGGTTGTTACGCCCCGTATGGCGGTTACCCCGGTGGCCATCCCGGCATGTATGGCCCACAGCCAATGGGCGTTGCACCTGGTGGGCCGACGTTTGCTCCACCAGGGACAGTTCAACCGGCCGTTCCACAATCTGGCCAATGGCAGCCTCCGGCCCGAAGTGCGGCTGCTCCCAATCCACTGTCGAATGCCCCAGCCTTTGATTCCGAACGAGATGGGGTCGATTCCAGTAAATCCGTGCCCGATTATCGCGATCCAACCGGCGACGATGGCAGGTTCGATGATCCAAAGTCGAACAACGAACCGTTTGGTGGTAGCCCCTTCGACAAGGGGAAATCGTCCGACCCCGACCCATTCCCTTCGGGGTCCGATGACAGTTCGGGCGCCCGACTCGATGGAATTGATGACGGCACATCCTTCGGTAGCAACGATGACGCCGGCGATGTTGATGATGTGTTCGAGCCCCCGATTCCGGTGAAGTCGGCGTCGTCAACGAAAAGGCTCGACGAAATTGCCAGCGGCAGTCGCCCCAATCCGTATCGCTATGACAGCAATGCCTACACCTGGTTGCAAGGTGTTGTCGATTACGACCCTGAAACGAAAACTTGGCACATTCTTTACAACCTGAAGCCCGATTTCAAGGACCGTTACAGCGGCGGAATCACGCTGATCGACGATCCCGCGCTCAAGAAAATTCGTGACGGAGATGTGTTGTTGATCGAAGGACGCGTCGATTCCTCAGTGACCGACGAGTTCGGCAAACCCTGCTATCGGATCGAAAAAATTCACGGCCCGCTGAAACCGAAAGAATAGAGCCGCCACGCTGTAAACTGCCTCCATCGCCCGAGCCGATTCCACCGAGTCGGTTCGGGTGTTTTTGTGCGCGGGTCGCTCGACATGGGAACGCTGTCACCTCGCGGGCACACTGGGTGGAGAGGTCTCCTGCTACGAATTCAAAGGGCGACACGATGAACTTCCGAAGGCCCACCGCTGTCCTGATTGCAACAGCGTGCCTGTCTTGGATGGGAGCCGAGGCGACGGCTCAGTCACGGTATCCGCTGCCCTACCCTCCGAAACTTCCCGGAGGCAAGCGGGTGGTGACCGATTCATTTCCCGCATCTCTGAAGCCCGGCCCCAACTTGCGTGAGGGGGTGACGGTCGCAAAAACTCCGCCGGTGGTTGTTTTTCTGTACTACCCGGTCCAGAACTATCCCGGCAACCCCTGGTGTTTTCGAGCGGTGGGAACGGTTCACGGCGACAAGTATTACTCGGCCCTTTGCGATCACTTGGCACCGGCCGGTACGGCGTATCTGTTCGAGTACGATGCCACGAAGAAGACGTTTCGACTGCTCGTCAACACGGCCAAGTTCCTGAAGAACAACAGACACATTCCCCAGGGAATGAAATACACGCCGGGCGAGGTGCAGACGCAAATTACCTTTGGTCGCGATGGCTGGCTATATTATGGAACGACTCGTGGCTCGACGCGTGTCACCAACGACGCGAACGGTTATCTGGGAGATTGGGTGCTTAGAACGCATCCGGAATCCGGCAAGACGGAACTCGTCTCGGCCTACCCGATTGCCAAACATTGCATTCTTGCCGGTGTGCTTGATCCGCAACGGATGATGTTCTACGGCGGCACCGCCGACGGTGACTACCGCAAGAAGAACGTGATGTTCTTCGCCGTCGACGTGAAGACCGGGAAGGTCATTAAGCGGGCAGCGAACGGTTTCGATCGCTATGCGATCTTTGCGAAATCGACCGGGCGAGTGTACTGGAA
>Ga0115002_10007989_pt1 | contig 11794 bp, 16 predicted proteins | sample ArcticOcean_MG_C_8_FD_89576 | JGI IMG/M metagenome (GOLD analysis project Ga0115002, IMG submission 89576) | Marine microbial communities from western Arctic Ocean - ArcticOcean_MG_CB11_86 | ecosystem: Environmental > Aquatic > Marine > Oceanic | place: Arctic Ocean: Canada Basin | collected...
CATCCCCATCAGAGCGACCCGCTCAGCTGGCCCTCTGGAAGTCGCATACCGCAACGAACAGCTCTTCCCGGCACCCCCTCGATCACCTCACACACGGCGTTAATTCCCTGCCTGTGACCAGCGCTACGGGGCAGGCCCTTGCCCCGATCCCAGCGACCATTGCAGTCCATTATGATGCCGATGTGCCGGGGGATGGCCCCATGCAGGCTGACCTGACGTAGGAGCTCTGAAGTCATGGCAATGAGAGAGCAGCGCACGCAGGTCATCCGACCTGCATTACGTCCTTTTCCTTGTGCTCAAGGAGATCGTCGATCTGACCGATGTACTGGTCAGTCAGCTTCTGTGCCTCATCTATCTTCCTGTGCCCCTCGTCATCGGCGATCTCGTGGTCCTTCATTTTCCTCTTGAGGTCGTCACGAGCTTCCTGGCGTACGTGCCGCACCGAGACACGGCCATCCTCCGCCAACTTGTGCAGAAGCTTTACGTATTCCTTGCGCCGCTCCTCATTGAGCGGCGGGACGGGAATACGGATGATGGTGCCGTCATTGGCAGGGTTGAAACCCAGACCCGCCACCTGGATCGCTCGCTCGATGTCGGCCAACAAGGACTGGTCGAACGGCTGGACCACAAGCAGCGAAGCATCGGGGGAGGAGACTGTGGCCAGCTGATTGATCGGCATCTTGGAGCCATATGCGTCCACCCGAACCGTGTCTAGGAGAGCTGGAGTGGCCTTACCGGTGCGGACGGTGGCGAACTCGCGGCTCACCGCCGTGACCGCGTCCTCCATCTTATTCTTCGCATCCTTGATCGATGGCATGCTCAGTTTCCCTTCAGGTTAGAAAGACGGAGCGGCCCGAGCCGAATGTAAGCGGCCTGCTACGACACCAGCGTACCAATCCGCTCTCCACGAATCGCTGCGGTTACAGCTCCGCGTTCTTCCAGATTCAGAACGATGATCGGCAGGCAGTTTTCCTTGCATAGCGAAACAGCCGAAGCGTCCATGACTGCAAGTTCACGGGTCATCACCTCCTGAAACGAGATGGCGGGAATGAATTCGGCGGCAGGATCCGTTACCGGATCAGCCGTAAATACCCCCTGGACCTTGGTCGCCTTGATGACCACGTCGGCTTCCATCTCAATCGCCCTGAGCACGGCCGCTGTGTCAGTGGAGAAGTATGGATTGCCCGTGCCACCTGCGAACACCACCACCCGACCCTTATCGATGTGTCGCATGGCACGGCGGCGTATGTACGGTTCGGCAATCTCCTCCATCCTAATCGCGGTCATCACGCGCGTGTCGACTCCCTTTGCCTCCAGGAGATCCTGTACGGCTAGCGCGTTGATCACCGTGGCCAGCATCCCCATGTAGTCTGCCTGCACCCGGTCCATACCCTGCCGACTGGCCAACGCGCCGCGAACGATGTTGCCCCCACCGATCACGACGCCCAGAGAAACTCCCATCTGGTAGATCGCTTTGATCTCTTCGGTGAGCCTGTCCACCACAGATGGCTCAATGCCGAAGCCGCGTTCTCCCGCAAGCACCTCACCGGACAGCTTTAGCATGACCCTGCCGTACTGGCGAAGATCCGCCACGTCGTTTACGCCCCCCCGACCTGGAAGCGCACGAAACGAGCTACCGAAATCTTCTCTCCAGTCTTAGCAGACACACTATCAATCATCTCCTTGATGCTCAGCTCAGAATCCTTCACGAATGGCTGATCAAGCAGGGTGGTTTCCTTGAACCACTTAGAGAGTTTCCCCTCCACAATCTTTGCGCGGATGTTTTCTGGCTTCCCTTCCTCGGCTACTTGGGCCATGTACACCTGTCGCTCTCGCTCAACGTCATCTGCAGAAACGTGTTCCGCGCTCACCGCGAGAGGAGCGGCAGAAGCTATATGCATGGCCAAATCCCGCGCTAGTTGTTGAAATTCGGGGTTCTTGGCCACAAAATCAGTTTCGGAATTGAGCTCCAGGAGCACCGCCACTTTCCCATTGTGATGGACGTAGGTACCGATAATCCCTTCGCTGGTCGTACGTCCTGCTCTCTTCGCGATCTTGGCGGCGCCACGGGTGCGCAGTAGGTCGATCGCCTTCTCGTGATCGCCACCCGCCTCCTGGAGCGCATTCCTGCAGTCCAGAATACCAGCCGCCGTACGGTCCCGGAGCGCCTTCACATCCTGCGCGCTGATTGTCACCATGGTGCTATCTACTCCCTTCTCACGGACTCTGTGGTTACCTCTGCCAACATCCCTTACGGACTCTGTTTCCAGATACGCTCAAGAAAAAGAAGGCGGTAGCCAGAAGGAACGACCAGGGGTCGCCGTCCGGCATCCGCCTCCTGATTCCCGCACGTCAGGGAACGTCGCGCTCGCAGCGCGCCTATTCCTCCTTGGCCTGCTCGGGTTCCTCAGCCTCAGCCTCAGCCTCAGCCTCAGCCTCAGCCTCGCCCTCACCCTTCAGGTGCTGGGCAATGGCCTCTGGGCGGGGCCGGCGCTTGCGCCGTGGACGACGCTTAGCCTCACGGGCTTCGCCCCCTCCCCCTTCCGTGGTTTTTTCGCCCGTCTCGGTCGAGTAGGTCGTCGCTTCCAGCTCTTCGACCCGGAGCTTCTCCTCATCAGGCACTTCGCTGCGGGAAGCCTCGACAGAGTCGGCGATCGCGGCGGTGAGCAGGCTCACCGCCCGGATGGCATCGTCGTTCCCAGGGATTGGATAGTCGATCAGGTCCGGATCCGCATTGGTATCCGCAATGGCGATGATAGGGATTCCCAGCCGATGCGCTTCCTTGACTGCGATGACCTCACGCTTAGCGTCCACCACGAAAATCGCGCCGGGAAGACGACCCATATCCTTCACACCCGAGAAATATTTGTCGAGCCTGAGACGTTCCCGTTCAAGGAGGAGGCGCTCCTTCTTCGTGTAGAATTCGAAAGAGTTCTCCTCCTGACCCCGCTCCAGTTCCTTGAGGCGTCGGATCCGATTCCGAATGGTCTGGAAGTTGGTGAGCATCCCACCCAACCACCGCTCGGTCACGAAGAACGCGCCGCAGCGCTGAGCCTCCTGCTCGACGATCGGGCTCAGCTGTTTCTTCGTGCATACGAACAAAATACGCTCACCACGTAGGACTATCTCCCGCACCGCGTTTTGGGCGGCCTGAAGACGGTCCAGTGTCTTGCGCAGGTCGATGATATGGATGCCGTTTTTCTCCGTGAAGATGTACGTCCTCATCTTCGGATTCCAACGGCGCGTCTGGTGCCCGAAATGGACACCCGCCTCCAGCAACTGATTGAGATCCACCTGCTGCATTCGTCCTCGCCGAAGCGGTGGGGCCGATTTACGCCCCGGTCAGTGTATCGCGGTGGATAACCCCACGCCGCGTCCTGCATGTCATGCCAGCCTCAACTGAACCCACCGCAGTGGGAAACCTTGGTACGATAGTATTAGGCCGACAAAGTCCTGAGCTAAATATTACCGCTTGGAGAACTGGAAGCGTTTTCTCGCCTTAGGACGACCCGGCTTCTTCCGTTCAACCTTCCGTGGATCGCGTGTAAGCATCCCCCCCTCGCGCAGAGGACTGCGATGTTCTTCGTCGACCGCCACGAGCGCGCGCGCGATCCCCATGCGCAAAGCGTCCGCCTGGCCAGTGAGGCCACCGCCCGCGGCCCGCACTCTGATGTCGAAGTTCCCGTCGGCTTGAACGAGCTTGAGGGGCTCTTCGATCCGAATCCTGAGGCTAGGCCGGGGGAAATACTCCTCGAGGGTGCGGCCGTTGACGGACAAGTCACCCTTCCCTGGCCGGAGGAGGACGCGCGCCACAGCCGTCTTGCGACGGCCCACTGTCTGAATCTGCTTGTCGTCGGGCATTTTTTTTGTCAGATCTTGAGGAGTTCCGGATTCTGTCCTTGGTGGGGGTGCTCGGAGCCCCCGTAGACCTTTAGCTTTTTCACCATATTCTTGCCTAGGGAGGTCTTGGGCATCATGCCCTTGACCGCCATCTCGATCACCCGATCGGGGTGGGTCGCGAGCATGCGGCGGAAGGGGATAAAGCGCTCCCCCCCCATATACCCGGAATGGCGGAAATATTCCTTCTGGTCCGCCTTATTTCCCGTAAGCTTGACTCGTGACGCGTTGATGACAATGACGTGGTCGCCGGTGTCGAGGTGGGGCGTGTACATCGGCTTGTGCTTACCGTGTAAAACGCGCGCGACTTCGGTCGCGAGACGACCGAGCACTTTATCGGAAGCGTCCACGATCCACCAGCGACGCTCGATTTCTTTAGCTTTGGGCGTGTAGGTCTTCATATGGCCGCAAGTGGCCCTGTGGTATCCTAAATGAGCCGACAGTATAGCGTTCAATGATATTCGAGCCCTAGGGGGGTGTCAACGGAGGAGGGAACGGTCCAAGACCGGTGGAACCCGACCTCTCGCTTACTGATCGACAAAGGTCTCGAGGAAGCGGGCTCGCGAAGCGTGTCGTAGGCGCAGCAACGCCTTTTCCTTGATTTGTCGCACCCGCTCGCGCGTAATCCCTAGGAGGGATCCGATTTCTTCAAGGGTCATGGGTTCTTGATCATCCAAACCGAAATAGAGGCTGAGAATCTGCGCCTCCCGCTCCTTGAGCGTGGCCAGCGCCTCCTCGATCGTGTTCTCGAGGGCATGCTGGTAGGTTTCGTCCTCAGGACCCGGCGAGTACTCGTCCGGGAGGTAGTCGAACAGCCGGTTGTCATCCCCGAGAGTCATCGGGGCATCTAGCGAGAGGTGCGACTGACTGATCGCGAGGGTCCGCTCCACCTCCTCTTGGGATATGTCCAGGTCGGCAGCAATCTCCTCGACCGTCGGTTCACGCCCCAGCTCATGGCGAAGGGTAGAGCTGCGGCGACCAATGCGATGGAGTGCCCCGGTGCGGTTCAGGGGCACACGCACGGGACGGCTCTGTTCGGCAAGTGCTTGGAGGATGGCCTGGCGAATCCACCAGACCGCGTAGCTGATGAACTTGATGCCTTTGGTTTCGTCGAACTTATGTGCCGAGCGGATAAGTCCTAGGTTGCCTCCGTTGATTAGATCGGAAAGCGGCACGCCCTGGTTCTGATATTTTTTTGCGACTGACACGACGAACCGAAGATTGGAGCGGACAAGCTTGTCGAACGCTTCGGTGTCTCCCTTGCGGATCTGCTGGGCTAGCCGCACCTCCTCCTCCCGGTCGATCAGCGGATATGCGCGGATCTCCTTGAGGTACTGGTCAAGGGACCCTTCCCGGAAGGTCCCGCGGCGGGCAGTGAACGTCATGGACACGCTGACGAGGTCGCGGCGTGTCTCGTGAACGAGCCGCAACCACACCTTTGGGGGGACGGTGCGTTGACGTATAGCTTAGCGCTTCGCTGCGCTAGTCCCATGATCAGGCGCAAGGAGCCGACGCGCAACCACCCCGCGGCGGTATACGGATCGACAATTCCACGATCTGCATGAGGCACGCTTCCCATCCTTATTTCGACTCAGTGACTCAGCGGGGGCCCTGACCTACGCGATCCCACCGCACCGCTGCAACCCACGGCGCGTAGACCAAGGCGTCAGCGTCGAAAGAAAAATATACGAACCAAGGTCTACCCTGAATGGCGAAACGGCCCACGAACCTCCGTAACGCGAATCTTCGCTATTGTCACGGTTATCGCCGAGAACAAAGAAATGCCCTTCCGGAACCACAAGCGGTCCCCGGTTGTCTCGCGATGGTGTGGTGCCCGTGGAGTGTGCTGGCGATCAGATGGTGCGACTGCCAGTTCATGCTCGGATCGACGGCGTCGCCGAAACGGTCGACGTAACGAGCGTACGGTTAGGAAACCTGAACCCCCTTGAGGCGAAGCACTTTCCCGTGCATCTCCAATGTATCCCGGGGAACGCCAACGAGTCCCTTCACATAGCTCCTCCTGGGATCGCACGACGGTTTGAAGGCGATCACGTCCCCCCGCCTTGGCTCGCGGAGAGCCGGTAGATGCAGTCCAGTTCCCGGAATCTCAACTCCAAACGCAACCTTGTCTGCGAGCAGAAAATCGCCTGTTGATAGGGTGTTTTCCATAGTGCCGGCAGAGATCTTGAACGCCTCTACCAAGCACGCCCTGATGATCAGGAAGAAGACGAACGCAACCGCGGCGGACTTGGTCCAGTGAGCTACGGTGTTGAGCATCGGAAGACCTGCTCGACGACGCACAATACCGTCGGGCCCGAGCCTTGGATCGTCCGCCAAATTCATTTTAGACCTTTCGCTCACTTATGCGTTCCTCAAATTCCACAGTGGTAACCGTGGCCCGCGATAGTCGGTCTCCTACCAGTGGGAAAGCAGACCTTCGCGTCGTACACCTGCCAACTTCCATCGTGGCAGCCTGACCCGCGCGATCGACGTACTCTTGCGTTAACAACGACAGAAGTTTCCCGCCCGCGCCGTAAGGGGCAAATCCTCATGTACTTGGACGCCCGCAGAAGGACATGTATCTTTGCGCGAGGCCCACTGCTCTTCCTGAGAGAGCTCCATGACCGTCTCAACGCTGCTCGCGCCATCTGTTCCGCGAGCCGTCTTCGACCTAACCCGCGAGGCGCAGTTCCGACTCTCAGTCGAAATCTACCTGGGAGGGGACCGGTGAAGCGCGGCAGTCGGTTCAAATTGCTGGCTCTGGTTGCTTTGTTGGCAGGCCTAACAGCCAGCGCTCGCCGCACGATGGATGGGACGAGAACGGCCGCGCAGACCCCGGGGGAAGCCCACCAAGGGTATCCGTGCCAGGCGGATGGTGCTTGCACCCGGAATGGAACCGTGGTGGGCACCATCGGCGCTCCCGTAGTCACCCTAGAAGAAGCCGCAGCATGCCGCGATTCCGCCTATCTCTGTCGCGGGCTGGAATGGAAGGACGGCACTGCGCGCGCTTTCCGGTGGAGCGAGGCGACCCTAGTGATCCGTATCTGGGTGCCCCTGCCCGATGGCGAGCGAGGCGCGGCGCGCGAAATGCAACAGGCAGCCATTCGCGGTATCCGCGCCTGGGACGGGCACCCATTCGCCATCCTGGTGGAAAGCAGGGATCGGAGCACTCCCGCAGACTTCACGGTTGAATGGATGAAGACCCCCCCAAAAAACCAACTCGGACTGACGAGCACCCGCTGGACCCAGGAAGGAGGGAGGGCTACGCTCGAGGTCACCTCATTCCGGCTCGCACTCGCAAACCCATCCTCCCGGGGGCCGCTGATGGCCCGCCAGGTCGAACTCACTGCTGCCCACGAAATGGGTCACGCACTGGGGCTACCGCATTCGGACGAGCCGCGCGACGTCATGTATCCCACCAACACAGCCCTCACGCTTTCGGCACGGGATTACAAGGCAATGGAGGCCCTCTACCGACTCCCCAACGGTGTGGGTATCTGGCGAGGGCTAACCCCTTAAGCCTTGAGCCAGTCCTCTCAGACCAGTCCGAATCGCTCGACCTTGTTGTACAAAATTAGATTTGGACATGTCGATCTTACGCGCGGTCTCGGAGACGTTTCAGTCGTTCTCACGCGACTTCTGTAGAATGAAGGCTCGCTCTGCTGCCTCCTTGAACTGTCCGAAGGTATCCGCCGCGAGGAGCTCACGGCCAAGGGTCAAGTGAGGGGGAAACTCCGTCGCCTCCCTCTCTCAGCCCGCGCTGACGAACACCCGCTCGACGTCCTGCTTTGAGACACCTAGATGAGGGCGTCGGTTCTACCTCTAGCCAAAGCACGTTGTGACGGAGGACGGTCTAAAAGGCGCCGAATGGCGTCAGGAGACGGGCACGGTCACTTCGCTGGTGACGGCCTCGACACCCTCAATTGCCTGGTCCACGTCCTCCTCTGTGGAGCACCATCCGATCGAGAAGCGGAGCGCCCCAGTCTTTTCTGTGCCAAGGATCCGGTGGGCCTCGGGAGCACAGTGGAGGCCGGACCGAGCCGACACGCCGAAGTCTCGGTCCAGTCGCTCCGCCAAGAGCGCGGGGTCTGCCCGTTTGTGCGTCACCGTCACGAGGCCTCCTCCATCCGGGGCCGGCGGCGAGTGCACTAGCACTCCCGGAATCGCGGCGAGACCTCCCCTGAGCCGCGCCTTCAACTCAGCCTCCCTTCGGTGGATAACGTCCACCCCGCACTCAAGCAGGTACTCGCAGCCAGCCAGCAGGCCCACCAATCCCGCCACGTTTACGGTTCCCGCCTCCAGGTGATCTGGCATCGCAACGGGCATCTCACGGTCGAGGGAATCACCACCGGTTCCGCCCCTGAGCAGCGGGCGCACATCCACCCCTTCGCGTACCCAGAGACCGCCCGTACCCTGAGGTCCGAGCATCCCCTTGTGCCCGGTGAAAGCGATCAGATCTGCTCCCTCTGCAGCGTAGTCCAATGGCACATGTCCGGCTGACTGGGCCGCGTCCACCAAGACCAACGCGCCAGCATCGTGTGCCGCCAAGGCCAGATCGCGGAGAGGAAGCAGCGTGCCGAGAACGTTTGACACGACGGTCACCACCAGCAGGCGGGCTCCCTCAAGCAGTCGGTGAGCTTCGTCGAGGTCCACCGTACCATCGGGGGAGCCTGAAAGCATACGCTGCTCAACCCTCCGATCATGGGCAAGCTGATGCACGGGGCGTAACACCGAGTTGTGGTCGTACTGGCTGATGACGACCGCATCACCTGGGTCCAAGACCCCCCACAGGGCGGTGTTGAGAGCGTGCGTGGCGTTGAAGGTGAAGGCGATCCGCCCTGGGTCGCCAGGGAGGCGCAGCACCTTCATCACGGCTCGGCGACATCTAAAAACCACCCGACCCGACTCGATGGCCACAGAATGACCGCCCCTCCCCGGGCTCGCCCCACATGTGGTTAGAAACTCCGCGACCGCCTCTGCCACACTGGGGGGGCGCACGGCGGAGGTGGTGGCAAAATCTAGGTAATGGCGCATCCGACGTTCCATTGGAGAAGATAGAGGACCGTCAGTTCCATACCCCATCAGAGTACAATGGGCTCCGAGACTGGAGTCCATTGGCGGCACACAACCGGTCAAGATTCCGCCACCCGTTGGCGCGGGTATCAGGTCGTCAGAGAGTGGGAATGTGTATCCCGCACTCGAGCTGGTCCGTGCCACGCCAGCGCCCGGAACGCTCGTCCTCATCAGGTGACACCGGTGTGGTCAGCGGCTCGTCCCCAACGCTGGGGTAGCCTCGGTCGTGGAGGGGATTATACGGCAGATCGTGCGCACGGATGAACTCCCAAATCTCCTGGCGCGTCCAGGCGGCTAGAGGGTTGATGCGGATCTTGTCCCTGACCTCGACGACGGGGAGCTCCGTACGAGAACTGGACTGATCCCGTCTCCGGCCAGTGATCCATCCAGCCAGGGGTGCGGTGGCGACCTTGAAGGCCTCTACCTTCGTGAGCAGCTGATACCGCTCCAAGTCTTTCTCCCAGAGACGCTCGCCATGTTCCGCTTCGAACGTCGAACGATCAGGCGCGGCCCGGAACACTCGCAGGTCGAGACCATATCGCTCCGTAACCATCTCCGCGTGCGCCAGCGTCTCCGCAAAATGATGCAGGGTATCTACAAATATTACGGGCGTTCTCGGTGCGATTTCCGAGAGCATGTGGATCAACACCGCAGAACCGGGCCCAAAGGCCGACGAGAGGGCGATCGACCCTTCTGGAAACCACTCAGCCGTCCAGCTCAGGATCTCTGGAGCCGACGCGACATCTATACGTGCAAGCGTAGCTGGATCAAGCTCACGCGCGCCTGCAGCCTCTTTGTCTGATTCTATGATCACGACCATGTCTCCATTGGATCCCCTGGCGTTCAGGATCATGGCAACAAAAACGGCGGCCTCCCTCTTAGAGAAGCCGCCGTTTCTTCGACTCTGCTACGATTACACGAAGATGCGGACGCGGCCTCCTGGAAGAGACCTACAAGAACACATCGCTGTGACCAAACAGAGATTCAACATCAGCTTTCCTTTTATGTCCGACTACGTGCTACCAGGGGCAAAAATACGATTACCGGCCAACATATGTCAATAGTTTAACCCTCGATTTAGGGGCATCGTACGTCTCTTCAACATCCGCAGAACATCTTATTTTACAAGGCTTTAGCCTCGGCTGGTTACAGTGCGGGATCGACGCTCACACGAGGCGTCTGTCCAGAGCCCGGTATTGGATCGCCTCGGCCGCATGATCGGACCGAATCCCATCCGAGCCATCCAGATCCGCGATCGTGCTCGCTACCTGGAGCAGGCCGTGATAGGCGCGAGCCGGGATCCCGAGCCGATCGATCGCCACCTGAAACAGCGAGATCATGCGGGAACTAGGGCGAGCGTGGAGGCGCAGCTGAGCCATGGCCATGTGCGCATTGCACGTAACATCTGGAACTTCAGCGAAGCGCTCCGTCTGCAGCGCGAGCGTTTTCACCACCCAGGCCCGCACTACCAAGCTCGGATCCACTCCGCCAAACCCTGCCATCTCTGCGAACGGCACCGCCGGCACCTCTACATGCTGACCGATCCGGTCCATCAATGGCCCAGAAACGCACACCCGATATCACGCAATGCGCGGAGGGCACATTGTGCCCGGCGTTGTGAGGGGCCCCCGTCACGCGCTCCCGGCCCTCCCTTACGGCACCTTCTGCAAGCCCCACCACAGAAAACGATGGGAGCCCAGGGGCTATGCCTTACCTCCACACGGACGGGATAGCTCTCGACACCGCGATGGCGGCGCGGGCACGGTCACGACCCCGCCCGGACGTGAGCAGCTCAACTACACGCCGCCCGCGTGTTGCCGCCACCTCTGCACACTCTATACAATCCGTCCCGTTCGATGAGATGACGCTGCAACCCAAGGAGGGTCCATGTTCGAGCCCGACGAGATGAGCGGGCGAATCCGGCAGCTCCGCATCGTGTGGTTCGCGCTGCTGATGAGCATCGCAGCGTTTGCAGGAGTAGCGGGGTTCCTTCTCCGCAGTGGCGGGCTTGCGGTAGGCCAGACCTTATCGAGAGGCGCGTTGACCTATGGCGCCGTCGTAACCGTCCTGATCCTCCCGTTGGCCCAGATCGTTCGCCGGAAAATCCAGGCGGTCCCACCAAGCGCCGGCGGCGAAGAGGTGGCTCGCCGATGGCAGGCCGGTTGGATCGTGGGACAGGCGCTCAGAGGGGTGGTTGGCGTCCTTGGACTCACGATCGCACTGCTGTCCGGATCCATCACGTGGGTGTGGGCATTCGCTGCTGCCAGCTTGGTATCCATGCTCCTTTCCCCTCCGTGGGAACACGAACTCAGAATCCGTGTCCGACGCGCGGATGCGGACCAGAAGGGTCCGCCCGACTCCCGCTGACCGAGAGCTTCTGGCCTTTCCTCAGCGGGACGGAAAAGCTCGTTCGACGTCTCGGAATTCTTCCCGCATACCGCCCAGCTGCTCTATTATTTCTTCTACGTTGACTGCAGTGAACCCCGCGGACACACCATTGCCTTGGAAGAGCGCGAAAAAAAGTGCGTCGGTATGGCCAACACTAGCCTGCGTCACCCCCCGGTCGATGAACCGGTTGACTCGCAGCAGGTCACGGAGCGAGATGCGCTGGGGGCCCTTCACAGGAGGTTCCGTATAGAGAAAGCGGATCACCGCGTCCCGCAGGCCCTGGAACTCCTCGACCACCTCTCCGGCCGCCAGCCCACGCTGAAAGGCCATCGAGCCGAACAGGGCCGCTGCCTGAAGCCACAGGGGCTCCACCTCATTCTTGTAGGGGCCGAGCGCATGGGGCAACATGGCAAGGAACAGGTCGAAGAATTCAACG
>Ga0115002_10007990_pt1 | contig 11794 bp, 14 predicted proteins | sample ArcticOcean_MG_C_8_FD_89576 | JGI IMG/M metagenome (GOLD analysis project Ga0115002, IMG submission 89576) | Marine microbial communities from western Arctic Ocean - ArcticOcean_MG_CB11_86 | ecosystem: Environmental > Aquatic > Marine > Oceanic | place: Arctic Ocean: Canada Basin | collected...
CCGACATCATGATCAATGGGCCTGGTTTGGTGATGGTCGAGCGCGCTGGGGAGATATCGGCTACCGATGTGCTGCTCCATGGCGCCGACATCGAACGACTGGTCGAGAAGATTCTTGGCCCCAGCGGACGCAGGGTGGACCGGGCAAGTCCTGTTGTCGATCTTCGTCTTGATGATCGAACCCGTTGTCAGATCGTCGTCGCGCCCGTGTCTGTGGATGGGCCGTACTTGAGTATCAGACGTTCCTCGAAGCGAATCCACGCCCTCGAGGACTTCGGCGAAGCCGAAGCGGTCGGGCACCTTCGCGAGGCCATCACCAGACGTGACAACATCTTGGTGTTCGGAGCGACTGGTGTCGGAAAGACATCACTGATCGCGGCCGTGATCGGAGAACTCGGGGATACAGAGCGGGTGGTCGTGGTGGAGGAATCTGCTGAGATTCCACGTGTCCGGCCTGCCGTGTTACGCCTGGAGGCCCAGCCGGCCAACGGAGACGGAAGCGGAGGAGTGTCGGTAGGAACCCTGGTGGGGGCTGCCCTGCGCATGCGCCCCGACCGCCTGGTTCTGGGGGAGGTTAGCGGGGTTGAAGCGTTCGCTCTCATACATGCTCTCGCTACCGGCCATGAGGGCTCGCTCGGGACGATCCATGCCGCGGGACCCGACGATGCTCTGTGGCGGCTGGTTGCACTGGCATCAGGTGCCGAGGGTGGCGATGGGGTTTTGTTGGGCGCCCAGGTCGCTCGTTCAGTTGGGTTGTTGGTCGGCCTTCGCCGGCGTGCGAACGGTCGGCGGGAGATAGAGGGCTTGTATCTGCCAGGCCCGTCGGGGTGTCGTGAGCTCTGGACATGTTGACGGCCATTGGAGTTGTAGGGGCTCTATTGGGTGTCGCGGCCGGTTTGCATGTGTTGGGGTCGATAGCGACGACGACGATCGCTTGGGTTGGGCCCCGCTCCGACAAGAGGTCCCTGCGTCGCTGCGCTCGCACTGACGTGGCCTTGATCGCCGACGCAACGGCAGGGGCTTTGGCCGCGGGAGTGGGAATGACGAGGGCTCTGACCGAAGCGGGCCAGGTTGTCGGTGGGCCGATGGGGGATGTGCTGGACGTCGCCGTCGTTGAACATGGTCGCGGGCTCGGTTTGGAGCGAGCCATTGAACGACAGCGCCTGCGCATCGATGGACCTGAGTTCGATCTTTTTGTGGTTGCGTTGAAATTAGCGATAGGGCCGCTGGGAGCGTCGCCTCAGATCTTTGACCGGGTCGCAGTTGGACTTCGAGCCCGCACCGATGCCAGGTCAGAGATCCACAGCCAGGCTGCGCAGGCCAGAGCTTCGGCGTGGCTGGTGTGTGTTCTGCCGCTGTTGTTTGTTGCGGCAATCGCGGTTCAAGGTGGTGAGGTCGCGTCGGTTCTCTTCGAGAGTGCCTTGGGTTGGTGGTGCCTCGCGTTGGCTGGGGCATTGGAGGCCGTCGCTCTTCGTTGGATGTTCGTTCTGATTCGGCGGGCTGAGAGGTGATGAGCTCTGGGGTGTTGGCTGTCGTGGCGGTTCTGCCGGCGGTGTGGCTGCACCGTTGGTGGAGGCGTCGCCGCTTCGAAGCTGAGTCAGTGCTTGCTCAGCTGAACACTCTGCCCGAGGTCGTGGTCGCCATCAGCCTCGGCGTCCGCAGTGGATTGTCAGTCAGGGCTTCAGTCGAACTTGCCGCAGAGGTGATCGTGTCACCGGCTGCTTTGGCCCTCGAGACGGAATTGGCCCGAGGAGGTCTTACGGCGGACATGTTGGACCGCTTCGGCCGCCGAGTCGGTCCCGAGGCTGCGGCGCTCGTGGCCAGCCTGGTGTCTTCTTTGCGTTACGGCTCTCCTGTGGTCGAGAGCCTCGATCGTATGGAGTTCGAGCTCCGATCAATGCAGCGACGTCGGGCTGAAGCCGAGGCCAGGCGTTTGCCCGTGCGGATGCTGTTTCCGCTGGTCTTGTGTGCTTTGCCGGCTCTGCTCATCGTGGCGGTGGTGCCAGTGCTGGTGGTGGCGCTTCGGCCCTTTGCCTGAGCTCTCCGAGAATCGTCCCTTCGCTTCCCCGCGGCCAACAGTCATTGGATGGGAAAGTCACCATGGGTTTCAAGGATCGGATATTCACTTCAACCTCGCGCGGTGACGACTCGGGCCAGACCACCGCCGAGTACGCGCTCTTGACGGGGGTGATCGCTCTGATAATCGCTGCAGTTGCTGCCTGGGCAACGGGCACGGGAAAGATCGGCGGCCTGCTCGATGCCGTGTTCGACCATCTAGTGGACGCGGCTGGGTGAAACGTGATCGAGGTCAGGCAACGGTCGAGTTGGTTCTCGTATTACCGTTCGTGCTTGCCTTGATGTTGGGAGTCGTTCAAGTCGCCTTGGTGGCTCGTGATCAGGTCCTGACTGTCCACGCGGCTCGTGCAGGTGCGCGAGAGGCCGCGGTCGGGTCCGGGATCGGAGAGGTAACCGAAGCGGTCTTGATCTCCTCTGGTTTCGAAGCTTCGCGGACTTCTGTTGTCATCGAAGTGGTGGGGCAACGAGTTGCTGTCACGGTGACCTATACCTCGGCCACGTCTGTACCCGTGGTCGGAGCAATGGTGGGTGACCGCGTTCTCTCAGCGACCGTGGTGATGCGCCGGGAAGGCTGAATCTCAGTATTTGGAGGCCAATCGGGGTGCGGAGCGCAAGATTATTGAGTATTCGCCAAGATTTCCCTTGCGCCGGCGTGGTTGCCTGTTGTTCAATGACAACTGTGTAATTACGAGGATGTAGTAATCAGTCCTCGTCCCGAGATTGTTAGGAGCCCGGCGCTGCGGGGAGCCGGACAAGTATGGGTTTGACTCGGCGGATCCAAAGACAGATTTAGCGACCAGGCCGCGAGCGGAATCGAACATATGGCCTTTGTTGATGACAGTACAGAAGACATAACGGAGAAGAGTTGGTGGGACTATGCGAACTGTCTGGGCGTCGACCCCGATCTGTTTTTCCCTGAGCGCGGGGCGAGCACCAAAGAGGCCAAGGAAGTTTGTCGGGGCTGCATCGTGCGCGAGGACTGCCTCGAGTACGCCCTGAGTCACGGCGAGAAGTTCGGCATATGGGGTGGAATGAGCGAGCGCGAGCGCCGTCGGTTGCGTCGACAACGGGCTCTGGCCCGACGCGCGGCAACAGGTCAGGCGGGCTGAGGTCCCACGGTTGCTAGCCTTGCTGTTGTGAACATTGGTCCATCCGAACTCATCATCGTATTGATTATCGTTCTGGTGCTTTTCGGCGGCGCTAAGTTGCCGAAATTGGCCAGGTCTCTTGGCCAGGCCCAAAAGGAATTCCGCGACGGCGTGAGCGAAAATTCCGACGGCGATTCTCTGAAGGACTGAGATTCGACGATCAGCTGTTGGTTGGGTCCAGACGTGTTTGAATTGGTTGCGGATGGTCTTCGGGAACCACTCGGGGCCGAGGTTCGTTTCATTGTTCGAATCGGATCTGCTCCTTTGACGGGCCCGTGTATCTGACATGGCTGTTGAGCCGCGCCGGCGCCGGCGTCGATCTCCTGGATCGACTGATGGGGTGCCTTCGTGGGACGAGGTCGCTCAGGAGCACGGTGCCTTCATATACACCGTGGCTTACCGACTCACCGGAAAGCGTGACGATGCCCAGGACCTGGTGCAGGAGGTGTTGCTTAGGGTGCGACGAGGCCTTCAGACCTATCAGCCCGGATCGATGCGCGGCTGGCTGAGTCGGATCACAACCAACGCATTTCTCGACGACGTACGCCGCCGTCAGCGTCGACCGACTGACGCGCTGCCTGAGGATCCTGAGCGGGTTCTGCCCCCCAGCGTGGGTGCAGATGAGGCTTTGGCCCAACAGACACTGACCAACGAGGTGCAAGAAGCCATCTCGTCACTCCCTGAGGACTTCAGAGCGGCCGTTGTATTGAGTGACGTGGTGGGTATGAGTTACCAAGAGATCTCCGACAGTCTCTCGGTGCCGATTGGGACCGTTCGTAGTCGTATCCATCGTGGTCGGCTGCAACTACGGGAGGTGTTGGGTTGACTGAGTTGGATGGACCCGACCCGCGGCTGAGCGCTTTCCTCGATGGCGAGACCGATGAGGAGGAAACTGCGGCAATCTCTGAGATGGTCGCCCAATCTGTGGAGGCGCGAAACCACCTCGAGGAACTTCGCCAGGTACGTCAACGTGTGCGGGATCTTCCCTTGCTGGATCCACCGGCAGACGTCTGGCGCCTGTTGGCTGGAGGTTCGTCGCTCGCTCCGCGTCGCAGGACTAGATCGAGAGCTCAGTCCTTGGCGGTGGGAGCTGTTGCCAGTATCGCTTTTTGGGCTGCTGTTTTTAGCTCCGACAACTTGAGTGCGTCAGTCACCCCTGAGGTTGGATCGGCGGTCAGTGCCCACGCTTCGGTTCTCCCGGGTGACCTGGCCCCTGATTTCGGTGTGAACGAGATGCCAGGTCATGAGGTCATGCCTGAGGCGTTGCCGGGCATGGAACTCATCCGACTCGACCGCAGTGGCTCGATGACTCATGCTATGTACAGCGATGGGTCGCTGGAGATCTCGGTTTTCGAGCAGCCGGGCCGGGTGAAGTGGGAAGCTCTGCCGCCCGGTGAGCCGGTCACCCTTGGTAGAGCTCCAGCCTGGCAGGGAGAAATCGACGGTTACGAAGTGCTGGTCGTCGAAAGGCGGCGCACGGTCTACATCATCGTGGCGGAGCCGGCGGTTGCCATGCTCGACAAGGAAATGGCGTCGGACATGGGCGACTCTATGCCCGGTCGCGGTGATCCCAGCTTCGGCGACCGGCTTGGCCGAGCTGCTGATCAGGTCGTTGAGGTCTTCGGGTTTCGGGGCTGACCAGCAGCTCCGGGCCTCTACCTCAAGCCTCGGCGGCTTCAAGTCGGCGTTGTTTGAGAAGGCGTCGGCGTTGGCGCTCGGAGGTGCCCCCCCAGACTCCGTGGTCTATTCGATTTCTAAGGGCGTATTCGAGGCATCGAGCTTGCATGGGGCATGCGGTGCAAATCTTGCGAGCCCTCTCCACTCCCACCCCATCGCTGGGGAAAAATGTTGATGGATGTAGTTCATCGCACAGCCCTTTGGCCATCCAGTCAGTGTTCATGGCATCCCTCCATCTCGTTACATACGACGCTGTGGGTTCCGGTCGGGTTCCCGATTTCTCTCGATTGTTCGTTTTCTCATCGAACTGTCATCTTGGCGACGCTCACGGGCAACGAGGGCTCTTTGATGTTGGGCCCGGACCTTGGAAGGTGCACCGGTAGAGTGGTGGGCTGGGTTCCAGTCAAGGAGTGTCCAGGTGAGCGACGTCAAAACCGAAGAAGAGCCACAACCTCCCGTCGCCGGTATACGCGTGGTCTATATGGGACCTGTGGCGCCTCACTGGGAAATCCAGGGGCTGTTCGGCGAGACCCAGGTCATCGACGATTTTCGACGCCGCACCATGGCTCGACTGCAGCTTCTGCCACCTCACGACCCTCAGTTCCGTCGCAACCGTGAGCGGGTAATTCGTGATGCGGAGCGTGAAGTGTTTCAGCTCGATTGGGACCTCGGGGTTCCCGACGACAACAGCTGATCCATGCCTGTGGGTGGGCGGCGGAAGTTGTTCACCAAACGTTGACCCGAAATGCCCCTGAAGCTAAGGCTGGGGCCAAGCTGTTGGAAATTGATGGTGCCTCGGGCTGTGTTGGCCTCAACAACTAAACGATCGCTTCCGACGAGTTCCCCATCAGCGGTATCTCGTAGACCGACATCGATGTTGACCGAGCCGATGCCCCAGGTAGCGGCCGACTTGCGCATGGCCGATAGTCGGCGCTCTCGCGATGTCGTGGTTCGTCTGGTTCTACTGACAGCTTGAACGACGACGGTTGTCAGTCATCGGCCGCTTCTATGACCGCATCGTTGACCATGCAGCGAAGATCGGCGAGTGAGGGCAGTATCTGGTGACCGGTCACTTGCCGGAGCATGCTGGAGCCCAGAGGGCTCGTCAGCGACGAGACTAACTTGGACGACCATGACCGCATTACTTGTTGGAGCCCTGGCAGTCGTTATGGCTGTGACGGTCTTTGGCTGGGTCCGATGGCTTTTGTGGAGGTCTTCGCTGAGCCGTCGGATTGGGCGGGTGGTTCTTCAGTTGGACCGTCAAGCCGGTGAGGTCGAAGAGAACATCCGACAGATCTTGCAACGCCTGGAATCGGCAGCCGAACGGTCGGCAATAGAGCGGAACCTCGTCGCCGAGGAGCGCAGCCGGTTATACATCGCGATCAATGAGTTGGAAGTTGGTCTCGTCGTCATTGACCAAGACGGGGCCGCGGTCGCAAGTAATGATGTTGCGGAGCGCTACTTGGAGGCTCGTCACGCCGAGGTATTGGTAGGAGCGGCTGTCAATGACTTGTTGAGTGGTGCTCGACAGGGCAGGAATGGAGAACGGCTTGTCACCTTGACCGGCCCGCCACCGAGGGTGATTCGTGTCTCTGCCCAGGTGATCTTTGACGATCAGAGGCCGCTCGGTGCGGTGGCGGTAATCGATGACCGCACTGAAGCCACTCGGATTGATCAGGTGCGCAGAGATCTGGTCGCCAACCTGAGCCATGAATTGCGGATTCCGATCAGTGCAATTGCATTCTTGGCCGAGACTCTGTCAGGTGAGTTCGATGGGGTGGTGAGCGAGAGGCTGATCGGGCGGATCTCTACAGAGGCTGATCGGGTGGGGGACATTATCGAGGACCTGCTTGAGTTGAGTCGCGTCGAGTTGGAAGGTACGCCGCGCCATGACATGGTCGATGTGGAAGCGCTTCTCGCGAGCGCGGCTGACCAGGTTCGCTCTTCTGCAGGAGCTCGCGGGGTACGACTGGCGCGGCTACCGGCACCGGGAGACCTTCGCTTGATCGGTGACCGCGGTCAGCTCCTCAGAGCAGTGGTGAACCTCTTGGAAAACGCGATCAATTACTCAGATGCCGATTCTGAGATCGAACTCGGGGCTGTCGGGCACGGCACTGCGACTGTCGACATTGTCGTGCGGGACCGTGGTATCGGCATTCCTCAACACGAGCACGAACGGATCTTTGAACGCTTCTACCGCGTCGACAAGGCTCGTTCACGAGGAATGGGGGGTACCGGCCTGGGGCTGAGCATCGTCCGGCACATCGTTGTCAATCATGATGGGGAGATTCTGGTGAGGTCTCGTGAGGGAGAAGGAGCGACCTTTACCCTTCGCCTGCCTAGTGGATCGGCGTGACCCAACGCGTTCTGGTCGTCGACGACGGTCTTGCGCGATGTTCTTACGACAAATGTCTGAGGCTTCGACTATTCGGGCGGCCAAGTCCTATCAGGTTGAGCGTCGACGCAGGAATCTGCGCTTTGGTGGTTCATGGAGTTTGGGTGACGCTTCGAGTACTGCTGGTGACATTGGTGGTGGGGCGTCGGACGCCGGCGGTGTGTTCGGGTCAGGGGCCGGCAAGTCGACGGCAGGTTCTTGGCGGACGACCTCTTCGGATTCGCGCCGACCCCGTCGCTCTTTGGGTCCTTCGGGAACGGGTAGACCCTCGATACCGACCATTGGAGTGTCATCGGATTCAGATCCGGGATCTGACGTGACCATTGGGCGATGAAAGGTTTGCATCTCCTGGCCCGGGATGATGTCATCTCGGCTCGCCACCCAGATGGGGATCGGAGCCATTTGAGGCTCGGCCACGATTTGGGCCGCGGGAATGTCGTCCTCTGTGGGAGTCGTTGGATCCTCGACGGGCACAGGCTGAGAGTCGCCAAGGGGGTCAAGCTGGTTGCTGTGTTCGGCGTCTTGGTCAGTGAGCGACGCTGACGATTCAGGACTCAGGGGGTCTATGGGATGGTCATTCGTGGTCTGCGTCGCGGCACTGTCCTCGGCTGCCTCGGGTTCGCTTCGTAGGAGGAGTTCGTCGATCCATGGCTGGTCATCATCGTCGGTCGCTAGATCGGGTACCTCGAAGTCACTACTGGCCAGTTCGTTGGGCGGCGGTTCAGGGAGTTGGGCTGGTGCCTCTTCGATGAATCCGTGGACCGGGTCTTCGACGATGGGTTCAGGGGCAATCTCGTCGAACTGAGCGCTCTCTTCGATCTCGTCAAGCCAGCTATTGTCGATCTCGGTGCGGCCTACTTCTTCGAGAAACGACGGTAGGTGGGGCTCAGAGTCTTCTTGGTCGGTCGATTCCGGGGTCGATGCCGTTTTGGCGGCGGAGGCGATTGATGTCATGTTCGGAACCGGGATGGCTTCGGGAACCTGACCTGGTCCGTCTATTCGTGAGAACCAATCGTCGGTTGGGTTCTCGGGCGGATCAGGCGAGCCGACAGCTTCGGGGACGGCGAGCGGGTCATCGAGCTCGCTAGCGCTGATCGTCTCGGCCCAGGTGACCGGCGGTGAGTTGAGGGACTCGGCGGGGTCTGCGTCTGCGAGGAGTGCTTCCATGGAGTCTCGAACGTCATTGAGCGAGGGTTCGAGCCGTTGGTCTTGTTCGGGGGTCTTCACAGGTGGATTGTCGTCGTCGGTGGAGTCATCGTCTTCGCCGTAGACATTGCCGAGAAAATTAGACAGGCCGCTCATCGTTGCGTTTGTCGGCCCGAACTCGGGTTACTCAAGGGTCTGATCTCTCGACCCGGTAAGGGTGCGCGCTACGGGGCCTCATACCATGGGTCGTTGTGAATGAGGAGTTGAAGGGACAGCGACGATCCCGGGCCGGACGAGGCGCCGAGGCATTTGTGGTTACACCCTTTGCTCGCTTGGCGCGTGTTCATGTCTTGAGTGCTGGTGGAGATGCTCTGATCGCGTTGGCGCTCGCCGGTTCGCTGTTTTTCAATCTCGAGCCCGGTGCGGCCAGGCCACGGGTGGCCCTGTATCTACTTGTCACGATTGCCCCGTTCGCGATTGTCGGACCCTTGATTGGCCCTCTTGTCGACAGGGCCCGGGGCGGCCGCCGGACCATGGTGATGGTCACGGGTATCGGACGCCTAGTGGTGGCTGTGTTAATGATGCGCCATCTTGACTCTCTGCTGCTGTTCCCCGAAGCGTTTGCGGCGATGGTCTTCGGAAAGACCTACCACGTCTCCAAGAGTGCGATCGTTCCAGGACTAGTGCCTGCCGACACCGAGCTGGTGAAGGCAAACTCCCGGCTGGTGTTGCTCAGCGGGGTCGGCGGCGGTCTGGCCATTTTGCCGGGAATATTGCTCGGGCTGCTCGGGGGATCCAATTGGACATTGGCTCTGGCTGCGGTGTTGTTCGGTGTGATGCTCCCGGTGGCTAACAAATTGCCGAAGTCCACTGTTGCTGCAGAGCCAGCTGACGCCCAGGAGCGACAGGAGCTTCGTGGAGCGGGCATTGTGCTGGCTGCTTCGGCTATGGCCGTGCTGCGCGGCACGGTGGGATTTGTGATGTTCCTGATCGCGTTCTGGCTCCGAGAGAGCGGTGCGGCGACGATCTGGTTTGGTTTGATGTTTGTTGCCAGCTCGATCGGGGCTCTTCTCGGAGCTGTTGCAGCGCCCTTTGCTCGACGCTTGGTACGCGAGGAGCACCTTCTCGGCGGAGTACTGGCACTGTCTGCTCTGGTGTCGTTTGTTGTTGCGATATCTCCTGACCGGGCGACGGTTGCGCTTGTTGTTGGGACTGTTGGACTGGCGTCGAGTTTGGGAAAGTTGTCGTTCGACGCGATTGTGCAACGCGACGCTCCAGCGGCGAATCGGGGACGCTCGTTTGCCCGGTTCGAATCGCGATTCCAGCTGTTCTGGGTTCTTGGGGCGTTGGTCCCGGTCCTGGCTCCGAATGCGATTCTGAGAATTCATGTCGGGCTGGCCATACTGGCAATTGTCAGCGGAGTCTCGTGTTTCTTGTACACGGGAGGTCTGTTCGCAGTCGTCAGAGGGCGAAGAACGCCTGGCCAGATGTTGGTGTCGCGCGTGTGGACCGTGGAGCGCTATGGGCGTTTGGAAAAGAAGTTGCCGCGTTGGCTGTTGAGGCTGGTGCCTCTGCCTGTAGGGCCTCGAAAAGCCAAGGGTGAGGCACCGACCGAGGGGTCCTGACTCAGGATTGGGGAGTGTCAGGTAGGTCGATGCGAGCGAGCCACAGGCCGGGAGCAGCCACCTCGTTGGGAGTGGGTAGGTTCTGAGGGATTTCCCATAGCCGCCGAAGCCCGCCCTCGCCGGCTCGTTCTATGACTCCAGCTACGAATCTTGCTCCCTCTTCGATGACCTCGGGACGCAAATCCAAGCCGAGAAGCCGGGTTACGAATCGATCGCTCGGGCCAGCTGTGACCCGCTTACGACGAAAGGCTTCTGCGAGCAGGTCGATACTCGCGATTAGTCCTGAGCCGACCTCATCCAAGACATGGTCGACGTAACCGATGATCACACCGAGGAGTGCTTCGAGCTTGGGAACGACTGTGTCCTGTTCGCTCGTGCGCATGGCGCCGAGTAGAGCCTCGGGGTCACCCAGAATTGACTGCAACTGTCCTTGGAGATCCATGGGGTCCGAGCCCGAGACCTCCAATTCACCCAATTTGGATTCGAGGGCCATGGGATCGGACTGGAAGCCGTCTATGTAATCGCCCAGTATCTCGTTGATGGCAGTTGCGACATGGGGAATACTCAGAACTGAGTGAAACGTCAGATCATGAACGCAGACCCAGAGGCGAACGTCGTCGACGGGGATACTCCACTCATCGGCGAACTCGTTGATGTTGGTGGACAAGACGAGAACGTCGTCGCCGACTCGAGGAATGGGTAAGTGGTACTGGCCGAGGCTTTGCTTGGCCAGATGTCCTGCCATGCTGCCCGACGTCATGGCCATCATCATCGGGTTGAGGAATTGGAACAGACCGCCGAGGAGTTGGGCCTCAGGGGCTTCAGGCGAACTGTCGGGTGGCGCTGATGTGAGCCGACCGGCCAATCGCTCGAACAAGGAGCGGTATGCGTCGAGGGTGCGCCGTGCCCACTCGGCTCTCGTGACCGTGACTATCTTGGCGGGATTGCCCGTCGATGTGGGGTCGAGTCCGGTTGCATTGGCGACCTGAAGCTCTGCTATTCGAGCAAGCTGTTCGATCTTGATTCGATCGGCCGGTTCGACGTTGGGCTCGCTAGTTCCTTCTGTTGCCAAGGACTGGGCGAATTGTTGTGCCGCTTCCCAATTTATGGGTCCAGACGTTTGGAAGAGTTTTGAGAGGTCGCCAAAGAATGGAAGATCCCCGAAGGGGTTGTCATCATCGCCGAATGGACCGTCGTCCGTCACAGGGGCATCGTATGCCAGTGACCACTCGGTACCACACCGCTCGGCTCTCGGTGTGACCCGTTTTGTTGTGACGGGGGCCGCAGGTGGCCTGGGCCGATTGGTGGTGCAGGCCTTGGCGAACACAGAGGGTGTAGATGAGGTTGTCGCGATTGATGTGCAGCCGTTGGGGCCTTATCCAGGGAACGTCCGTGCGGTTCTGGCCGATCTTGGCGGTCCCACGGCGCCATTGGTCGACGAGATCGGCTCTGAACCGGTCGACAGCATCGTGCACCTCGCCTATTCGAACGACTACGGCGATCAGCCCTTATTGCGCTCGGTTCTCGATATTGCCCAAGCATTGAACGCCACTCATCTGACGGTGATTTCCTCCGCGATGGTCTATGGAGCATGGCCGAATAATCCGGTTCCCATATCAGAGGACGCACCGTTGCGCCCCAATCCGGAATGTGACTTTGCAGTCCGCAAGGCCGATGTGGAACGAATGGTGAGGGATTGGCGAGATGAGCACCCCGGTCGTGCTGTCG
>Ga0115002_10007993_pt1 | contig 11792 bp, 12 predicted proteins | sample ArcticOcean_MG_C_8_FD_89576 | JGI IMG/M metagenome (GOLD analysis project Ga0115002, IMG submission 89576) | Marine microbial communities from western Arctic Ocean - ArcticOcean_MG_CB11_86 | ecosystem: Environmental > Aquatic > Marine > Oceanic | place: Arctic Ocean: Canada Basin | collected...
CAGGTTGAAGATGTTGAAAGCGTCTTTGAGCGAATGGAAAAGTACCCAGAAGTAAAATGGCTCAAACGGCCGAGCAGTCGCCCTTATGCTGGTATCACGACACATGATCCTGATGGCAATCTATTCGATCTATCCCAAGCAAAAATGACCAACCGAACCGGCATCTATACCGCGGGCGAATGGGAGCAGGATCGCTATATCAGCCACTTTGCGCTGCGAACATTAAACCCGCAAAAATGCGCGGAATTTTACTGCGATGTCCTGCAGTTGAACCTCGCCAATCGCCAGGAGGGCGATGAGAATTACTATGTGACCGATGGACGGATAACGATCGTTCTCGCCCCGTGGGATATTACCAACTATGCCAATACCGGTATTTCCCGTGCAGGGCCTGACCACTTTGCCTTCAAGGTAGAAAGCCTTGCTGCTTTTAAAGACAGCTACCAGGCGATGATCGACCGGAACTTAACGCTGATTCCGCCACCGGTTGGCATGGGTCCCGAAGGCAAGGCCCGTCTGGAATTCCTGACAAGGATTGCACCTTACACCCAGCACCATCTCTCAGATCATGACTCTGTGCTGATTGGCGTTGCAGAATAACAACTAGCCGTCGTCACGCGCCGATTTTAAGACATCCGGATTGGGCGTTAAGCCAAAGCCCGGCTCGTCAGACATACTCATCAAGCCATCGGTTTGCACTGGTTTCTCGCCATAGAGCACATCACCCGCCGCAACCGTATTGAATTGATATTCCACAGCCGTACCAACGCTCAAACCCGCCTGCAAATGTGCATTATGAAGTGGCGCACCGCCACCATTGGAAATCGGTACATTAAACGCCGAGGCCATACCGGCAATCCGCACGCATTGCGTCATGCCGCCAGTTATAATGGCATTTGGCTGGATGACATCGACTGCTCCCGCCAGCAGCATATCCCGGAATCGATAGGCCAATCCTTCATTTTGACCGGCGGTGATCGGGATTGAGGTTTCCCGGCGGAGTTCAGCCATAAGTCGGACATCGTTTTGAACGATAGGTTCCTCAAAGAACGCGATATCCAACTCTTCCAATGCCTGACATAGTTTCCGGGCACTTGGCAGATCAAGACGGCACGCGGCGTCAACGGCGATCTCTATATTGGGTCCAACGGCACTTCGAATGGCCTTAACGCGTTTTACGTCGCTTTTAATCAGGTCATTCAGAGCCGGGGAGGTCTCTCCACCACCCAAACCGGGGCGCCCGACCTGTAATTTAACCCCTCTGAAGCCCTGAGCCACGACACGCTTTACGACATCAACTAGCTCATCGTCGTCAAGGAAGGAGAATCCGCACGTCGCATAGATCGGCAGAGCTGAGCGTGCACCGCCCAATACCTGCCATACCGGTTGTTCACAAGCTTTACCCTTGATGTCCCAAAGCGCGAGATCTATTGCGCTGATAGCATGCGATGCGTAACCGGTTTGGCCCCACGGCGTGGCTTTCCAGTACATTCGGTTCCACACCTCTTCATGGAAGAGGGCATTTAGATCGACAATTTCTGGCCCCAGAACTGAATTTACCGCCTCGGCAACCGGGCGTGCCTGCGTAATCGACGTCATGCCGTAGCCAATCAGGCCTGTATCGGTCTCGACCTCGACATGGGTAATGCTGTTAAAGCCTGGATGATTAATGCCCAAATCACCAAAATTCACTGGAATTCTGAGGGGGATTGCTTCGACCCGGACTATTTTCATCAGCCTATACCGTTGTGATCATGCTGCCGGATCGTCCTTCTCAAAGACGATAACGCCCGGTACTTCACCGGGCAGATCAAGCTCTTTCCAGTTCGCTGCAACCTTGTCATAGACAGATTTCCGCAACACCGTCCGTTTGGGAAATTTATCCCGATGTTTGTGGTTCTTACAGGCATTAATGAGCGCCTTTGAACCATAGGGCCTCAGGGCAGGATCGCCCTGACTCGGATCAAGCGGTGTACTCCAGGTATTGCGCAGGATATCGATATCATCGATCGGATTACTGCGACTTCCCAATGCCCAGAGAACCTCGTCCATTTTGGAAGGGTCGACATCTTCGTCGACAGCAACAATCCACTTGGTGAAGAACGCACCACCAGGAACCTGAGCAGCGAGTGCCAATGCCTGTGCAGCATGGCCGGCATATCGCTGCTCCAGGCTAACCACTGTTAATCCATAGCCGCCGGCCGAGGCAGGATGTGCATAAACCCCAGCAATACCAGGAACGCCAAGCTTATCCAGGTCATCCCAAATCTTCGCGGAACGAATGATGGCAAAGAATCCGCTTTGTTCGCAGGACGGATAATCGGCCATCAAGGCGTTGGTCAGGACCGGGTTGTCGCGGTAATGAATGGCCGTAACCTTAACGAGCGGTGCCTGTCCGACAGGCGAGCCATAGTAACCGGTAAACTCGCCAAATGGGCCTTCGGCGCGGACTGCTTGCGGTTCGATAACCCCTTCAATCATTATGTCGGCGTTGGCAGGAACTAGCAGGTCACTGTTCTTGGCCTTTACGACGGGAACCGCTTGGCCTTTAAGCCCACCGATGTATTCATATTCGGAAATGTTTTTAGGGAATCCCTGAGACCCAACCAACATAAACAGAGGATCAACGCCCCAACAGGCTGCTACTGGAACGGACTCACCTCTCTCCCAAGCACGTTCTATGTGCAGTCGCGCATCTTTGCCCGGCGATAGGTGCAGTCCAACTTCGTTTTTGCTGTGCTGCATCATCCGATAAGTGCCAACATTCAGATACCCGTTGTCGGGGTCTCGGGTAATGACACAATCGCCAGTTCCGCCGTAGCGTCCGCCATCAAGTGGCCAATGGGTCGGGATCGGCAGGAGATCAAGATCAACATCATCGCCTGACAGCGTATTAGTATAGATAGGTGCCTCATCCGCAGACACTTCAACCGGCGGAATACGATTGGCCATCTTGCCTTTAACACGGGTGATTAATTCCATGGTCGGTGTATCAGCAGGTTCCTCAAGGGTAATCGCGATGCGTTTGATGCTAGGGCCAACCAAATTCCACAGGAGACGCGCCCCAATCGGATTGTTGTCATCAAACCCGTTGGGGTTTTCGAACAGAACAGTGGGTGAGGGGTTCTGCTTACCCAGCAAATAGGCAATCGCGCCCATTTCCTCGTCCCGATCAACCGGTTTCGTCACGCGAACGAGTTCGCCGAGTTCTTCGACATCGTCAATCCACTCACGGAGATCCTGGATCGGTTGGTTCCTGTTCGCCATTTAACTAAGTCCTTCTTTCTCAGACCCGATGCAGTGATTGCCGCGGGGATAAATTTTGATCGCTGAAAATAGTCCGCCAATGCCGCTAAGGTCCAGCATCCTTATATAAATAAAAAGGCGGCCAAAAGCCGCTCTTTTCTCGTCACGTGGAGTTTCTTACTTACGTTTATCGTCGTCGACGAACAGCACCTAACCCAATTAGGTTAACGACAAAAATCAAAAGACTTTCTAATGCCGGAATAGCCGAATTGAGATCGAATGATGTTGTCACACTGAATGAACCAAATCGGGCCTGCGAGGAATTTCCGGCGACATCAATTGGATCAAACGAAGTTTCGGTCCATGTCGTCGAAAAGAATGCCAGAGAGCCGGGATCCAGCGTTCCCGTAAAGGTGTTGGTAATACTGCCGTCGCTATAGTCGATATCGATAACAAAAATCGCATTTGACCAGCTGGCGAGTTGATTGAAGACACCTGGCGCTATTTCTTCAAAGATTGCGGCATTAACGTTGCGATAAATACGATTCTCGATCATGCAGAGAAAGAAAGGTCCATGACTGAGCCAACATTGAGGGTAAACCCGCTAACACTTATGTGCAGCGGTCCTGTAAGCCCAAGTCCTTCCAACCCATGTGGGCCCGAAGTTGACGCAGCGATTGGTGTGCCATGTGCATTGGACCCAGGAGGCAGCTCATTACCAGTTGTCGTTGGAAGCATCCGGACTAACGATAGTTGTATAGGGACCGGAGACACCCCGGTTAACGTAAAAATTATTTAGGTGTGCAATTGAAAGGAATGTCCTAACAATCCTTGTCCATCACCGGCAAGACCCTGGAAGTTTACTGTGACCGCGCGCGCATCATTTGTTCCACCAATCCAAAGAGAGAGAGCAAAACTGCAACAATTGGTATAACGCGCAACTTCATCTGATAGTCTTCCCAATAGAGATCGACGATCCGTAGTTTAAATATTAGGCAATATTCATGCCAATGCCAAATGCAAGTTTTATAGAAGTTGATGGTACCCGAACTCGCTATTTCGAAGCGGGACAGGGGCCAACGCTAGTCCTATTTCATGGCGGAAATATGGGATCAGGCAACCTCGCGGAATGTGCCGAGGATTGGGAGTTAAACTTTGCGGCGTTGGCGCAACAATGTCATGTTATCGCGATTGATAAGTTAGGTCAGGGCTACACTGACAACCCATTGACTAATAATGATTTTACGATGGCTGCCACAGTACGCCATGCAAAGTCATTTCTCACTGCGCTCGATCTAAAGAATGTTCATATAGCTGGCCATTCTCGGGGCGGTTATCTGGTCTGCCGTTTAGCCCTCGATGACCCGTATCTTATCGCTTCCTGCACCATCATCGACACCAATACCCTTGCACCGGGATCCCCCAGAAGCGCACAGGTTCTCGCCAATCCACCTTTGCCGAGATTGAGCCGCGAAAGTCAGCGGTGGATTATTGAACATTACTCTTACAGCCCAACTCATATAACAAAGACGTGGCTTGATGCTGTGACCGACGTTGCCGTTTTACCTAAAAGCCAAGAAGCACATCAAAAGATGACGGCCGGTGGGTTAAGTATAAATCAGTTTATGCCACGGCTTGCTGAAGATCGTTCCCGCATATTCGCCGAATTAAGGGATATCGGCATTCAGTGTCCGACCTTTGTTATGTGGGGTAAAGATGACCCAACAGCTGTATTAGCACAGGGCACGATTATGTATGATCTGATTGCCGCACGGCAACGGCGAGCTGAAATGACTGTGCTAAATCATGCAGGCCATTTCTGTTTTCGTGAACAGCCAGTAGCATTCAATTCAAGATTGCTGGGTTTTATAAATTCAATCGAATTTAATGCAGCTAGTTCCTAAGCCGCTGGCGCAACCAACTTTGTTCATCTGAAGGATGAAGAGGGGTTGGGCAGTATAAACCAGCCCGGCAACATTAGGCTTGTTTAACGACGACATTCTCGGCCGAAGTTTTTCCGTTCTGGCTTGGCACGAGCTCGAATTCAATGTCCTAACCTTTATTTAAGGTCGAAAACCCTGTGCGCTCAACCGCAGAAATATGCACAAGAGCATCTCAGCTTCCGTCGCTAGGCTCGATAAAACTTTAACCCTTGGCGGGATTAAACTATTTAACTTTTCCACTCGCCATTTCAATATTCCTTTCAAACGTTCTTCATATGCTACAGCTATCGATTACCGGATGGTCTTTTGGTTCTACAAATTTTCAGTGTAGCGGCCATAAGAACATCCAGAGGTTACGCCAGGGTCATGCGTTACCTAGCCGTAGGTTCTCTGTATTCAGATACAGAAATCTAATAAGATTCTTGAAAAGAAATAATTATTTTTTTGCGGTTGTATCTAGAGACTTATGATGTCTAAAAAGCCGTTTTCCAAAGTATTTTAGTCGTTTATTTTCAGAGCTTTAAGTTTTATCCGAAGAATTCATTAAAAACTTTTCTGCTTCTGCTTTGACTCTGTCGTACTGTGCATTACGCATAAGTTCCGGTTCATCATCGGCAAAATCTTCCAATCCCTGCCCCCGACGATCTTCTCCCCACTTTCGAATAAAGTCCCGGATATCCTGAACTGTAAGGATGTATCGCAATATGGCGTTCTGGATTTCCAATGGTGGATCTCCATCGTCATCGTCGGAAATATCGCGACAAACTGCACGCAAATATTTAACCGCATCAAGAATCAAGGCCGCCTCTTCTTTGCTCCACTTCTTGTCTGGCGTAAAGCTATTGTCTTGGAGTGCCTTAATCTGATTGAAGGTCAACGTTGCTGGGGTACCAACGCGTGGCATCTCTGCCTGCTCAGCTGCAGGCTTGCGAACAAGTGCCTCTCCGGGATCTGCTCGACTGGAACGCCTTTGGTGAATCCGATAAAGAATCCACGCTCCCCAGCCAAAGCCAAACGCGATCATAAGTGTTTGAGGGTCCATGCGCTTACCATCACCATCGATAAATTAATGGCGCGCAGAATGCATCGGGCGCAAGCGCCGTGCAAGCTGTCGTTAATCCCGAACAGCAGATTTATGTTCGAGGTTCCCAAAAATCGTCGGATGTAATAGCGCGGAAAGTGAAACTCTTAGCACCCTGCATACCTTTAAAATGCAGGAAGGGTCCCTTCCGCTTAACGTAAAACTGTGACGTTCCGCCCTTCGGCCAAAAGATTAATACAGAAATGCCTGAATAAATTGCTCTCGAAAGTAGTCTAAATATTGCGAATAACCATCAATTTTTGGTTTTGGAAGGCAAGTTTAAATACTGCTTAGTTCCATTTTACAATTGTCGTGAATAACTAGCGAAACCACACAGGCTGCGCTAATTTCCGTCGATACGAGGTTATAGATTGCTGTGCTTCTTGGAAGTACGGGGATGGCGTCTGCGCCGCCGCCGGTATCGTGTGCTCCTAACACGGTCCAAGGGCCATGGCTCATAGGACACGGGGCTCTTTGAAGGAACATACTTTAGCATTATCTGGCTTTGGCCAAAAGGAATCAGATCGGGTGCGGAAGAATGGAAAGATGTGCATGCCCATTACAATTGTGAACCTGACTGCGGTAAATGCCAGTGCGAGATTGTTGAAGCAATCACTAAACACCAGAAACAACACCGGTGAAAAACAGCTTTAATAAAACATTGATAATACCAAGGCAGTGATTGAGCGACTATCAGGGACGCTTCGCTCGATTTGTCCGACAAGAAATCGCTTGGAGAAAAAGCAATCCAAACACTGACAATCCCATTCCATGGTTTGTAAGTGACCTTATGGATAGACTGGAAGCGCAGAATCTCCTTAAAGCTCCAATAGAATCTTAGTTAACGTAGGGTTTACTTAAACCTGTTTAAATGGATCAAAAACGATAGCCGTAGCGGATACCAAAGGACTCCAACCCTTCATTCTTGACACAAATTTTTGCGTTCGAAATATGGTCCAAGAATCCAGTGATACTGTGCCGTTCTTTGAAGATGTAGCCTAATTCAAAGGATTCTCTAAAGAGGACCTTGCAACCAAGCTCCTTGCGATCAATGCGTGTGGTCGTTTTCTTGCCGTCATGGATTGATCCACCAAGGCTGAAATCGATGAACCAATTTCGCCAAAAACGCCATTCCCAGGTCAATCCTGCATAGGCCTGGCTGGTATCGCCTGAGGAGTTCACGGACAGACCAACATGTGGGCGAGGTGCACGAATCTTCTTCAACCAAGTTGGCGACGTAAAGAGAATTTCGAAAATTCCATCGAAACCATCTTCTTCATTTCGAGAAAATGGTCCTTCATCGTGGACCAGGAAGCCGACTCTAATCTCAGAAATAAGGCTTTTGCTTTCCGGGGGCAACGCTGCAATATCTCTACTTGAGACCGGCGTTACTGGCATTCTATCTGATAAAGACTTCTGAGCAGCTGACCGAGTAGTCGTGCGTGACGGCGTTGTAAACCCGGGGATACGGGCAGGGGCTCTGATATTCCTTACCGGAACAGCGACGGAGGATGTCGAGGAAAAATAAGGGTCGTTGGCTTGGCCAGAGAAGGGATGCGGCTCATTGAGCAATACATTGATGTCATAGCTACGGGTGCCGGCATGTGCAGAAAATATACCCAGCGACGTTAGCCAGGTTACCAAGACGACGAGTTTAGTTAAATTTTTAGCGACCAACATGTCTTTATTTTACTACAAAAATTATACATTTATGATGGTCCTCTTTCCGTCCCCGATTGTCCACCGTATAGCTTTCCAGTCCGTCTGGCCCAGCGCAAGAAAGATTGGCGTGGGCTTAGTAAAGGGATATTGTTGGCTATGGTCGACAAACCTTCGAAACAAGATCCGGGCGAAAGCACGAGCAAAGAACGTAAGACCGAATATATCGTTATCGGTGTTCTCTTCTTTGCTGCGCTGATGGCATTCCCGGCATTTCGGGATGTCCAGCTTATGCAGGAATTCTTTATTTCGATCTGCTCCGGGCTAGGGCTGACCCAGCCCGGGTAGATCGAAACTTCTGATTAGAAGTTTACAACGCTTCTGATGGATTCACCTTCATGCATCAGATGGAAGGCATCATTGATGTCCTCTAGCGGCATGGTGTGAGTGATCAAATCGTCGATATTGATCTTGCCGTCCATATACCAGTCGACAATTTGTGGAACCTGCGTACGGCTTTTTGCACCGCCAAATGCCGTGCCCTTCCAAACCCGTCCCGTGACAAGCTGAAATGGCCGCGTGGAAATTTCCTTTCCAGCACCAGCAACACCGACAATGACGCTAACCCCCCAACCACGATGGCAGCATTCCAACGCCTGCCGCATCGTGTTGACGTTACCGATACATTCAAAACTGTAATCCGCACCGCCATCGGTTAGATCAACCAAATACGCAATCAGATCATCTCCGATCTCTTTCGGATTGACGAAATGCGTCATGCCAAAGTTTTCGGCCAAAGGCCTTCGCTTATTATTGAGATCGATGCCGATGATCTTATTTGCGCCAGCCAACCGGGCGCCCTGCACGACATTGAGACCAATACCACCGAGACCAAACACGACGACATTCGCTCCGGGTTCGACTTTCGCAGTGTTTATCACCGCACCAATACCTGTCGTGACACCACAGCCGATATAGCAAACCTTTTCAAAAGGAGCATCTTCGCGAATTTTTGCCGCGGCAATTTCAGGCATCACTGTAAAATTCGAAAAGGTTGAAGTCCCCATGTAGTGGAAGAGAGGCTTACCGTTGAGGGAGAAACGGCTGGAGCCATCTGGCATAATCCCTTGTCCCTGAGTATCGCGGATCGCCGTGCAAAGGTTGGTTTTCCCGGACAGGCAGGATTTGCATTGTCGGCATTCGGGGATGTAGAGCGGAATAACGTGATCGCCTTTTTTAAGAGACGTAACGTTCTTGCCAACATCGACAACGACGCCAGCCCCCTCATGTCCTAAAATTGCCGGGAACAAGCCTTCTGGATCATCACCCGAAAGCGTAAAGGCGTCAGTATGACAAATTCCGGTCGATTTGATTTCGACCAGAATCTCACTTTCCTTTGGTCCATCAAGCTGAACAGTTTCAATCGTAAGCGGTTTGCCCACCTCGTGCGCTACGGCAGCACGAACATCCATTTGAGTCTCTCCCAGTCAAAAATTCGATGTCTATGTTTTCAAGCCAGACAGGACTGCGCAAGGGAAAGATGTATCAGAGTTGAAATTTATTTAGCGAGCAGCAACAGTCTTTATGATGTCCTGAGACAACCCTGTGTTTGAATTTGCCGGTTAGAGAGCTGCACGAATTGCCATACCGAGATGTTTGAGAACTTCGAGATCTTTGTCAGTCGGTGTCGCATCGTCAACTTTCATCTCCGGGACCACACCGACGTATGCCCGACACAGTTCAGTAACATTTTGCATACCGCGCTCAGCCGCCCGCCTGTCCATTTAAGACACCAACACGGTAAGCCGTTCGACCTTTGGCGTTTGGCTGACTCACCATTTCATTAATGGAATATGCTAAGGCAGCAATAATTTCAGCTTGGCGGTTAACTTCCTTATCCGACAGGGTTTTCGCGTTCAAAGCGTCAGGAATCCCAACTCCCCATTGTCTTTTCCTTCAAGGAACTTAAAGAGATCCACGATCGGGGAGTCTTTTACGGGACGAATTAATGTTCGGCGATCGGGACCGACATAATCTGCTGTTAAGACGAAGGGCAACCTATGATGAACCATTGAAAAAACACGGCTCAGAATTTGTTCCGGTGATAACGGCACGGTGACCAAGTGATCATTGCCGCAATTGATCATCCGGATGACATCCTGAGCCTGGGATTCCCAGGAAATAAAGATAACACAGAGAAATGGGTTCTTGCCGAGATCATTGTGACAAACATTGGAGGTTAGCTCCATAACCTGACCGTCGCCTAGCCCCATTTCGCAAATTAGTATATCGGAACCAATTGATTGTTCCATTGCATCAGCAACACCCTCGAGGGTTCCTGTATGCATGTTATTCACGAGTCCGGCATGTGTTAAGCCGACTTTTAGCCAGCTTCGGATCTCCGTTTGCGGATCCGCAAGCATCACCTGCATATCTTTATATTTTAGACCACGCGACGCCAAAGCAGCATTCAGCTAATAAAAACCGTTGGGGTAACGATCTAATATAACTTCGTAATCTTTAAATTTGATAAACGATAAGGGATCATTAAAGGGCATTGTAGAGGAGAGAGCAGGCGAGAATTGCCCCAATTATGCCGGCAAAATCCGCCGTCAGCGCCGCTGCCAGAGCGTGCCGAGAGCGTTTGATCTGAACCGCCCCAAAATAAACAGCTAGAACATAGAATGTTGTTTCCGTGGACCCCTGCAACGTGCTGACCAGATACCCGGTGTAGCTATCAGGGCCAATTGATGGATCCTGAATGATCGACGCTAGAATGCCGTAGGCACCGGAACCGGATAATGGCCGCAACAGCGCCATGGGCAACGCATCACCCGGTAGACCGAATGCACTGGTAACAGGGCCGACCCATCCGACGAACATTTCAAGCGCGCCACTAGCCCGAAGCATGCCAACCGCCACCAGAATTGCGACAAGGTAGGGAATGATGCGGATAGCAACCTGAAACCCGTCGCGAGCGCCCTCAACAAAGGATTCATATACCGGTACGCCGCGAACCAAACCAAAGGTAAGAAGACCGATCATCAGGCCGGGAATTATCCACGGCGCAATGGTTTTCCCGTAAATAACTGTTATTGGCACAAAGGCAGCAATGGAGAGCAGCGCAAGGCCAGAAACCCACCAAGGGTAGCCAGTTTCGCTGATATCGTCATCCAATCCATCGTTTTCTTGCTCGGAAACATCTTCAGTTGCCGGTGGCGGTTCTGAAAACCGTCGGTAAAACTTTACAGCGATAAACGCGACTGTGGTCGATAAAATTGTGGCGAATAGCGTTGTTGGAAGAATACCCGCCGGATCAGTTGATCCCGTCGCCGCGCGCAGGGCGATAACACCGGTAGGCAGCAGCGTCACGCTTGATGTGTTGATTGCCAGGAAAAGAACCATGGCGTCTGTTGCGGTGCCTTTATGCGGGTTGAGTTTATCCAGTTCCTGCATGGCACGAATGCCAAACGGAGTAGCGGCATTGCCAAGGCCAAGGGCGTTTGCTGATATATTCATGATCATCGCGCCCATAGCAGGATGATGAGCGGGGACGTCAGGAAAGGCTCTTACCATCAACGGCCGAACTAGCTTGGCGATGATGGTAAGAAGTCCGCCAGCTTCGGCAACTTTCATCAGTCCCAAAAACAACGCCATCACACCCACAAGGCCCAGCGCAAGGGTGACCGAACTACCAGCGGAATCGATCATGCCAACGCCAAGCTGCTGCATCGGCGACGCGACTTTATCTGTGGTTGGTATCCAGAAGATTTGGCGCCCGGCGGTAACGCTGAAAGCGATTGCGACAAGTCCAAAAAAGACGATGTTCATAATCTAATCTTGTCTAGCTGCGTGCTTTAACC
>Ga0115002_10007994_pt1 | contig 11791 bp, 11 predicted proteins | sample ArcticOcean_MG_C_8_FD_89576 | JGI IMG/M metagenome (GOLD analysis project Ga0115002, IMG submission 89576) | Marine microbial communities from western Arctic Ocean - ArcticOcean_MG_CB11_86 | ecosystem: Environmental > Aquatic > Marine > Oceanic | place: Arctic Ocean: Canada Basin | collected...
GTGGCGTTCGCGAACGTCAGGAGGTATTTACGATTTCAGATGCCGCGATCGCCTCGACGATGGACAGGATGTGGCTGGAGATTGAAGAGGTGGCGAGCGACTAACCGCAGAACGCGCTTAAGTTAAAGGGCGGCACACCCACAGATCCCGTCATACCGGCGAAGATCAGAACACCATTGTTGATGGTTGAGTGCGGGATGCCGGCAGAGTTCCGTGTGCCTGGACCCCGCGTCAGGCGCGGGGCGACAAAGAAAAAAGGGTGTTTCCCTAGAAGGGTTTGCGCATTTTTCCGCGTCCCGACAAACGGTGCTCACAGGCCGAGATACGATTCCTTGACCTTGGGATCTTCCGATATATCCGACGCTTTGCCCTGCATCTGTAGCTCGCCGTTTTCGATGACATAAGCGTAGTCGGCGAATTCAAGCGTCGCACGAACGTCCTGCTCGACGATGAATACTGTTACCCCTTGGCGTCGGACTTCTTGGATTTTCTCAAACACCTGGGCCACCAATTGCGGCGCTAATCCCAGGCTCGGTTCGTCGAGCAGTAGCAATCGCGGCTCTGACATGAGGCCGCGCGCGATTGCCAGCATCTGTTGTTCGCCGCCCGAAAGGGTCTGCCCAGATTGATCCCGCCGTTCATTCAGCCGGGGAAAGAACTCCAGCATCTGTAGCGTAAGTTCTCTTTGCCTGCCACGCACCCGCTTGATATAGGCGCCGACCTTGAGGTTCTCCTCGACGGAAAAATCCGGGAATATCAGGCGCCCTTCGGGGACTAGCGAAATCCCTCTATCGACACGCTCGCTCGACGCGACCTGGCCGATGCTATCCCCGTCGAAAACAAGATCGCCGGCGGTTGCGGTGATGATCCCAGAGATGACCCGCATCAACGTCGTTTTGCCGGCACCGTTGGCGCCAAGAAGGGCGGTGATTGAGCCCTCGGCGACGGTTAGCGACAGGTCTTTGAGAACTTTGACCTGACCGTAGCCGGCCGAGATTCCCTTGACCTCAAGGAGCGTTTTGCTCACGACCTGCTAGTTCCGAGAGATTTGCTGGTCCCCAAATAGGCTTCGATCACAGCCGGATCGCTACTGACCTGCTCGGGTGAGCCTTCGGCGATTTTCTCGCCATGGTGAAGAACGACAATGCGTTCGCAAAGCTGCATAACCGCGCGTAAAACGTGCTCAACCATAATGACGGTGAGTTTGTATTTCTCCTGCAGGTCGCGAATCATCGCTACCGCCTCGTTGATCTCCGAAGGAGTCAATCCCGCCAACACCTCGTCGAGCATCAACAATTTCGGCTCAGTGGCGAGCGCGCGGGCCACTTCTAGGCGCTTGCGCCCGGCGAGGGTTAGGTCGCTTGCGAAGTCGGCTGCGCGATCGGTGAGGCCAACATCTTTCAGGATTTCGCTGGCACGGGCTTCGGCCTCGTCGATTGAACGCTCCTGACGGGCACCGAACATCGCGCCGATCGCGAGGTTTTCCATCACAGAAAGTTCGCCAAAGGGCCGGACAATCTGAAAGGTGCGCGCGACACCACGGCGGCTGACGGCATCGGGTCGCCTTCCGCTGATGCGCTCGCCATCGAACGTAATGGTGCCGCTGGTTGGCCGCTGGTTGCCGGCGATGATGGCAAACAGTGTCGTTTTGCCGGCACCGTTGGCGCCGATCAGGCCGATGCGCTCACCTTGGTTGACGATCATGTTGACATTGCGAACGGCCACCACGCCGCCGAAACGCTTCTCGATATTATTGATTTCCAGCAAAGCCACGGTTTAGCTGTCCTGCGTCTGCATCGACCGGCTGCGGCGCTTGGCGGCTTGCCAGCGGCCCCACATACCATCGGGTGCTGCCAGGACGAAAATCACAAGCAATAAGCCGACGATGATTGCATATAGCTGGGGAAAATTCGCCCATAGGTACTGCGACAGCAGTGCCAGGAATATCACGCCAACGACGGTTCCGCGAGGATCGTCGCTACCGCCCATGACGGCCATCGCGATCATCGTCAGCGAGACGCGTGGGTCGAAAACGTTGGGGGGTTCAAAAAAGGCGCCGCGGATAACAAACAACCCGCCGACCATGCCGGGAATGATCGCCGACAATACGAATGCGGTCATCTTGTAGCGATGGACTGGAATCCCGAGCGTCTCGGCGGCATCCTCGTCTTCGCGGATTGCCCGCAGGCCGGCACCGAAGCGGGATTGGCGCACCCAAAACGCTAGGATAAACGCCAGGACCGCAAGCACGCCCATCGAGTAGTAAAGCGTGATGGTCGAGGGGCCACCGAGCAACATACGGCCGGACATGGAAAGCCCGGCTTCGATATTGATGACGATGAACTTGACGAGCTCAGCAACCCCGAATGTAAGAATCACGAAGTAGGGGCCGCGCACGCGCAGACAGGGATATCCGACCATGATCGCCAGGATGCCGGCGCCGACACCGGAGAGCAAAACGCCACCCCACCACGGCAGCACCAGCCACGTAACGGCAACGATGTAGGCACCGAGGCCGAAAAATACGACGTGTCCGAAGGAAAAATATCCCGTCATTCCTGATAGAACGACCCAGCTCAACGCCAGTGCCCCCCACCGCATCGTATCGAAGCCGACCCCAATCTCGTAGTTGCTGGCGAATGTCGGCCATAAGACGATCAGCGCAAAAAGGGCCACCAGAAGTGTCCCGGTGATTTTGTCCAATCCTCTAATCATCGCGCGGCTACCCTTCTTCCGCCGAACAGACCCTGCGGCCGAAACAACAGGACCAGAATCAAAACGCCATAAATCAGAATTGAGCGGAAACTTGGTCCGGTTAGCGCAATACCAAATGTTTCCAACACGCCGAGCAGCATGCCGGCAGCCAAACTTCCGGTCAGGTTACCGAGGCCGCCGAGGATAATGATGACAAAGGCGGCGATCGTATACGGGAAGCCCATGAACGGCAGAATCTGCTCGTACATGCTAACCAAGCCGCCAGCGACCGCAGCAAGCGCAAATCCCAAGCAAAAACTGATGAGAAAGATGCGCTCGAGATTGATGCCAACGATCTGGGCGGCGGTGCGGTCTTGAATAAGGGCGCGGAGTGCGAGTCCGATCGTCGTGAAACGAAAAAATAGGGTAATACCAATCACCAGAACCAACGCGATGATCAACGCAGATAGCCGATTGGCGGTGATCGCGGCATTACCGATATGCAGGACCTGGTCGAGATACTGATAGCCGCGCGGATTGGTGGTGTTGATCGCCGCCGATCCATTGCGAATGATTTCGGCAAGCCCGAAGAAAATTAACAGTGAGTTGGCTTCCGCCTGATCGCGCATACGCGCGCTGCGCATGACGGGTTTGACGAGAAATTGAAACGTGACGATCGCCAATAAGACCGATGCGAGGATCGATACAGGCAGTGACAGGAATGGGCTGATGCCGGCCTCGGTGAACATCCAGAACGCGATGTAAGCGCCGATCATCGCGAGATCGCCATGCGCAATATTCAGCATGCGCATCGTGCCGTAAATGAGATTGAGGCCGACAGCGACGAGGGCATAGATCGACCCTGTCGACAATGCGGCGATCAAGAGCTGCCCGCTAAATAAGACTTCGAGGTCCATCGCCCCGCCTGACTTCCAAAAACTCAACAGTGCCGCGACGAGCAACAGCAGGTGCCCTCATCCGACTCTTTCGCCTATCAAAGCTTCGCCTATCAAAGCAGTGTGGTGACTGCCTTCCCCGTCTATCTTTATTCTTGTTGCTGTACGCTCGCGAAAGCGGCCGAACATTGCCGAGCCGCCCCTACGCTGTCAAGGCGTATGGCGCGCGTTCAGCGATGCTTACAGCGCGACGCCTTACAGCGCGACGCCCATTTGGCCAAAGACCAGCTTCTGCATCAGGCTGCCGGCCTCGCCGACCGATTCCGTCACCGAAAAGTGATGGGTGCCGGGGATCTCATGATATTCGCAAGGCACCCCGTTGGACTTGCACAGCTCGTAATAGTCCTTCGACATCTGCCGCCAGCCATCGGGCTCGTTGCCGCCGACTACGATGACGAGCGGCGCGCGGACTTTCGGTGGGTTCAACATCGGGTTGTTCTCGCGCGCCAATTCGCTGGTGAGGCGAATTTGGTCATTGGGTGTGACGTGGAGAACAGGATCGGTGTCCATGACGCCGGTGATTGCGACGGAACCCTTGATAAAGTCGTTCGGTATGCCTTCTTCTTTTTCCCAATCATGGGCCAGCATCATCGCGACAAGATGGCCGCCGGCCGAGGAACCCGAGATATAGAGGCGGTTGGGATCACCGCCGTAGTCGGCGATGTTGCGATAGGTCCAAGCAAGTCCCTGGCGGGTTTGCCGAACGATATCGGTTAGCGTGACGTTGGGGCAAAGGTCGTATTCGAGGAGCACTGCGGTGACGCCTTTGGCGTGGAAGTGCTCGGCAAGCGCGCTGACATCGTCCTTCGATACCGCACGCCAATAACCGCCATGGGTATAGACGTCTACGGGCGCATTGGGCTCGTCAGCGGGAAAAATATCGACGACCTGGCGTTCGCTGTCGCCATAAGCGAGGTTGCGGTGATTGGTCAGGTTCTTTCTTGTTTCAGCGCTTTTCGCCGATCGTTCAGCAATCAATCCGTCGACATCAGGAAGCACCGCACGCGGATTGAAGTGGGATTCCATCTCGTCGGCCCGAAACTGTTTGTAGACGTAGTCACTTGCTGCCTGGCTCATGATTTCCTCCCGAAATCCGCGGCTGCTGTATCGTGCGGCCGTTGCTGCCCATTGTGCTGAGGTCCGAGTGATTGGGCAAGGCGAGCGCGTGCGTTGACTTGCCCGTGAGCGCCCCGTTAGGTTCGCGATTCGATGACGACAGGGGAGGCAATCATGGCCAAGGCGCCAACGCGTAAGCCGGCAAAACCCAAGAGCAGAGCAGCGCCGGCAAACAAGAGCGGACGGCGGGTCATAAGTCCCAAGCTTGCAGAGCCCGGCCCCAACTCTTACTCAATGTGCAAACGCGCCGGCAATAACGTCTACATCTCCGGCCAGATCGCCACCGACAACAAGGACAAAGTGATCGGCGTTGGCGACGCCTACAAGCAATCGCGGGAGATTTTTCGCAAGATCAAGCTGCTCATGGAAGCCGCCGGCGGTACGGTCGACGATGTCGTCAAGGTTGTGATGTACACCACCGATATGCGCCACCAGCCGGATATATGGAAGGCGCGGCGCGAGACATTTAGCGGCGATTTTCCAACCTCGACGTTGATCTGTATTTCGGCGCTGTTCAGCCCGGCGTTCCTGGTCGAGATCGAGGCGGTCGGATATATTGACGATTAGCGTTAGGGCAGTGCCGGTGCGGTGCTGAACCTGGCACGCGAGATACAGGGAAGACAACAAATGGCAAAGCATTTCCAGTGTGGAACGTTGTTCACAGGCAGCGACGATAGCGCCGCGTCGGATCAAACGATTGTCGCCGAGGGCGATCGGATCACCTATGTCGGCCCAACGGCAAATGCGCCCAAACCGAATAAAGGCGATCAAACGATTGATTGTGGCGATGCTTTCGTGATGCCGGGCATGATCGATGTCCACGTGCATATCAGCTACGGCAACGCCATGAACGAAGAGGATATCGACCTCTATTCATCGGTCGAATTTCGCGCCATTCGGGCAATGATGGCGGCGCAACAGGTGTTGGGCGCCGGCGTCACCTCGATGGCCGACCCGGCGATTACCGGGCGGGTAACCCTGGCAGTGCGTGACGCGATCGATGCCGGACTTTACGTGGGTCCCCGGATCACCAGCTCAGGTCGGCAAATTACCGCACGTCAGGGGCTTTCAGACTATTACCCGAGCTGGATTGGCGTCCCCGACACGAGTGTGGGCACGCTCGTGAAAAACACCGTCGAAGCGATCGAGGAGATACGCGTACAGGTCAAAGACGGCGTTGACATGATCAAACTTGCGGCCGACGGTTTCTTTATGAATGCGCGCACCGGCGAGCTCGCCGGCTGCTTCAGCCAAGATGAACTCGATGCTATGGTCACCGAAAGCCACCGGCTCGGCAAAAAGGTAATTAGTCATGCGCGCGGCCGTGAGGGCGTTATTCAATCCGCCAAAGCGGGTTGCGACGTCATCTTCCACGCCTTCTATATCGACCAGGAAGGCATCGATCTATGCCTCAAGAAGGATATCGCGATCTGCCCGACGTTCGCGTTGCTGGTTAACGGGTCCGAATTCACCCAACCGACCGATGGCAATGCCGGGAACGTTGATCTGTTAAAGAAGATCTATGTCGATGGCTGCGAGAACTTGCGCAAAGCCAAGGACGCCGGGGTGCGATTCCTGATCGGTACTGATTCAGGATTTGCCATCACGCCCTATGGCGAGTGGCACGCCCGGGAGATTGAATTCTTTGTCAGCGGCCTTGGATTTTCAAACGGTGAGGCCCTGCAGATAGCGACGTCTGGCAATGCGGCCATGCTGCGCCATGCGGCCGATGTCGGCGTCCTGGCCGAAGGCCGCTTAGGCGACTTCCTGGTCCTTGATGCCAATCCGCTCGAAGATATCAAGGTGGTGCAGGACCGGCGCAACATCCGCGCCATCTATATGGGTGCCGACGAAGTGAAGGTGCCGGATCACGTCTACAATCCGGCGACCATGAGCCACTTCTCCTACGACATGTGGAGCGAGGAATACTCGCAGAAAAAAGTAGCGGGGATGAAAACCCGCTCGATCGCCGCCGAGTAAACTGACTAACAGTACACTGCAATAGGGAAGTTTGACCGCGATGGATTGGATTAACTCGAGCGATTCTCACATCCTCGAACCCGAGGATTTGTTCGAGAACGCACTGGGTAAAAAATACGCTGATGAATGCCCGCGCTATATCGATGAGCACGGCGGCATCAAAGCCAAGTTTTATTACACCGGTTACGAATATGTCCGGGTCGATGAAATCGTCGAAGGCGATGATTCGACGCCGGAGAGTGCCGCGTTGATGGACGAAATGATCAAAGCCTCCAAGGATCCCTACGAGCGCATAAAGTGTCTCGATAAGGACGGGATCTGGGCCGAGATCCTTAATTCGACATGGATGCTCTACACCATGCGTGCGCCCAACGACCGGATGGTGCGTGACTGCTGCGAGGTTTACAACGATTGGATCGCCGAGCACTGCAGTGCCGACCCCAAGCGGCTTTACGGCACGTCGATGGTGTACATGCAAGACCCGGAATGGGCGGTCAAGGAACTTGAGCGCGTCCACAAATTGGGGCTGAAGAGCGTTCTGATCAATTGCGACACCCGGCCCGGGTGGCCGCTTTATCATGAGCCCCAATACGACAAGTTTTGGGCCACCGCGCAGGATCTCGATATGCCGGTTACCCTGCATATCATCACCGGTAACGTCAAAGACCTGTTTACGTTCCACGGTGACGACCGAAAATATGTCCCCGGCGAAACCTACAAGCTATTGCAGGAATGCACCTGGGTGCTGAGCAACGAATTCATCTTCGGCGGCATCCTGGATCGCTTTCCTAAGCTCAAGATCGCCTGCTCCGAGTTTGAAGTTTCGTGGCTGCCGTACTGGCTGTTCCGCGCCCGCCAGATGAAGAGTGCGCTCGGGCCGACGATGGGTATTCACGTGCCGGACAAGGAGATCGACGAATATATGCCGCAGATTTTCCACGGTATGGTCGACGATAGCGCCTGGGAGCTTTGTATCGGTCATGTGCCGATGACCAACATTGCGTGGGGTTCGGATTTTCCGCATGCGCGTTGCACTTACCCCAACAGCCAGAAGATTGTCGGCGATTTGTTCGGCCATCACGATCCCAAACTGATGGCCGATCTCACCTATTACAACGTCGCCAACTACTACAACATGACGTTGCCGGAGACCCGCGCGATGGCCGCGGAGTAGCCCCTGCAATCTCGAGATTGAGGACAGGGCGGCCGGGGCCGCCCTTTTCTTTTTTGGGCGCGTCGCTGGCCGAGGAGGGCAGACAATGGATTGGATCAATTCTAGTGATTCGCACGTACTCGAACCCGCCGACCTCTACACCAATGCGCTTGGGGATAAATACCCCGACGCGTGCCCGCGTTACCTCGATTCTTATCAAGGCGTAAGCGGGACCTTTTATTTCATGGGCTATGAGTACATCCGGCTCGACAATGTCGGTGGCGGCGCCGATCCCGAGCGAGCGGCGTTTCGCGAGGATCGTTTGCGCGCTTCGGAAGATCCCCAAGCGCGCCTCAAATGCCTCGATAAGGACGGTGTTTGGGGTGAGGTGCTGAACGCCACGTGGACGCTCTATACGCTGCGCGCACCCAACGATGATCTCGCCCGTGATTGCTGCAGCGTTTTCAACGACTGGCTCACCGAGCATTGTAGCGCCGAGCCCCGGCGGCTGTATGGCACCGGCATGGTCCATCTCGCAGATGTCGATTGGGCGGTGAAAGAATTGGAGCGGGCGGCCAAGAAAGGCGTGCGAAGCATCCTCATCAACATCGATGCGCGCCCGTCATGGCCGCAATATCACGATCCCAGCTACGATCGGTTTTGGGCAGCGGCGCAGGATCATGACCTGCCGATCACCCTGTATATCATCGCCGGCAACGTCAAAGACCTATTCACCTTTCACGGCGCCGAACGGGGGCGCATTCCCGGCGAAACGATCAAGCTGTTCTCCGAAGCGTCGTGGGTGCTGAGCAACGACTTCATATTTGGCGGGATATTCGACCGCTTTCCGAAGCTCAAAGTTGTGTGCTCGGAGCATGAGGTTTCGTGGCTGCCGCACTGGCTGTATCGCAACCGCCAACTCTGCGATGAGCTGGGCCAAGCAGCCAACGTGATCCCGCCTAAACGGCCGGTTGACGATTACCAGGATCAGATATTCCACTGCATGATCGATGATACAGCGTGGGAGGTCTGCATCGGCCACGCCAACCTCAAAAACATTGCCTGGGGCTCGGACTTTCCGCACGCCCGCTGCACATATCCGCGGAGCCAGCAGGTTGTCCAGGATCTGTTCGGAAATCACGATCCTGCGCTGATGGCGGACCTCAGCTATTACAACATCGCCAACTTCTTCAACATGGCCTTGCCCGAGACTCGAGAAGTTGGGGCGGCGTAACAATTCCAGCCGATTGCATTCGCTTGCCTGGTTTAGTTGAATCGAGGTGAGCAATCCGTGGGAGGCGGTAAATGGACAACCAGCTTATTATTTCAAGTGATTCGCACATGATCGAGCCCGAGGACCTATTTGAGAAGGCGCTGGGTGACAAATATGGCGACCTGACACCGCGCTACGTCGACGAGCACCTGGGTCAAAAGGGTAAGCACTACTTCACGGGGCTTGAGTACATTCGGGTTGATGAAATCGTCGAGGGCGACGATGCCACCGAGGAGAGCCGCCAGCTCCAACAGGAACTGCTGGCGGCATCAAATGATCCGGCGGTGCGGCTCAAATGCATCGATAAGGATGGCGTGTGGGCCGAGATCATTAATTCAACCTGGATGCTCTACTCGATGCGTGTGCGCAACGACGACCTCGCGCGCGATTGCTGCCGCATTTACAACTCCTGGGTTGCGGAATACTGCACGCACGCGCCCAATCGGCTGTTCCCGACGGCGATGGTTCACATGGAGAATGTTGCCTGGGCCTGCGAGGAACTCGAACGCGTGGTCAAACTTGGCCACAAGAGCGTGTTAGTCAATTGTGATACGAGGCCCGAGTGGTCCTACTATCGCGATCCCGTCTACGACCCGTTCTGGGCGCGGGCCGAAGAAATGAACGTGCCGATCACGCTGCACATCATCACCGGCAATGTGCGCGATCCGTTCACCTTATTCGGCGAGGAGCGCCGCAACACCGCGCGTGACGGACTGAACATCTGCTCCGAAGCGCTCCCGGTACTGCTCAACGAGTTCATCATGGGTGAGATTATGGACCGTTTTCCCAAGCTGAAACTGGTGCTCTCGGAATACGAGGTATCGTGGTTGCCCTATTTCATGTTTCGCGGCAAGCAGATGATCGAAGCGTTCGGCCCGGCGCTCAGCCTGCCCAAGATCAAAGGCTCGATTGAAGACTATATGGGCCGCGTCTACCACGGCTTCATCGACGATACCTGGGTCGACCACGCGATCGAGGCGGTCGATCATCGCACCCTGATGTGGGGGTCGGACTTCCCGCATGCGCGCTGTACCTATCCCACCAGCCAGCAGATCGTGCATGACACGTTAGCCAAACTTGGTGAGGCTAAGATGGCCGACTTGTCTTATTTCAATTGCGCCAATCTCTACGGTATCGAATTGCCGCCGAGCCGGGCGATGGCAGCCGAGTAGAGTTTGCGCCGCCTTGCGTTTACGGACGCCTCTGGTATGAATCCGCAATCTGAAGCAGGGGTGGCTTAACCGCGCCGGAAACTGGCGCAACGTAGGCGGATCAGGAGGACGTAATGGAGCGAAATTGGATCATATCGAGCGATTCCCACTTGCTCGAACCCGAGGATTTATTCGAAAAGGCGCTGATCAAGAAGTATGGCGACGCGACGCCACGCTACGTGAATGAGCATCTTGGCAACAAGGTAAAACATTATTTCACCGGCCTCGAATACATCTGTGTCGACGAGATCGTCGAGGGCGATGATTCAAGTGCCGAGTCCCAACAACTGCAGAATGAACTGTTGGAAGCTTCTTGGGATTCGGCCAAGCGCGTTGCTTGTCTCGACAAGGACGGCGTCTGGGCCGAAGTGCTCAATTCGACGTGGATGCTCTACACAATGCGGGCCAAGGACGACAAGCTCGTTCAGGACTGTTGCGAGGTCTACAACGACTGGACCCACGAACTGGTGAGTTACGACACCAATCGTCTCAAGGCGACGGCAATGATCCACATGGCCGATCTCGATTGGGCGCTCAAGGAACTGGAGCGGGTCGCCAAGCTCGGCCATTGCGGCGTTCTAATCAACTGCGACGCGCGGCCCGAATGGGCGCCCTATCGTGACCCGAAATACGATCCCTTCTGGGCCCGGCTTGAGGAAATGGGCATGCCGCTGATGCTGCACATCATCACCGGCAACGTCCAAGATCCGTTCACGCTCTACGGCAAGGACCGCGAAGATATCGTGCGCTTGACGCTCGATATTTTCGCCGAAGGCCCGGTCACGCTGGCCAATGAGTTCATGTTTGGCGGTATTATGGATCGGTTCCCCAACCTCAAATTGGTACTCGGCGAGTACGAGGTATCGTGGCTGCCGAACTTCATCTGGCGGATGAATCAGTTCAAGGAACAACTCGGGCCGGCGATGGGCTTCGCGCCGCTCAAACATGATATCGACTGGTATTTCGACCGCGTGTGGCATGGTTTTGTCGACGATCCCCTGGTCAAGATCGCGGTCGATGTCTTGGGCAGCAGCAAGATCATGTGGGGCTCGGACTTCCCGCATGCGCGGTGCACCTATCCCAACAGCCAGAAGATTGTCGAGAATGTGTTGAGTGATTTTGGCGCCGAAGCCAAGGCCGATATGAGCTTCTACAACGCGGCCCGGCTCTACAACATCGACGGCCTACCCGCGCAGCGATTGATCGCTGCCGAGTAGCCAACGCGGCAAGAGTTGAGAGCGCCGGCGCTGCTTCGGCAGCGTCGCTTTTTTTGTTCAGCCGGCGCTCGATTCGCTCGCCTTCCAAACGCGCTTGCCGGTGGCGCCGAAACGGCCAATCGTGACCAATGCGACGATGAAGAACACCCCCGCCAGCCAGAACACCCCGCGCGGGTCGCCCAAATCAAGCA
>Ga0115002_10007999_pt1 | contig 11785 bp, 10 predicted proteins | sample ArcticOcean_MG_C_8_FD_89576 | JGI IMG/M metagenome (GOLD analysis project Ga0115002, IMG submission 89576) | Marine microbial communities from western Arctic Ocean - ArcticOcean_MG_CB11_86 | ecosystem: Environmental > Aquatic > Marine > Oceanic | place: Arctic Ocean: Canada Basin | collected...
ATATAATTTAATTTGTATCTGGATCTTCATATTTTCTTCACTTTGTCTTGCTAGAATCTATTAACTATCCATTTAATTTTAATCGATTTCCTAAAATTAACAAAAAACAAAATATGGAAAACAAAGCAAATTCAAATAAATTACTGATTCTGATTATCATTGTGCTGGCTGCTTTGATGATTCCACTCTTGATTTTCAGCGTGCAGATGAGCCAAAAAATTAGTGTTGCCAACAAAGATAACCTTAATCAAAGAATTGATGAAAGGTTGACAGAGTACCTTCAACAACAAGGTGCTGGATCTGAAATTGTTGCAGCTTCAGTGGATGAAAAATTACTTGCACAAAAAATAGAAGAAGGCATAGAGGATTTTATCCAAAAACAAAGACTGGCACAACAGGAAGCACAGACAGCTCGTACACGGAATGCCGGAACTAAAGCAAAAAATGTCCGCAAGGTTTCAAAAAGCAGGGATCATATCTTTGGAAATCCTGATGCAGAAATTACACTTATTGAATATTCCGACTTTGAGTGTCCTTTTTGTAAGCGTTTCCATCCCACCGCAAAAAAAATAGTTGAGGTTTATGATGGAAAAGTGAACTGGGTCTATCGGCATTTCCCGCTTGGCTTCCATAATCCACTCGCGCAAAAAGAAGCTGAAGCAACGGAATGTGCCAATGAATTAGGCGGGAACGAAATATTTTGGAAATATGCTGACTTGATTTACGAACGCACAAATTCCAATGGAAATGGCCTACCTTTAACATCTCTAGTTCCATTGGCGCAAGAAATAGGCTTGGATGCGGAAAGATTTACAGAGTGTCTGGAAAGCGGAAGATATACTGAACGAGTACAAGAAGACTTTCAAGAAGGAAGTAAAATTGGAATTACAGGAACTCCTGGAAATATTTTTCTACATAATAAAACCGGGGAAACTGTTCTTAAATCAGGAGCATACCCCTTTGATGAACTTAAAATCATAATTGATAAAATGCTCAAATAGAATTTTTATGAAAAGATTGAAAAAAGTTCGCTTAAAGCAGTAATAAAAACCGGCGTGGCACGTCAAACAAGAAATTGACAGCAGAGTTGAAGCTGTGTCTTATGTATCTATGAGGCACATTACAGTGAAATTTATCAGGAGGTAAAATGGGAATAGCTGACTTAGGCACCATCGCATTAATGGCTGCTTTTGCGGTTTGTGTATACGGAACTGTGGTTCCTCACCTTGGAGTCAAAAGCAATAACTGGAATTTAATACGTTCAGCACAAAACGCGAGTATACTCAGCTTTTTATTAATCGCAATTGCTTCGGCAGTGCTGCTTCAGGCTTTGCTTGTCAGTGATTTTAGCCTGTATTATGTATGGGAGCATTCCAGCACGGACATGCCTTGGTTTTACAAAGTGTCTTCCTTCTGGGGAGGCTTAGAAGGTTCGTTGTTATTTTGGGTATTGGTACAAAGCTTTTTTGCAATGATTGTTGCATTCCGTTATCAATATTCCAATCGTGAAATCATTCCTTATGTGATTGCTACACTGAATTGCATTCTGGCATTTTTGCTGTTGTTACTCATCGGCTGGTCAAATCCTCTGGATCTACAGGGTGTGATTCCTCTTGAAGGCAGGGGTCTGAATCCGCTTTTGCAAAATCCAGGCATGGCGATTCATCCACCGTCTTTGTATCTAGGATTTATCGGATTTAGTGTGCCATTTGCTTTTGCAATGGGAGGATTAATCCTCGGAAAAATGGATAACGAATGGGTCATGACTACACGACGTTGGACACTGACTGCTTGGTATTTCCTTTCTGCAGGACTCATATTAGGTGGGCAATGGGCCTATGAAGAATTGGGCTGGGGAGGATTTTGGGCTTGGGATCCGGTGGAAAACGCAGCCTTAATGCCGTGGTTGACTGGGACAGCTTTTTTGCACTCAGTGATGATTCAGGAAAAGCGTAATATGCTGAAAATATGGAATGTGGTATTGATCATTCTCACTTTTGGACTGACCATAGTTGGCACCTTCCTGACACGTTCCGGAATCATTAATTCGGTTCATGCGTTTACCCAATCAGAAATCGGTCCGGCATTTTTGATCTTTCTTGCTTTCATACTGGTCATTGGTTTTGCCCTGCTTTTCAAACGGATAAATATGTTGGAATCCGAACACAAAATTGATTCAGTCCTCTGCCGCGAGAATGTTTTTTTGGCACAGAATGTTCTGCTCGTAGGAATAGCGTTCACTGTCTTACTCGGCACAACATTCCCTCTGCTGGCGGAAGCAGTGCGGGGGACAAAACTTTCCATTCAGGCACCATTTTTTAACACCATCATAGCACCAATGGGCTATTTGCTGTTGCTGCTGATGGGAATAGGGACTTTGATTGCATGGAGAAAATCAAGTTGGGAAGGACTCCTGCGGAATTTCAGGAATCCGTTTATTTTGGCCACAGGAGGCACGGTGTTTTTGGCGTGGTTTTTGTCAGACAGAGATTTACTCTGGAGTGTTCATACGATATTCTGGCTGGCGATTTTTGTGACATCTACCATCGTTTTAGAAATCGCAAAAGCGGTGCAAGTAAAAAGCAACCAGACAAAAAGTAATATTATAATGGGATTATTTTATGTCATTACAAATAACCCAAGACGTTACGGAGGTTTGCTGATTCACTTTGGAGTAGTGTTGATGTTTTTAGGTTTTGCTGGTGCTTTTTTCAAAGTGGAACGTAACATGACTCTTGAGTCAGGAGTTTCCCAACAAATCGGTGAATATAGTTTAAAGTTCAAGCAGGTAGAAGAATTTATTGTCGGAAACGCCACTCACCGCGCAGCGATTGTGGAAGTCTTTGACAAACAAGGAAATCTACTTGAAGTGATGAAACCCGCAAAAAGTTTTTATCCAACACAACCACAGCCTCTGACTGAAGTTGCGATCCGGCGTTCTTTTCTGGAAGATCTCTATCTGATATTTTCTAGTGAAAACGGTGGAGAGCAGGATTCAGTTACACTACGTGTTTTTATCAATCCGCTAGTTGGCTGGGCCTGGATGGCGCTACCTGTTTTTACTCTGGGGGTGGGACTCAGTATGTCCTATAGACCAAAAAGTCTGCTGGCTAATGAAACAATTTTACGCGAACGTTATTTAGCAGCACAAGCTGCAAACTCCTAAAAAAATATCATGTGGACATCCTGGAAATTTTGGGCAGTTTGGGGTCTTATCTTCGGATTAATTGCGTTGCTTGCTTTTGGCTTTACGCGTGATCCAAAAAAAGTTCCGTCACCTCTTGTTGGAAGACCTGCTCCTGATTTTGAAATTGCAGCATTAAACGGTGATGTAAAAATACGTCTGAGCGACTTTAAAGGCAAACCTGTGCTGCTGAATTATTGGGCATCATGGTGTCAGGAATGCAAGGTTGAAGCTCATATTCTGGAAGCGTTTCACCAGAAACATGGTTCAGCAACTCAACAAATAAAAGTCATCGGTATTGCTGTTCAAGACACAGCAGGCAAGGCTAAAGATTTTGCGCGTATTTTTGGTAAGACATATTTTCTGGGTCTTGATGATGCTACTGGAAATATAGCCCTCGATTATGGAATTTATGGTGTGCCGGAGACATTTTTCATAGATCCGGAAGGTAAAATATTCTATAAACATATAGGCGCGGTCAATGCGGAATTGCTGGAAAAAAAGTTTAAACCGTTTCTTTAAGAGAGACGGCAAAACTGTTTTTAGGGAATAACCCGCAGTCGCACACGGTAAGGTGATTCGGAGCGTAAAACCTTCGGAAGGGTATCAAAACGTGCTTGATTTAAACCATTCAATACTGCGAGTTGAAATTTAACCGATTTTCCAGGCAGTGTCAAATCTTGTTCCACCACTTTGCCGGAACGGCTGATTCCGAGCTCTATCTGCAGTTCTAAACTTGGATCAAAACGCTGATGCGGATTAAAATGCGAGGAAAATTCCTGCCGTAACTCTTCGAGAAATGAAACTCTAGCCTGTTTTAAGCGTTGCTTTCGAATGAGTTTTTGTCCCATCCTGGTAACGATGTTGTTGCCAGCATCAGTTTTGTTGTCCTGAAGCATCAACACAGCTTTCATTTGATCTACGTCTGCTTTAATTAAATGCTGAATTCGTGAATGGGCAAAGCGGAATTCAACTTTTAGAACGTCATCAGGGAACTTCTCCGGCAGTGGAGGTAATGCAACCAGCCGCGTTGCTTCTAACGCCGCTTCACGCATCTTGTCGGAAACTTCTCCTAGACTGCTCACCTGATAATTACTCACAATCCCGTTTCTTCTTACTGTAGCCAGCACAAAGACTTCTCCTCCTTCTGGATATGAACCATTTAAATAATCTGAGGCTGGATGATTCTCCCAATGGTAACGCACTAACTGATGCCAGCGTTCAATGTATTTTTGATAATCCCAATCGTAATTACTGAGCCGGTATTCCTGGTAATAGCGAATCGTCAATTCAGGACGTAAAAAGACAGAGGTTTTTTTTGTTTTTTTGTTTTTTGAGCTTTTAGTTTTTACGGCAGGTAATTGCTTTGAATTATCTGTTTCTTTTGTGACTGCTGTCGCAGGAGTTGTGCTACTTTCCACAATTTGTAATTCTTCTTCTGGAATATCAAGTTTATCCAGTAACTCAAATTTGAGAATAAATTGCGGTGACAGCATAGCATCAGTTTCACTTGGGCTCGCTTCCTTGAGATAATCCTCGTTGCCCACAAAACTTTTGCCGGAAAAAATCAGCCATTCACCTTCATTAAAAGTTGCGAGCCATGTATGCAAAGGCGTTCCAGGCAGGATCAGGGTTTTGTAATCCAAGTCTGTGTAGGCATTATTCCAGGTCCCCATTGTTACCCTGAATTCCGGAATAGGTAGATTATGTTCAGTATTTTCCGGAGGAAGTATCGCGAGTTCGAGTAGCAGATATGCTTTGCCATTCTCGGTTGTATGCAGTGTCTGAATACGTCCGATCCAATCAGAGACAACAAGATCTTTCAATTGTTCCGCTAGAAACTTTTGACGCTTTTGCCTCAGTAAATATTTTTTTACTGAATTGGGCGAGGCTTTGTATTGTGAGGCAAATTCCGCTAAAGCGTTCATGATTGTTTGCTGTTTTTCCGGAATCATGGCCCGTAATATTTCCGGAGCAAGATTTGTCCTGCGCAAAGAATTTTCAAGCTGCTGACTCCAAGCGGCAGGTGAAAAAATAAAACAACAAAGCAGCAGCAATGTTTTTAAAAATGTTTTTTTAATTGGTCTTGTATCCATTATTTCAGTTTCTCTGTTTTTAATCTTTCTCTGGAGTGATCAGATGTTAATATGAAGCATAATTATCTGTTGAAGTAGAGTATGAAAACATTCACTGTTTTTCACCGTCTTTGTTAAACTGTACCAGAAATATATCCTTTCCACCGCTGTATTTTGCTCCATCCATTTGACCTTCGGTATAACCTGTAACATATATTTGTCCTGCTCTACCTATTGCTAAAGCTAAGGGACGTTCGTTTTCCGGAGTACCAAACTGGCTCAGCCAGAGCAGTACGCCCGCTGAATCAAACTTTGCTAAAAACACATCTTCTTTACCTGAGTGAAACTGACCTTCGAGGCTGCTATCTGTAAAACCACCGACCAGTAAATCACCTGCGGGAGTCCATGCGGCAACTGTGCTTTGTTCAGAATTCGTGCCTTTCAATATGTACGTCCATTGTTGTTTACCGGCAGAATTGTAATTTACGACAAACGCATCGTGCTTTTCTGCTTCGTCATCATCGGCACCCGCGCTTTGCGGAAGGTTTCCCACAACCGCTACGGCTTCTGCGGCCTTAGTTGCCAACGCGGTTGCTGATTCATCAAGTACAGTTCCAAAGGATCTGCTCCAGAGTTTAGGACCTTGCTGGGAAATTTTAAGCAGGAAAATATCTGTGCCGCCTTTTGATTTTTTGCCATCCAGTGATAGCTTCATATTTCCGCTAATATACAGGCCATTTTCCGTATCGGCTGCAATTGCACGGATATTGAGTCCAAGACTTAGTTCGGTACCCCAGCTTTTTTCACCATTTTTACGGATTTTCAAGATATTGAAAGGGGTTGCAGCAGGAATGAAAATGTGACCGTCTTTATCCATTGCCAACCCATTCCCCGGGGCTATTCCTGGGAGTTCAATTATTTTAGAAAATATTTTTTTACCGTCTATACTGTAAACAGCAAGGATCACAACCGAACTGCCTTCTTCTTGAGAATAAGCACTCAAGCGAAGTTGAGTTGCTTCATTTATCTGCAAAACTGCTGCCGTTACTGACCTTCCAAATCCAGCCTGCTGAATCCAATGCTGAAATCCGTTCGGCGAATATTTTGCTAAAAACAAATCTTTTTCATCACCGCTTTCATCAGCACTGGTTAGTCCTGCCAGATAGATATTACCTTCAAAATCAACAGTTGTGGCAAAACAGATATCATCCCCTGTAGTCCCAATTTGCTGACTCCATGAAGTCCGGAATCCTGGTTTGCTTGTGATTTCTTTTTTTAAGGACACACCTTTTATGCTTTTAATTTTAGTGCTCAAGCGAATTTGATGAAATTTTTGTGCAGCATATATTCCACTGGGAGATAAAACTATTTTTTTTAAATCACCTTTAAGCTCAAGTGGATTCATGCGTATACAGCGTTTGAAGTCATTCGTGCTGATCTGTATTGTTCCAGAACACTCTGTGTCTTCGGTATTCACACTGAGCGTCAAAGAATCCAAGGGTTTACTAAAAGATAAAGTTATTTTCGCGTTACGTTGAACTCTGCTGGCATTGTTTGCAGGTTCAACCGAGAGAAGTATAGGAACTTCGAGCGAATTTGTTTCAGATTTTTCAATCGGTAAAACAACTGCTCCTCCACATCCAAACAAAAAAAAAGATAACTGTAATAAAACAAAAAGTACTGAAGCAGAAAATGTGAAGCTGAAATTTAAAAAATGAGACATGAGTCTTTTTAGTTCTACGAAAATTAATGTGGTTCCTTACTATGCGATTTTACTGTAAGCTTGTCAACGTTTGTAGCTGAGGATAAAAACTGTCTTCTAATGTAACTATTTTATAGAAGAACAGATGATAACAACTGAAGGTCTTTACGCAAATAAATCGAACAAAATCCCTGTGTTTACGTTAAAAATATTTTACCTGCGGAGTTGGCTGTTATTCTGTTTAATATTGCTTCCTTCCGTAACTCTTCTTCAAGCCGGAGGAGATAATTCAGAACCTGTGCCGGACGCTGAATCTCAGCTTCTATTGTCTCTCTGGGAACAAGCTCTTGAACGTCAACTCTCTCATCATCCCTACTGGTTGAAGCTTTTACATTTTTACTCATTTGGAGAATCAGTTGGCCAATGGAGTTTTAAAAGTGATATAGAAAGCAGCGGTTTTTTCCTGTCCGCTAAAGGTAAAACAGATCCGCAAGCTGAACTTAAAGCTACTATAAAAGCGCTACTCGCTCCTGCCGGTGATGATCCTAATCAACATGCTCGCTGCAAGTTTGTTGCCCGTTTTAACTGGCTCCGGAGCAAACTCAATTTTCCGGCACTACCAAAACAGGCATGTCCGCTTTTTGAACGTTGGGCAAATTTAGGAGAAGCCAGCGGAATAAGCATAGTCTTCGTCTCTGCTTATTTGGAAAATCCTGCTTCAACATTTGGACATTTACTCATCAAATTCAATTCAAGCAACAGTCTTTTTGGGCATTCGTTGCTCAGGCCTACTTTGAATTACGGTGCAAAGATCAATCCCGGTGATAATCCGCTGATATATGCTTTACGCGGATTATTCGGAGCTTATGAAGGTAGTTTTACGGATGAACGTTTTTACAATTATAATCATATTTATGGAGAGAACGAATTACGCGATTTGTGGGAATATCCGCTTAATTATACTGTAGAAGAACGGCAGCGTGTGACTTACCATGCATGGGAACTGCTGCAGAATATTAACTTTAATTATTATTTTTTTCTCGATAACTGTGCTTATCGAATGGCGGAACTGCTGGAAATGGCGTGGGACGATGCAGCCCGGATCGATACTTCCGGCGCACTTTGGGCAATTCCGGTGGATGTTGTCTTTAAATTGCAAAAGTTCAACAAAGGCAGCAGCCAGCAACCTTTACTGGGAAGTCCGCGTTTGATACCATCAAGACAAAGAAAATTGCAACAGCGGGTAGCTCAATTGAGTGAACTGGAACAAGCTCAATTGAAGTCACTGATTGCAACAGCGGATCATTTGGGTTCAGAGCAATTTATCAGTTTTCCGGAAAAATCACAGGCACGAATTGTTGACGCTATGCTGGATTATCTGCAGTATGATAAAAATGGGAAGTTCACTTTGCTCCAGCAAAACGAACTTAACAAACTACTTCGGCTGCGCAGTTCTCTGCCTATTCTGGAGACTAAGGCGGCTGCAGAGATTCCTCAAGCTCCAACTGAGGGTAATCCTCCAATGAGATTTAGGCTTGGCACAATTTTCAATGCGTCTTTAGGGCCGGCGCTTGAAGTTGGAAGCTGGGCAAATTACCACGATTTGCTTGGAAATGAATCCGGTCACTTGCAAAATGCTGAAGTTGTAACGTTGGATTTGCATCTGCAGATCCGAGAAAATTCTGTTGAAGTAACGCAATTCCAATTATTTAATATTCAAAAATATACTCTCAGTCCTAGCGGAATTCCAGGAGACTTTGACTGGTCATGGCGTGCCCGCGCAGCGTGGGAACGTGAAAATTACAGTTGCTTAGCCTGTCGTCAATTTAGAATGATCGGAGGTTTTGGCGCAGCAATTTCATTAACCGGAAATGATCTGGAATACGCTTTTGTAGATTTATTTGGAGAAACCTCAACAGATCTCCGGTCGGGAGTAACTTTAGGTTATGCACCTCATCTAGGAGTGACTTGGAGTCCTTTGGATCTCTGGAAGATTAAACTTGAAGGAGGCTTGTTTAAAAGTATCTTCGGACCAAAAAAAGATTATTTCCGTGGTAGTTTTAAGCAACGTCTGAGTCTTGCTCAAGACTGGGACATTCGTCTGGAAATGGCACAACTGGAAACTCTGGAAGGAGTGATAGCTCTACATTATTATTGGTGATAAAAACCGCTCCCTGTCTAGTCAATTTAATTTTTCGGTGGCTCCATCATGTCGTAACAGCAGCGGATTTTTGAGATTCAATTTTCCTGTGGAAATCTGATAAATGAGTCCGCTGCCATGCATAGAGTGTCCCTCACGGATCATCCTCAAAGGTTTTGGTATTGTCAAAGTGTTTTTTTTTGCATCATAGATCGCTGTCTCGGTAAAAACTTCTGATCCGTCATCACGAAGTAGCACTACATTGCCTGAAAGTGTTACACGGTTATCGTGCCTTTCAATCAGCCCCTGATCTGCGGTTATGACAAGATCGATCTTATGCGACGAATTATTTGCTGTCTCAGAAAAATTTGCTGAGGACTTTGTGGTAGAGTTATCTTGAGCATAAACCCAGATTTTGACCTGCTCAATTCGCATACGCTTGGACTTTTCTGAAATAAGCGCTCGCTTACCTATGAGCTTCCATTTCTTACGCTCCATTTGGTAGTCATTAACAGTAATCTGGTACAAATCCAAAACACCTTTTTCTTCAAAAGGTTTAATTTGCTCAGGCTGGCTGAAAGAGAAAAAGTAATACACTGCCCCCGCAAGAGCACCAAGCAGTAGAAGAACCGCGAGTTCTTTACGGTTATCACGCAGAAAGGACGAGTAGGTATGAATGTCCTGATTTTCCATGGAGAGTTGGAGAAATTGTTCAGAAACGGAATGCGTAAATCGGAACTTCCCACTTAGTTGGATCAGGTTTTACTGAACGTGTGTAAAGCGGCATCATCTCTGTTTCAAGAAAAGCGGCATTTTGCGGCTGCGGTTGAAACTTTGGTGCAGGAAGTTGGAGTAGGAACGATTTGTCAAAGCTCAGTCCGCTTACCACAAGATAAATTCCCAGACCATAACCGAGTACTCCACCGATCGTTGCAGCCGAAATCAGTGATTCACGCACACTAATTCCAGAAACTAAATGGTAAGAAAAACCCATTGCCGAACCCCATGCTGAACCCCAAAGTGTGTTCCAGAAAACAGAGTACATCACAGGCTTTTTAGCTCCAAGAGGTGCTAAATCAGCTTCCTGTGCGGAAACAAAGGGAAGATTTATGCATCCCAGTAAAACAAATATTACAAATATTTTTTTGAACCTGAGTCTCATTTATTTAGTTCAAGTGAAATTTTCAAACTTACTAAAACCTAAATCCGAAGATTGGCAGTTTGATAACTTGGACAGACAAACTTTCTTCAGGATAAACAATTGATCTGTGAATAGGCCTTGAAAGATCATCCTGTCCCAAAAGTTGATCAAGATTATCCGGCAGTGTGTTTTCCCGCGGGACAATAATCGCATTCTGAAGCATATAAAAGCCAAATAACGCGCCCAGGGCAGTGCCGGCAATAAATCCGTTTGTTACTGTACTTTTCAAGGTGACACCAGGATTTAGAGGGTCCATGAACCATCCCACAACCCCCAACCCTGCACCTAAGACGCCTCCACCTAGAGTGTAGCCCAATTCCTGTTTCATCAGCAAGGGCCCTGTTTCTTGTGCCTGTGAGGGCACGCTGATCAGTAAAAGGAAAAAAAACGGGATAATCCATTTTGTTTTCCAGCGTCTGACTTTGATCTTTTCAGAAAAACAGATCGGATTTGTATCTATAGGAATATCCGCTACTGATAATTCCATCATGTGTATTTCTCGAATTTTATAATACCAAATATTAGTGTATCATTATAAATACAATTAACTAAAAAAACATAGTTCAACTCAGTTTTTCTGAGATTGAATAAGAATTGCATTTAGGCTTCTGTTAATTTATTTACTTATTGAGCGAAACTTACTATTATTAAAATATTTTTAAATTAATCGTCTTCTTTATGTTTTGCCATCCCTCCGTTCGACGGATCGTGATAGTGCTGACAGCACTTTTGTTTGTAGTACTATCTGTAGTTGATCTCTCTGCACAGAACTTTGACGATGATCCCCTCGGATTAAACGGAGGTGATGAGTTCGGTTTTGAACAGTTCGGAGATGATGGATACCAGGGCAGTGATTTTGGTTCGGAGGGGTTACAGGGTTTTGGAAACCAGCCCGGACAAGATCCCCAAGACCCTTTCGATTCTCAATTTGATTCCGGTAACAATTACCTTGATGAAGGCGCGTTCTCTGATGAAACTGAGTCAACATTGAAGGATGATCTACTTGTTCGTCGTGAATTATTATCAAAAGAAGGAAAAGAAGCTCCCTCAAATCTTGGTTATGGTGCAGGCACAGGATTGATGATGGGTACATGGTTCGCGTTTATTAGAAAAGAAACCAACACCCGTCAACAATTCCGCACAATTGGCACAAGCACTGTACTTGGTGCTTTAATCGGAGTCATGTTAGGTACACGCAGTGTCTGGGATCCTGGCGCCCCTCGACCGGAAGAGATTTCGGAACCTACCGGATTTATCCAAACTCCCTCAGGCTGGCTTTTTGCCCAAAGCGGAGACGAGTTAAAAATTGCCTACCGTTGGAAGTTTTAGCAACACTTACGCCAAATAAAATCTCCAGCGCAGTTAAAGCAATCATGTTTTGACGAAACAGTTTCTGGTCAACTGACTATACACATTCCGCTAACTTCATTCCCTCAGCGATTGCGAATAATTTTGTTTAAGAGTTGCATATTTTCCCGAAAAC
>Ga0115002_10008002_pt1 | contig 11783 bp, 14 predicted proteins | sample ArcticOcean_MG_C_8_FD_89576 | JGI IMG/M metagenome (GOLD analysis project Ga0115002, IMG submission 89576) | Marine microbial communities from western Arctic Ocean - ArcticOcean_MG_CB11_86 | ecosystem: Environmental > Aquatic > Marine > Oceanic | place: Arctic Ocean: Canada Basin | collected...
AGCAACTGAAAAACGCGAATTTAAACGAGCCTGTCCTGTAGCAGAGTGTCTTGGATTTCTTTCTACACAATGGAAATGTGGCGTATGCAACATCTGGGCGTGTCCTACTTGTATGGAAATTAAAGGAGAACACAAAGATGATCCCCATGAATGTAATCCTGACATTGTGGCAACAGCACAATTGTTAAAAAAAGATACGAAAAATTGTCCAAGCTGTGCGGCAATGATTTATAAGATATCTGGATGCGATCAAATGTGGTGTACCCAATGCCATATTGCTTTTAGCTGGCGCAGTGGGCGGCGTATTAATGGGGTTATTCATAATCCACACTTTTACCAATGGCAGAATAATGGTGGAGGCGGCGGAAATGTTAATGCGCCGGCAGCTGCTGTATGCGGCGGGTTTCCAGATCTTTACACATTGCGTGCTATGTGGATACAATATGGAGTGCCGAAGAACAAATTTTATAGAACCGCCGCGGAACAACCAGTCTATTTCACGCATATTGAGCAGTGCATAGAACGAATTGAAGACGGGAGCATCGAGTCGGCGTCGATGGACGGCGTGGTCGCGATAGGTACGGTCGACGTATGGAACAACGTGTACGCCCTCGCGACTTTTATGATGAAAATGCACCGAAGAGTAATTCATTTCAATGAAGTGAGTGTTAGAAATATACGGCGTAAATGTCAAAATATCAGTAATAATGCTGACTTGCGTATTAAATATGCGGTGAAGGAAATAACAGAGTCAAAATTGAAGTCACACGTAGCTCGTAGAGATAAGTGTCATCAAAAAAGCACAGCTATCCTGCATATTTATGAACTCCTCAATACGGTTTTCGTAGAAAGTTTTCGGGATATCGTTGAAGCGGGGGGTACTGACACACCGCTCCAGGTTTGGTTGGAATGTATTCTTCGTAATTTCAAGCGATGTAACCAAGTCCGACTTTATGCAAATAGGGAACTCGTGAAAATTAGCGTTATGTATAATCAGTCCGTTGTCGGGCTTAGTGGCAATTTCTTCGAGGCGCCGGGAAAATTTACAACTGTGGAATTAAAAAATAGTCCGCTGGCCTTTATGTAAAAGATATGAAATATCAAAATATGGATTGAAAGAATAGTCGAATAATTTTTCGGGTCTTACCCTTTTTAAATCGCCTCCAGGGAATACAAGTAATTCCTTGTCCTCGCTTCATATGTCTGGAACCTGTGAAAACAACTTTCTCTAATACCTTCAATAATTTTTGATGTTTCACATCTTTTGCTTCTATCCGCTGTTTACTATGATAAATATAACGGTTATAATATGGGTTGTCGTGATATATACGTATTCGCTGTTTCAAATCTCTCTTATTACGGATAAGCCCAATTCCCATAATCTGATTTTTATCATTATTCATTTCTAGAACATAAATCAAAGAATCAGGGGGTATAGACTCTGGGATTTTTTTATTTAAAGCATAAATACAACCATTGTGTTTATGCTTTTGTCGCCAATTTTTATTTTCTACAAATGTACTATTATTAAACCTGGTTGTTCCTATAAAAATACGTTCATGATTACTTACCATTTCGTAAAGTAGAGAGATTTCTCTCAATTAATGGGCTTTCAATTTTTCAAAAAGAAAGAATACTCTTTTGTATGAAAATTAGCAATTATTAATCTCTCTTTCTTCGTTAATTTAAAATAGTCTGCAATTGTTTCATCATTAATGAGTTCGGGAAAATCTTCTAATTGAGTTATATCAGGAATAAGATCAAAAACATATTTTTCTAAATATTTCATTCGATATCGCGTTCCTTCAAATAGATAAAGGGCGAATTTTGTAGAAAGAAATTCCATTAATCTCTCTAACTCTTTCTCCGTTTTATTGTAGATAACATAATTATCACGGTTTGATATTCCATATTCACCCTTTTTATCGTGAAAAGGAAAACCATACATCTTATGAGCAAGAATAAGTTTTGGAATACCAGCAAAAGCACATGATGTATTCGAATAATTAACAACAATATTAGGTGATAAACTGTTAAGTATGCACGTTTTAATATTTTTATATGGGAAATTTTTATGAGGTATAAGAGAGAATAATGTATGCTTTCGTGGCATATTAGTCTTTTTAACAATAATAGGTTGTGATTTTTTAACACAAGGATATATTTTTTTGAATATTGAAGCAGCGCATAATGGGTAGGATTCGCTATAATTCTTGAATACAATATATTTTTTAGTGTATTTATCATAGATGGTAATTGAGGGTTGATGTGTATATTTGCTTAATGTAAAATAGCATGTTGGTGTTTGTGCTTGTCCGTGAAAAGCTTTATTGGTTTCCGTATTACTTAATGTGTGTAGTTTTGTTATTCTGTATTGCGTCATAAAAGAATACAGAGAATGATCCTTTTTCATCCATATGGAGGGGATAATAAAAGCTAATGTCCCAAAGATTGGGAGACATTCAATTGCTTTTTTTACAAAAATAGTCCATATCATTCTACCATCTGTTTTCTTATTTAGATTTTTTCGGGTTGGCACTTTAATCACACCATTAATATTAAATGGCGGATTTCCTATAATAATATCATATTTTTGATTTGTTAGTGTGAGAAAATCATCATTTAATATATTAGCATTCTCTCCAAATAATTTATATAAGAGGGGAATATGTTCACTGTTTAATTCAACCATATAAATCATATGTTTTATAATATGATTGTGACGTTCCTCATCATTTGGAATACTCTTCAAGAGAGATTTAAACAACCTTTTATAAAGAACGATGGTAAAATAGCCTTTACCACAACACGGATCGAGCCATTTTTTTGTAGGATCCGCAAAGAGATATTTTGGTAATAAATCAAGAATCTTATGTATAAGAGTGAAATCTGTATGGACTTCACCAAAGTTTATTTTGTTATTTTTTTCTGCGTTAAAAACTTGTGAATATTGATTAATATTGAGCGTTCGGATAGACATTAATTGTAATGTATAAAATTTTAGAGATTTTATAACGAATTTTTCTCTCTATAATATAAATGGTTCGTAACTTGAAAACAAGAAGAAAAAGACGCCGCCGAAAACGTGGCGGCGGCGGGAAGCCTGGCAATAAGATACCCAAAAAAAAAACTACATTAAAAAGGCGTTCTGCCTTTCTCAACTTAGCATCCCCAGCTTATCGCCGACTATCTGGTAATATCGATAAGAGTACAAAAAGGAAGATTCTTATTGAGCACGTTCACAAAGGAGCAAAAGATCGTGGTCTTATTATTCCAAGAACTCAAATTTCATCTGATTTGAAAACACTACCGTCTGCCCAGCAATATCATCATTCACATTTATTGGATGTTTATTTACAACAAGCAGAACAAGATAAAGAAAGAGGGCAGGCACGGTCAAATAAAGCAACGCGTGGCGGGCGCCGCAGACGGCGCAAGAGAAGAACACGAAAACGACATGGTGGTTGATTTGGTTCTAGTTGGTTTAGTAATGCATTCGTATTTGGTTCGTGGGGTAAAAAAACCTAAAAAAGGATTAATAAAAGGTTCTTGGACGAGCAAAGGTACGAGTTGTAATCCGAATTTGCCTCTTCAGTGTTCAGGGGCTTAAAATGTGTACGTTCTGGATTGAGTATTGGTCCATTTGGTAGTGGGAAGTGCGTTATGAGATAATTAATATAGCACTATTGTAGAAATGAGTATAGCAGTGCCAAGCAGACCGTCACCTTTTCGCCAAAAAACGGTTGGAACAGGAGTCGGAGAGATACAAGGTGTTACGATTGATGAGCGATCAGCTGATGGAAAAGCTTTTCAGCAAGCGACCATTCCACAATTATCACATCAAGATAGTTTAGGACCGCCTGAATCCCAAGCCGTAACACCAAGAGGGAAAGCCGTATTGGATGAATGGGATAAACAACAAGAATGGCTCAAGCAAGAGCGAAAACGGGTAGCCGCCAAAAAGAAGAAAAATAAAACACAGACTGGCAAGGGGCGGCGCACGCGGCGTCGCAAAAAACGCCGCCGAAAAACGAAACGCCGTAAAAGAAAGAGAAGAAAAACGCGCAGGAAGAGACGGAGAAGAACTCGCCGCCGATAAGATAATTATATTTTTAATTGTAAATATAATTATTTTCTACATTCTTTGATAATTTGATGTAATACCCCTCTATAAAAAGGGCGAAAACGATGTATATTCTCTCTTAACTTGTCAAAAGAAAGCCACATTAATTTATCTTTTTCAAATAGACCATTCTTTTTATGAATTAAATCAGGTCTAGAATTCTTTACCTTCTTAAAATAAGAACTGAATTTCTTGGGTAAAAGGACATCATATGGAATCAGTACCAAATATGTTGTATACTTATTATAATGAACTTTACCTATTTTATGATGCTTTATTAAATCGCGAATATCTTGTTTTGTGCCTAAAAATCCAGCGGATTCTTCCCAACCTTCTCGGACCGCCGTCTGATAAGGCGTCTCTCTACCTTCTTTGCCACCACCAAAATCACTCCATTTTCCTGGGTCATCATCTGTGTGTAATGCTTCACGAGAAAAAAGAAATTTCGCCTTTCCATTATGATAGGCCACGGGTAATATGCCACCTCCCATTTATATAAAATTAAATATTTTAATCTCATATAATTAACACGGACAAACAGGATATATAATGTTACCGCAACAATCCATTTTCATACCAGAAGAGTTTATCATGCAGGAGCTTATATCTTTCACATCCGGGCAAATATTAAAGCGTACTTTTGTCGTTCGTGGATCATAAGAAATCAAATAGTTCTGCTTCGTATTGTTTCCCCACGATAAATTTGTTTTATTTCCACCCTGACATACTGTTGGGTAACTATTAATATCACTATCGCCGCGTATCATTGTTTGATTATATTTATGTTTAAATATTGTTTTATTGTATTCGGAACCGGGGCGACAAGTGTTACTAAAAGGGGAATATAGTCCAAGTGGATCGGGGAAGACATCGTCACAACATAATGCCTGATTTTCACTTACATCAATAAAATCATAATTTAAATTCTCACCAGAAATACCTTTGACTGCTAACATAGGAAAAGGTAGTGCTGGTGTTGTGGGCAAATATGCAGAAACAAAATGTGTAAATAGATTATTCTCTGTTTGGGGGGTCACAGTCGCCCAATCTGGTTTTTTGGAGCAATGCAGAACACCACGCCGGACAACTCCTGTCCCTGAAATATCTTGTCCCGAACAATCTATATCACATTGTGCACATATACCATCCTCACAAAGAGCATACCCACGATTGAGAAGCTGGAGTAAGTCTTGACTGCGCGTACTACTTAACATACCGGAACTAGAAAATCGTATTTTACTGTTTTTATTGCGCCCTCCTCCTCGTGAGAAAGATTTTTTTACTGAATTAAAGATTGTTTTGGCTTTCAAATTTCTTATGCGATCCCCCGAAGAGAGATTTGGTTGTAAAGAAGCAAAGGGTCTATTCATTATATTATCCAGATATAAAATTAATAATCATATAAACAAGTCAAATTGATCCCAATGGACATATCCATATTATTTAAATTTATAACACGTCCGTATGGGTCTAATACCTGTATATGTAATTTTTGAATATCTACGGGTCCAAAATAGTTTCGTTTTTTAATAACATTTTCATCTGCTATCATATCCGATTGATTTATTATATAACCGTTACTTGTAGCTAGTTCAGGCGAAAGTGATAATTTAGCTAAAATGTTTGATTTTCCAAGCGAATTATTATAAGAAGAAACCACAAAATTATGAGAGTTTTTATTGAAATCATCTACAACAAGATACATATATTTTAATCCCCAACCATCATAAATACCTTCAGAGATATAACTTCCACCTATTGAGTTACAAGATGCATCAATAGTATTTAAAGAAAGATAACTGCCCTGACTGGTATATTCGGCTAGCCGAAAGCCTAATGTCCATCCTAGATTGGTCATAATTCCACCCAAAGAACCAACTTCAATATCAGGTAAACAATCTTTCTGTACTGGATTATTATTCACTGTGGATATAAATTTACCCCGTTGTCTATTAAAAGCTACCTTTATAATCTGGTTGCACCCGTATTTGGTGCCGCCGCCGCCGAGGAACTGGATCGAAAAACCTGTGCGAGTTGTCCGTGGGTCTAAAAAGAAGAGCGGTGGAAGAATATTGCCGGCATATGATTCAGTAGCAATCTGAATAGAAACATTGATCGCATTTACCATTTGTTCGTATGAAGAATAGTTTCCATCTGGGACAGAAATATAAAACCAAGCTCCCAGCGAAGTATCTATCCCATCTACGGAAGAAACATCAATACCAGCATACCAAAAAAGCCAAAAATAATTATTACCTAAATCTTTTGAGATTTGGTAGTAGGTATTTGGAAATTCCATTGAAACCAATTCCATTGATATAACGTTTTTAATAACCGTTGGCAGTGTAAGATGATAATCTGTTGAAAATGTAGTATAATAATTATCACGAAATGTAGTATCTATACAAAGCATTTGCTTCATTGTACGCCTAGAACCAAATTTTGGACCATCTGCGGTGGCAAGAGTTGTTAATGTAGAAGTTGTTACAGGCGGCATTAATATTTGATGTGCGCCCATTGAATCGACTCTGGATTCAAGCACATCCTTCATTTGTTTTTTTGCTTCCCCAATAAGTTGTAACTTAACTTGATTGAGAAAAAGAATAATCTCCTTCTTTTTGAAGGCAGATACTGCTGGGTCACTAAGTAATTTTTCCTGCAAAATTGTTTCACTATTGATAATATCTTCTATAGTGTGTGGATCGTGTAAATTCAATAATTCTTTTAACTCAAATATGTTATATTTTGTGATATTTAATTCAAACATATCAGCCATTATATATTCTTACTCTAAAATTTTATATTTAATTTTTCGTTAATAGTTGTTTTCCCTTTTCTAAACACCAAAATTGGATAGCCAAACATGGAAAAATACGAATATATGTGGGTAATAATCCTCTATACCATTCTCGAATACCTCCAAATTGATACATTTTTCGCAAACAATCATTAATTCCATCATATTGAGGTACTTTTGGATCAAAACCTTGCATTTGTAATCGCCGACGAATAAGATCACTAGGATAGGTAATTGTAATAGCGGATAATCCCGATAAACCACCACTCAATAAATGCGTTGTATTTTTCTCATAACTTAATGATGTAAATAGGTCATTATACTTATGATAAAATGAAAAACTTAGTGCACTAAAAGGTCCAAAACCCAATAAACTCATACGCAGTCCACCGTATAGTTCTTTGAAAGGCATACTACGAAAAGCCGTCCAAGGATTCGCATAATGAGAATGACACATTTGCAAAGAGAGACGTGTCCGAATTGTTTCTAATGGATAAATACAAGTCATTGCAATAATTCCTGCTAAACCCCCTGATAGAAAATTTTTTTGTGTTTTTCTCTCTATATTATTAAAAATATTATTCCGGGAATATTCAAAAACAGCATAATTAATTGAAAATTGAGGAAATACACGAAGACTATTCATCCCGTTACCTTTCCATAAATAGTGAATACCTTCTTTTCGAATTACATTAGACATTGTAGAATCATTCATATAGCGATTTTGACATTGGATCTTATATAATTCTAAAGGCGCTGTGGCTGTGCGAGAAATAACAGCAGCTACCCCCCCATTGATTAAGTCTTTCCACATTTATCTAAAAATAATGACTTCGTTTTAGATAAATTGAATTAAAGGTATTATTGCTATTAATAATAAGATGTTCTCACTCTATTTTGATGGCGCTTCGCGTTCAAATCCTGGTCCCGCTTCCTATGGCGGCGTTTTTTATGAAAATGGCGTTGAACGATATACGTATAAAGAATATATTGGTTCGACAACCAATAATGTTGCCGAATACAAAGGGTTGCTGAATGGATTGTTATTTGCTCAAGAAAAAAATATTATCCATTTAGAGGTCTATGGTGACTCTAAACTTGTTATAGAGCAAGTAACTGGAAATTGGAAGATAAGGAGTCCTCTATTAAAACCTATTCATAGAAAGATAAGTGCTTTATTGGCAACAAAACCATTTGATACTATTACTTTTCAACATGTTTATAGAAAAAATAATAAGCGAGCAGATGAATTAGCAAATGAAGCACTGGATGAAGCATTATATTCATCTACATAGAGTTCGACTATTGCTTATACAGCCAAGTATAATAACATCTTTCAGAGCAAAAATGAAAAAAACGAGAACCAACCTTTGCCGATTTGGAGGAATTTTTTTTTGTAAAACCTTTATCACAATATTTTCGTTCGCATTTACACCATACATCTGGATGTATTTTTGACTTGTTAACTGGATCTTTATTTCGCAAATAAGAACAACAGGTATCGTCAAACCAATCTGTTATTGCCATTGTAATACTTAAGGATTATAATATTCCCCCGTGCCCTGGGTGTCTTTTTTTCAGTTCCTTTTTTTCAGTTGGTAAAAGATATTAAATGTATTAAAATATGATTTACTATATGGAAGTATATCCTATTAAAACAGAATTACAAATGGTAAATTTTTTGAAAAAAGAATTGAAATATCTAGTTGTATTTCCGGATAAAACAAAACATTTTTATAAATCTTTGAGAGATATTGCATTAAATATATGTGTTGATGCTTCTACCATCTCAAAGAAATTAGACATTTCAGATCATTGTATATGTATTGCTCGAGGCTCGGACTATATCTTTTGGATTAAAAAATTAGTGTGATTTCTGTTTCGATCATAAATATAATTTTATCGCGAATTGGGATGAGTGGTTTCAGTAATATTATCCATCTGCTTTACAGTATTTACACGCGGATGAAGTAGTTTTTTCTCGTCCAATAACATTGCCGCCATAGCTGCATAATTATGCAAATCAATCAACGTATCTCGTAGAGATTCTGTATCAACCATAGCAATTCCACGCTGTGTAATTGAATGTAGTCGATTAATTTTATCACCAATACGCACAATAACACCCACAGGTCCATAGGTAGCAAACGCATCACCGTAATCTGTGTTTTTTTTCGTAAAGAGGGTAAGAGCCTCCTGCTGGATTTTCCTCATCTGCTCTGTTCTTTCCATCGTCTCTGTCATTAAATTCTTATATAGAGAAGTATTTATATAAGAATAATCAATTTTATTTATGCGCGAGAGTTGGAACAACAGCGGCACCGTGACGAACTTACACATTGGGTATTGTTTCCACACGCACCTGTAATAGCAGTATTGCCTGAATTCCAGCGGACTGCATCTGGAGCTAGAAGTTGGCAAGTAGCAGTATTGATTTGTGGAATACGTAGTGTGCAGCATCCGCTGCTGTCCGTACTATTCGTACACGCTGCAACAATAGGACCCACATCCGTAACCTTGAGACGCTGAGTAGTAGTCGTATGTGATGGACGGCAGCACGGCACGGCTGTTCCTGTGCGATTGCGTGGCTGATGGATGGAAGCCTTGCGTTGTTTGACACGAGGCATCTGTTCTTTGCGTAAAACGCCGCCAGTTTTACGAGCCAAAAAGCGGGCATAGGAACCGTGTTTTTTATCTACACCGACGCTGCCTTTACATGAAAGGCGATTTTTGGAGGTACCCATACTGAACCCTTTATTATAGGTTACACTTCTACGTGCGGCACGTGTTGCTCTGGGCGCACTTTGTTCAACTGAAGAGATGAGATCACCAGGTCCGCCCGCCTGCAAAAGGTGACTGGGAGTTGCTCCTTGGCCGACCATACGGCTTACGACGGCACTTTTTTTTTGAAAGAGTTGGAGTGAAGATCTCATACGTACGCGTCGATTGATGCGTCTTTTATTTAAGTTGAAAATTGTTAAGTATTCGCATCCTTGCGGACAGCGTTGACAATTTTCTACACAATTGCCACAGATTATACATTGAGTTGACATATATAATAATACAACTATAAAAATTTCATAACTATAAAAATTTCATAACTATAAAAATTGATAAAATATATAGAATGAAACCGATATTAAAGTTGAATGGTTCAATATCCCTGCAGTATTTGTGGAAAACAATATAAACGGTTAGGAAATCTTAGAAGGCATCGATTAGTTTGTGAATTATTATGCCGTTCCGTGGATGTGCAGGAAAACGAACAAGAAGATGTGTCAGATTGTCCTTCTCGATTCGAAATGTGGAAGATAATAAAGATACAAGCCGTTCAACTAGAGAAATTGCAGAAAGAATTACATTCACTTAAACAGAGCGGTTTAAGAGTGCAGAGAAAAATTAAAGTATTGGAATGGTTAAATCAAAAAGCAAAACCTAAACTATCCTATTCTAAATGGATTGAAACTTTTACACTTACAAATAAACATCTTCAAATGATCTTTGATACCAACTTTATTAAAGGATTTATTAATATATTACAAAGCATTATCTTAATAGATAATGTGGACACAAGTCCTCTATGCGCCTTTTGTCATAAAAATAATATATTATACTATTTTGATGATGAAAAATGGTCAGTAATGCAATTCAGTATATTTAAAACACTGATTAATACCTTATATCAAGAATTATTGGTTTATTTTAGTGTTTGGTATAAGCAAAATCAAAATAAATTTGAATCATTGGATAGTAGTCCAAAATGGCAAGAAAATCTACGTAAATTTATGGGCAGTGGAAAAGAACGCGACGAATCTATTCAATATATAAAAAAAGGCTTTTATAAGAATTTGAAAGTTCCCTTTTCTTCAGTATGTTAATGTTTTCGTCGCTTATATTTTCGACGAGTTTTCTCCCCCTTCTTCTTCTTTCCCTTCTTCTTCTTTTTATGTTTTTTTGTACGTTTTACGGTATGATTGTTTTTTCTTTTTTTCTTTTTAAGCGTTTGTCCTAATTTTTGGTTTACTATATATAAAATGAAATTAGAATCTTCTAAATCTGAAGGGCGCATTGTAAAATTATAAATATTATCATATCCCACATCCTTAGCGGAGAAATTTAACAATGGTCCGCGCGAGTATCGCTGAAAAATAAAGGGTCCCCGAAAGAAAACAGAATCTCTATCCATATAGATTTTTTGTCCTTTTTTCAAGATTTGATAATTATCTTTTGTTAAACGGGTCGCTCGCGGTCCCAAACGCGTTTTAAAGGCGTCATCAGGTTTTCCACCTCGCGGTAGCCTTCTATAGACTAATCGATTATTCATAAAATGATTATATAAAAAAGGATAACACCCCACCTCAATATTTTTCGTTGTATGTTCATCTAAATTTTTTGATCCAGAATACAAACGAGGACTTTTATGGGACATTATTACTGAGGTTGTTGGTGTTGTTTGTCCTCTACCTTTTTCTGTTTTTAAAGAGAGTTTATTTCTCATAATATATATACTATAGATATTTTTTATGAAATTCTGCGGGTGTCATTAAAGAAATATTATTTTCCCGCGCCGTTTCTGCACTTCCAGTGTCAGTATCTATATTTTTAACGAGAACTATAAATGTATTCTTACTAACGGAAGATGAAACTTTTGCTCCCAGTTTTGTTAATTTGTCGATTAATTCTTTATCTCGGAAACCAGTCATCACAATACGTTTATCAGATAATATATGCGTTGATTTTTTATTTGCTGATTTTTGCTGTAGTTTTGTTTTAAGATTTGTTTCATGTATAAAATCCAAGAAGTTAGGTATATATTGAACGAAAGCAGCAGCGGTTTTTTCTGCAAAACCCCCAATAGATGCT
>Ga0115002_10008006_pt1 | contig 11780 bp, 8 predicted proteins | sample ArcticOcean_MG_C_8_FD_89576 | JGI IMG/M metagenome (GOLD analysis project Ga0115002, IMG submission 89576) | Marine microbial communities from western Arctic Ocean - ArcticOcean_MG_CB11_86 | ecosystem: Environmental > Aquatic > Marine > Oceanic | place: Arctic Ocean: Canada Basin | collected...
ACCCTGATCGACTCCCGATCCGAACGCCGAACGTACTGGGCCATTGATCCGCGTGAATTCTGCACCGGCACCGGCCCACAACGGCTGACGATACTCGGCCCGCAAAATTCCCGTGTTCGACGACGTGAACAGCCGGCTGGGAATGTTGTTTTGCGAATAGTTCCAATCGTGTCGCAACGAAAGCAAGGCACCATACGAAAGCTGTTTGTCCAAGCGTGACTGGAACGCCGCTGTTTCGTCGACCAGTGTGTCACCGGGGGCCAACCCGCCGGAGATGAAGCGATTGTTCTGTACTGTTTCGTTGCGGCCCCAATTCATGATCGTGGTGAATTGCGTGTCGAAGTCGCCCAAGGCAGCCTCGACCCCGCGGCCTCCGGTCAGCACGCCTGTTTCCTGCAAGGCGGAGTCGTAGACAGACGTCGCGCCGGCAGGATTGGTCAACAGAGCGCTTTGTGGCGAAAGAAACTGGTTGCTTTGAATGAGAATTTTGTTGTTGGCCAACGCCATGTGGATGGCCACCATCAACGGCAACTCGCGAATTTCGTCTTTTCGAGGATGCCGAATCCGTCGCGGAGCCTGCGTCAATGATGCTTCACTCGAAACATCTTCATGCATATGGGGATGCACGATTTCGGTGGCCGTGTCTTTGTAGTATTCCAGGTCGGATTCACCCAGGTACGTCAAGGACCGCTTGCTCTCGATGCAGCCGACGGCAACGGAGAGCAATACTCCCGCCGCTACGACGCTTATTCCCAATCGCATATCTTGCATGTCTGCGTCTCCTCCCGGAGCGATGGATCAAGTCGTGTCACGGAGAATAATGGGCCGCGTTTGGTAACGGCCCCCTCTGTTCTCACGCTGGACGACTTGTTCCTCTGTTCTGTTTTTGGCCTTCAACTTCCACCGCTTCATCTAAGATCGCACGTCACGACATGCGTAACACGTACAATCGCTACTTCACGTATCGGCGGTACGATCGGTGAACTTTCACTAGATTGACATGTGAGCAGAAACACAGTCGAAGTGCCGAAGAGGGAGACGCCCTGATCAAGCCACCCCATTCAGCGCAGACATTTGGCCTCATATATTGCATAATACGCCCAACCAATCTGAAGATGTGGATGTGTTGATCGGTGTGGGCTGACGGATTATCGATCCTCGCGTATCATTACATCTATATGATATGAAACTACTTGCAACGATTTCAGGAGAAGAGAACTCATGCGTGGACGCCTCGCTTTCAGCATCATGCTGCTTGTTACGTTCTTCGCCCCGTCTTTGTCTTTTGCCCAAAAGAATGTCAGCCGAGGCAACTGGCCTCAGTGGCGCGGGCTGAAACGTGACGGAATCAGCGACGACAAGGGTTTGGTTCGCAAATGGGGCGAAGCGGGACCGAAGGTGGTCTGGTCGGTCGATACCGTCGGCGTGGGCTATTCCTCGCTGGCAGTGAAGGACGGAAGGATCATCACACAGGGCGACCTCGAAGGCGTGGAACATATCATCTGCCTCAGCGAGAAGGATGGTAAATTGCTCTGGGCCGTGCAGCCCGAGCCGGTCAAGAAAGTGCTTGCCGAGCGCCTTGAGCAGGAAATGAAGCGCGCGGATACCGATGGGGACGGGCAACTGAACGAATCCGAGGCTCTCGCCCGATTCGGTTGGAATTTCAACCGCTTCGACAAGGAAACCGACGGCGACGCCGAGAAGATGGCCGCTACACGTGTCACGGGACTGTTCGCTGTCTTGGACAAGAACAGCGACAAAAATCTGGACGCCAGCGAAGCCGCGCGAAGTTTCGGCAACGAATTTGGCCGGATCGACGCGACCGACGCCAACACGGACGCAGCCCAATTGGCCAAATCACGAACGACGGCTTTCTTGAAATCGCTCGACAAAGATGGTGACGCCCGTGTGTCACGTCAGGAGTCACGCGGCTCAGCGTTGGACCGAATTTTCAATCGGGCCGACCAGCGTGATCCGAAAACGAGAAAAGGCGACCAGCAACTCACCGTCGACGAAATGGAAACGTACTTCACGAAATTTGAACGCGGTAAAGACGGCTTGATCACACAAGACGAATTGCGTTCCTACTACACACAGCGTTTGCCGAAGCGGGACGGTGTGATCACCAAGGCTGAACTGCGCGTCTCACTGGGCGGATACCGAAACGGACAGGGAGACGGCCCACGCGGTACGCCGGTGATCGATGGGGATCGTGTCTACGTCGAAGGCGGCAACGGTGACCTCACTTGCCTGGACGCGGCAACCGGCAAGACAGTCTGGCACCTTAACCTGTCGGCCGATTTCGGTGGCGGGCGTCCTGGCTGGGGTTACTCCGAGTCGCCGTTAATCGTTGACGACAAGCTCATCGTCACGCCGGGCGGCGGAAAGGGAACCGTCACCGCGTTGGACAAGTCCAACGGCAAAGTGGTTTGGCGATCCGAAGGCGTCAAGCAGGGAGCGCACTACGCATCACCGGTGGTTGCAGAAATCGGTGGTGTGAAGCAAATCGTGCAATTCGCTCGCGGCAGCGTGTTCGGAGTCACCCTCGATGGCGGCAAGCTGTTGTGGGAGTACTCGAACGCCAACAACGGCACTGCCAACGCGGCCACGCCGATTATCTACAAAGATCATGTGTTCGCATCTAGCGGATACGGAACCGGCGGTGGGCTGGCGAAAATCGTGGCGGACGGCGACGGCTTCAAAACCGAAGAAGTCTACTTCAACAAAAGCATGGCCAACCATCACGGCGGGATCGTCAAGTTCGGCGACCACATGTACGGCTTCGGAAGCGGCGGCCTGATCTGCATGAACTACCTCACGGGTGAGATGGCTTGGCGCGCTCGCAGCGTGGGAAAAGGCTCGTTGGTCGCCGCCGACGGCATGCTGTTCCTGCTCGGCGAACGGTATGAAGTCGGCTTGGCCGAGGCCACGCCGGAAGGGTACGAGGAACTGGGCCGCTTCAAGATTGAAAGCCACGGCCGGCCAAGTTGGGCACACCCGGTTGTCACCGGCGGACGATTTTATATCCGCAACCAACACTCACTGACATCCTACGATGTCAGTGGAGCTGGCGAAGAGTAGGGCCGCGTTACGGTTTCTTGCGGCGGCGGCGTTCATAACGGACGCGACAGCCGATGGGGACGGTTTCGGTTGTCTTCGGTGCCTTGCCCGCCAGCGCGGCAGTGACGGCGGTGGTGACGTAGTTGACCTTCACCTTAGTCGGGTCGGTCGCGTCGTCCATCGCGCCCATGTAGACAATCTTGCGTTTGGAATCGAGCACGAAAAACTCGGGCGTATAACCGGCCCCGTACGCTTTGCCGATTTGCTGCGTTTCGTCATACAGGTACGGGAAGTTGAACCCTTTCGCCTTGGCCCGTTTCTTCATCGCGGGGAGCAGATCTTCCTCAACCTTGTTCACGTTGACGGCGACCAACGCCACCTGGCTTTTCGGCCCGGCATGCTTCTTCGCGAAGGCCATGATGCGAGCTTCGTAATCGACCGCGTACGGGCAACTGTTGCAGGTGAAGACCAGCACAATCGCCTGCTTGTCTTTCAGGTCGGCAAGCGAATGCTTCTTGCCGTCCACGCCGGGCAAGTTTTTCCACGCTGGAGCCGTGTCGCCGATGCTGAGCACCGGGTTGTACTCGCCAGCAGATGCGGTCACCGAGGCCGTCAGAACGAGACTTACCCAGGCGAGAAGCGGAAGAGCGAGACGTTGTGTAGGCATCGTGAAAACCTCGTGTGGATCGGGCGGGACTTCAAACGGGAACTCTACCGTATCCCGCCTGTCGGTTGAACGTCAACCGCGAAGACGCTTAGCCCGGCCTTCATCGGGAAGCAAAGAAGTTCACCACAAAGTCACGAAGACACAAAGCGGCTGATTGACTGGGAGAAAATCAAGAACCGAGGTGGATATCTGTTTTCGATTCGACAGCTCCCCAACTCGACCGAGAAGAAAAACACAAATCGAATAGCCCAGATCTGCGGTTGCCCTCTCGCCGTTTTTCTTTGTGTCTTAGTGGTTATTCCTCATTTCGGTGACTCCTGAAATTGTTTCGCGTCATGTAAAAAAACGACAGTTTGTATTACGAATCCGAGCCACCTTTGACACCGCATCGCCCTTCCGATGTAATGCAACATCACGGCAGGCCCTGTCGCGTGTGAACGGACTCCGACCGAAGGGACGCGGACATGCCGAGGATTTGGCGATTTCACCCCCATGACGAATCGCATGTGCGCAGGCTGTCGGGCGAGATGAAAGTCTCGCCCTTGATGGCGCGAGTGCTCGTCGCGAGAGGTTTCACAAACGGCGACGATGCGGCCACATTTCTCGATGCTAAATTAGTCGATCTGCATCCCCCCGAAGAGTTGCCCGGCGTGGAAGAGGCCGTCGAGCGGATCGTTGCGGCCGTGCAAGCCAAGCGGCGGATCACAATCTACGGCGATTACGATGTCGACGGTGTCACAGCCACGTCGATATTATGGCATTGCCTGAAACTTCAGAACGCCCAAGTCGACTACTACATCCCCAGTCGTTTGGAAGAAGGTTACGGGATCAATTGTGATGCAGTCCGGACATTGCACGAAGAAGACCCCGAGCGATTGGTCATCAGTGTCGATTGTGGCATCGCCAGTGTTGAGGAAGCCGCGTTGGCGAAGGAGCTTGGGCTGGAACTGATTGTTACCGATCACCATAACTTCGCCAGCGAACTCCCGGCGGCGGCTTGCCTGGTGCATCCCCGTTTGCCAGACACCAATTACCCGTTTCCGCATTTGTGTGGGGCGGGGGTCGCGTTCAAACTCGCTTGGGCGATTTGCAAGAAGCTCGGAGACGGAAAAAACGCTACGCCGCGTATGCGCGAGTTTCTCGTGTCGGCGGTCGGCCTCGCGGCTGTGGGGACGGTGGCTGACGTGGTTCCGCTGCTGGGCGAGAACCGCGTGATTGTGCGTTACGGGTTGAGCACGCTGTTCGAGAAGGCGTCGCTTGGGCTGCGAGCCATGCTCAAGGTGGCGAAGATCGACGGCAACAAACGAATGGAAGCCGAGGACATCGGTTTCGCCATCGCGCCCCGTTTGAATGCAGCCGGCCGTTTGGGCCAGGCTCGATTGGCGGTCGAATTGTTGACAACCGAAAACAGCGAACGAGCCGTGGCGTTGGCGGATTATCTCGACGAGCTGAATAAGAATCGTCGCACAGTCGAACGCCGCATCTTCAAACAGGCGAAAGAGCAGGTGGCTGAGAATTCCGAATGGGAAGAACACGCGGCTCTCGTACTAACCAATCACGACTGGCATCCCGGCGTGATCGGAATCGTGGCGAATCGGGTCGCCGAGCATTTCCAGAAACCGGCCATTCTGCTGAATTTGGATCGCGAGAAGAACATCGGCCAAGGTTCGGGCCGGTCGTTCGCCGGGTTTGACCTGCACACCGCCTTGGTCGACTGTGAGAAATATCTCACAACATATGGCGGTCACCACGCGGCGGCCGGATTGAAGCTCGATACCGATCAGATCGATGCGTTCCGGGAAGCGTTCGCCGCCCATGCGGCCGAGAATCATGAGGTGACCGACCGCGACCTCGAATTGTCGGTCGATGCGGAAGTTCGGCTGGCCGATGTCACGCATCGGGCGGTGAGAGAAATCGAACGCTTGGGGCCCTTCGGTGCAGAAAACCCGCGACCGGTGTTCGCCTCGACGAAAGTCGAGCTGGTCGAACCACCGAAAACGATGGGGGAAGGCGGGCGTCATCTACAAATGCGCGTGCGACAATACGGCCACACACTCCGCGCGATCGCCTTTGGTCGTGGTGAGTGGGTCGAGGAAATTATTCAGAACGGCGGCCCGATTTCGATTAGTTTCGCACCGATCATTAACAGCTTCCGCGGTCGCGAGAACGTCGAGTTGCATTTGAAGGATTGGCAGCCCGAAACCAGCGAGGCTGAAGCAGTCACCGCCGAGGGGCCCACAACTGCTTAGATAATTCTGACTAAAAACATCCCACACCCGAGACGCATTCGGCGTAGGGAGATGCAGGCGACATTCGAGAATGCCTTGCAGTGTTTTGGTTTCTCCACGAAGATGTCGCCCCCGTGTTGAATGCGTGTGATGAGGAACGAAACAGTCGGCTTACGCCAACCGCTCGCCTACCCACTATCCACTACCTGTCGCATGTCTCTCGAATTGACCAACATCCGCAAGTCGTATCGCGAGCCGGGCGGTTCGCGGCTTGACGTGCTCGACATTCCGCATTTCGCGATGAAGCAGGGAGAGCAGGTCGTGCTGGTCGGCTCCAGCGGTGGTGGAAAAACCACGCTGTTGAACATCATTTCGGGAATCAGCAGGGCCGATAGCGGCTCGGTCGTAATTGACGGCATCGACATCGGAATTCTGCCCGAAGCGGGGCGAGACCGCTTTCGAGCCGAGCGAATCGGGTTTGTCTTTCAGACCTTCAACCTGCTGCCCGCCTTTACCGCGTTGGAAAACGTGTTGCTGGGCATGAGTTTTTCCGGCAAGCGAGGCGACAGAACCCGCGCACGAGAATTACTGACCCGTATGGGATTGGAAAACCGGTTAAGGCATCGTCCCGGCCAACTGTCGGTCGGTGAGCAGCAGCGGGTCGCCGTCGCGAGGGCCTTGGCGAATAAACCGTCCTTACTGCTCGCCGATGAGCCGACCGCAAATGTCGACACGGGCAACCAGGCCAACGTATTGAATTTCATTCGCGAGGCGTGCGAGGAGAATAACGTTTCTCTCTTGATGGTCACCCACACGCCCGACGTGGCTGCCCAATTCGATCGCGTCGAGACACTTGCGGACTTCAATAAAGTCGGAGTCCGCTCATGAATTTAGTCACGATCGCCTTCAAAAGCATCAAGCAGCGGGCGCTCGCTTCGTCGCTGACCGCCCTCAGCGTGGCGTTGGGCGTGATGTTGATGGTCGCGGTGCTCGTCATCTTCGGTATCTTGAACCGCACCTTCGGCCAGAACGCGATCTTCTACGACCTCATCGTCGGCCCGAAAGGGAGCGACCTGCAACTGGTCCTCAGCACGGTCTATCGTGTCAGTCCGCCGATCGAAAACCTGCCCTACAGCTATTACAAAGACTTGCTCGAACACCCTGCGGTTGCCGAGGCGGTGCCCATCGCGCTGGGCGACGTGACCGAAGAGGGTGGCTTCCCCATCGTCGGCACGAATGAACGTTTCTTTGAATTACCCTACGCCCCCAACGAAGAATTCCTGCTACGCGGACACGGATTTGAAGACCCCTTCGACGCGATCATCGGCGACCAGGTCGCGTACAAGAACGGTTGGGACATCGGCAGCCAATTCAAACTGGTGCATGGCGGACAGGAAAGCGACCATGTCCACAATGAAAAGTTCACCGTCGTCGGCATCATCAAGCAAACCGGCACGCCGAATGACAAAACGGTTTTCATCCACCTCAACGGCTTCTATTCGATCGCCGATCACAACAAGCCGGTGAAAGAATATGTCGACCGCTTTCGCAAGTTCTACACGATCGTTCCCGGCAGCGACAAGGATCTCGAACTCCAAGAGATCGAAGAAGCGGCCGCCAAAGTCGCACCCGGCGCACATTATCACGGGCCATCGACCGATGTGACGAAGGAAATTACGTCCGTGCTTGTTCGTATGAAACGCCCGGCCGGTGACCCGCCCGATGCCCCCTCCATCGCGGCTCCTCTGTTCGCGTCTCGTTTAAAAAAGGGGTTCCAGGCACAGGGAATCAACCCCATCATCCCCATGAAACGCTTGCTCGATAACGTTGTGGGCAACATCCAGAAGGGGCTGGTTGTGATGACGACGCTCATCATCATTGTTTCGGGGGTGAGTATTTTCGTCAGCATCTACAATTCGATGGCCGACCGACGGCGGGAAATCGCCATCATGCGGGCGCTGGGGGCAAGCCGGCAGGCCGTGTTCACAATCATTCTTGCCGAGTCGATCCTGCTCTGCTTCGGTGGCGGACTCTTCGGGTTGCTACTCGGGCATGGGCTGGTATTCGTCGCTGCACCAATTGTGGCCAGCCAAACCGGATTACTGATCGATCCGTTCGCCTTCGAGACAATCGAATTTGTGATCGTACCCAGCCTGATCGTGCTGGCGTCGATCGTCGGCTTCATCCCCGGCACAACCGCCTATCGCACCGACGTGGCCGAAGCGATCGCCGATTGAGGCGAGAACGGCGATTGTGTCCAACGGATCCCTGCCGGAGAACGTTGAAGGTGTAGGAAAAAAGGCTCTGGGCCTGTTTTTTAAGTCCCTTGGAATGTTGGGGCGGACAGGGGCTTGCTGGTCGTTTCGCCCTAACTCGTTACTGTCATACGGCTCCCGACGTGGAGTTTGCCCCGCGTATTGGACGATTTATTGAATAGCGGCCTGCCCTCTCGGTCGAGGCGTGGTGACTGTTCGGGATGGATCATCGGCTGAGGGATGTTATCATTGGTTGTGGAATTATTGCGGTAGGGAATTATTGTCCGAAGGAAGTCGCAGGTTCTGCGGGAGTCGCTTTGTATGTCGCAAGTTGTCGAACCACCTGAACTCTCCGACCAAGACGTCGTCGCCGAGCCGGCGCGGGCCGAGTTCGGTTATCGCCCGGTGCCTGTTTTGGCCCCGGTCGCCTTGTTCCTCGGCGTCACTTCGGTCGTCTCGCTGTTTACGATTTTCGCCATCCCGATTGCTCTGGTGGGAACTCTGGTGGGAACCGTTGCGTTCTGGCAAATCAAGCGAGCCAACGGAGACTTGGGAGGCCGCCTGATCGCCATTCTCGGATTGGCAGCGTCGGCCCTGTTCCTCATCTCCAGCAGCGCGCTGCATGCTTACAGCGCGGCGACGGAAGTTCCCGAAGGGTACCAGCGGCTGTATTTTGATCGCGATATCGCCAAGAAGGGGTTCGTCGTCTCGAATGGTCGACGCTGGCATCACCCCGACATCGTCAAACTGGATGACCATAAGGTCTTTCTGAAAGGCTACATGTATCCTACCGGTCAAACGGAAGGCCTGAAGTCGTTCATCCTCGTGAAAGACAACCAGCAATGCTGCTTCGGCGGGCAGCCGGAATTGACCGATATGATCCTTATTACGATGACAAACGAGCAGGCGGCCAAATACTACGGCAGCCTTGTCTCCGTCGCCGGAACCTTCAAAGCACGCGACCCGATGCGGGGCGGCAACTTGCACCCTGTCTTCACTCTGGATGCCACGCATTTTTCACCGTCAAGGACGCCGTTTTAATATGCACGGGCCATTCCTCTCTAGCACGTGGCGAGCCGTTTGTCTTGCCGTTGTGAGTTCGTTTCTCTTTGTCGGCTGCGGCGATGCTTCGTCAACGTCGGACGAATTTCGCAAGTACGACAAGCTCACGAAAACCAACCACAGTTCCGACGACGCGGGCAACGACACGACGCCGGATCTCACACCGCTTGGCGATGATGTCGAGAGTGCCCCCGCCCCCATCGACCAACCAGACACCGGCACAGAGGTCGCCGTGGCGGATGGCGGTCCAGTACCCGATTCGGGAAATGGATCAGACGACCCCGAAGATCCATTCGCCAAGACGACTGCCAACGACACGGCCACCATCGGCATCAATCCCATCACAGGTGCCCCTCTCATCAAAGCGGCTGTTCCCATCGCCGGTGGCGTGAAGCTGCTGGTCAAATCGCGTAAGTTCAAGATCGAAGGCCCGAACGGTGCCTTGCGGACCAGCTTCGACGACTTCGATCTGCTCAAAGTGCTCAACATGGATCCCGTGACGCCTGATGCGCCCAAATTGCTACCCGACTGGTTGAAGCAACTCGACGGCAAGAAAATTCGCGTTCGCGGATTCATGTACCCGTCATTTCTGGAAACCGGCATCGAACGATTCGTTTTGGCCCGCGATAACCAGATCTGCTGCTTCGGTCGTGATCCGAAAATTTACGACTTGGTCATCGTGACGTTGAAGAACGACGTGACGACCGACTACATTCAAGGGCGGCCATTCGACGTCGTCGGCGTATTTCACATCCGTTCGGAAATCCCCGAAGGCGGACTGGCGGGGCTGTACACAATCGACAACGCGATTGTTGTCGATCGGTAGATCAAGGTGTTCCAAACGTTTCTCCCTGCCACTCACGAGGTGAGATGATGCGTAGTTTTCGATTCATGACGGCCGCGGTCACCCTGGCGGCTTTGGTGGCGGCGATCACCCTGCCCACGTCGGCGGAAAGTTGCCCGTTCTGCTCGGCTCCTTCGCTCACACTGACCGAGCAACTGGCACAATCCGACGCGGCTGTGCTGGTGCAGTGGGTTGAAGGGAAGAAGGCCGAGGAGAAGAAGCTGGGCAGCACCACCTATGAAATCGTTCAGCTCGTACATGGCGATGCGAAAACGATCAAGAAGGGCGAACGGGTTTCGCTCAATCGGTATCGGGCAGCCCAGAAGGGCGACCTGTTCATGCTGATGGGCAGCAAAGCGAAAACGATCGAATGGAGCAGCCCGCTGGAAGTTTCCGAGACCAGCTTCAACTACATCTCGCAAGCCCCCTCGCCGGAAGCCCCGCCCGAAAAACGGTTGGCGTACTTCCTGAAGTTCCTCGAATTCCCCGATCAACTCATCTCGAACGACGCCTACGCCGAATTCGCCAACGCCCCCTACAAACACATCGCCCCGTTGGCCAAAACCATGCCGCGCGAGCGACTTCGCAAATGGATCGCCAGCCCCGACACTCCCGCCACCCGACTCGGCCTGTACGGTTTGATGTTGGGACTCTGCGGCGAGAAAGAAGACGCGATCTCGATGAAGTCCAAGATCATCGAGCCGACGAAAGACTTTCGATTAGGGATCGACGGCGTCATGGCCGGCTACCTGTTGCTCACCGGCGAAAAGGGCATGGAACTCATCGATCGCATGAAGCTCGAACATACCTATGTCGTCGACGAAAGCGGCAAACCGGTCCTCGATGCCAAGGGCAAGAAACAAGCGATGCCCTTCAGCGAGACCTACGCCGCCATGCAGGCGTTACGGTTCCTGTGGACCTACGGCGACGGACGCATTCCCAAACCGCGATTGCGACAATCCATGCGTTTGCTGCTGGACCGCCCGGAACTGGCCGACCTAGTCATTGCCGACTTGGCACGCTGGAAAGACTGGAGCGTGCAGGAACGCTTGATGGAACTCTACGGTGCGAAGGAGTACGACATCCCTTCGATCAAACGGGCCATCGTGCGTTACATGCTGGTCAGTACGAAGGACAAGCCGAAAGATGCGATGAAAGACCCCGCCCACGTTGCCTCGGGTAAGAAACACATGGCAGCGTTGCGGAAGAAAGACCCCAAGACCGTCAAAGACGCCGAGCGGTTCTTCTTCCTGCAATAACGGTTGCCTGATCGCACTCTTTGCACATGTTCGACCTCTCCCGTATTCAGCCCGCCGTCCCCATACCAGCCCGCAGCGCAAGCGAGGGACGCAGGAAAAACGCGGCATGAGCTGACGACAATCGCAACAGGGGAACGCTCCCCCTCGCGTCCCTCGCTCACGCGTCGGGTTGTGATGGCGGGACGTCAAAGTGAACGTCACACGGGTGCCATGGCGATATCGCGCAGCAGGATCACCATGCAGATGTCTCACGGCCACAAACGTTAGTGGGCCATTGGATCGCTGCTCGTCGACGTGTGATGTTCGCGTCTCAGACCGACTCGAACACGGCCGAACACAGCCACATCACCCACATGCCGACCCTGCTGCGCGATGTCGGCATGGCGGCCCGGTTTTCATGGGACG
>Ga0115002_10008007_pt1 | contig 11779 bp, 13 predicted proteins | sample ArcticOcean_MG_C_8_FD_89576 | JGI IMG/M metagenome (GOLD analysis project Ga0115002, IMG submission 89576) | Marine microbial communities from western Arctic Ocean - ArcticOcean_MG_CB11_86 | ecosystem: Environmental > Aquatic > Marine > Oceanic | place: Arctic Ocean: Canada Basin | collected...
ATGAACACATTGTCCGCTAGCTGCCGCGGAATTTCTTGAACGTACATGTTCAATAAATTTTTTCAATGAATCTAGTTCTATATAATCTCTTTCTAGGGGCTTCTCTGCTCCTGCATAAATCTTTATACTTTGTTCACAAAGTTCTGTTGTAGAGAGAGTATTTATAATACCTTGTTTCATAGGAACATTCCCAGAAGCGATTGTAATTCCTAGGACTTCAATCGTTGGACTCCGCAGAGCAATTAACAATGCAACAGCATCATCAGACCCTGTATCTGCATCAATAATAAATTTCTCAGAACCCACTTTATTAATCCTAGTTCTTATTTTGTAATTAATGTTATTGGTATAGTAAATAATTTTTTATTTCTTTCGTTACTATAAAGCTATGGTTAAAAAAATTATTATAGATACTGATCCAGGAGTTGACGACTCAATGGCTATTTTTTATGCATTAAACTCACCTGAAATAGAGGTTCTTGGTTTAACTACTATATTTGGAAATGCGTCAACAGACATATGTACAGAAAACGCACTTCGATTGCTAGAAATTGCTGATAGAACTGATATTCCAGTCCATAAAGGAGCAGAGAACCCTTTAAAATCAGAACATAGAGGTCCTGGTGATTTTGTACATGGAAAGGATGGTCAAGGAAATTCTGACCTTCGACCTCCAGAGTCTACTGTTCAAAAAGAAACAGCTGTTGAGTATCTACACAACATTATAAAAAAGAATCCAGGAGAAATAACCCTAGTTCCGATTGGGCCCCTGACAAATATCGCAGAGCTTCTTTTATATGACAAATCTATAGCAAATGATATTAAAGAAATTGTCTTAATGGGAGGAAATGCAATTTCTGAAGGGAATGCTACACCGGCAGCTGAAGCTAATATTATAAATGATGCTGAAAGTGCGGACATTGTTTTTTCGGCTAATTGTGAAATATCAATGGTTGGTTTGGATGTGACACATAAGGTATTCATGAGTAAAGAAGAGGTTGAAAGCTTAGGCCAATTTAGCGACGCAAGGTCTAGTCACTTAAACAAGATTTTGCCCTTCTATTTAGATTTCTGCTCAAATTTTCTTGGGAAAGAGGGTATGCCGATTCATGATTCCTCAGCAATCACATATGTTTTGGACAGGTCGATGTTTCAAACTATAAGTTACCCCATTAAAGTTGAGACCCTTGGTATTAGTCGTGGAAAGACATGGATGGGGACAGGAATGACAGACAATGAAGCTGGTCGAGGAGAACGTACGAAACCTTGGGAGAACAGAAGGAATGTCAATGTGTGTATTGATGTCGAGTCAACCAGGGCTATAAGTTTAATACTTGAAAGGTTGTCATACTAAATTTTGAAGTAATGAGATTGTGACAACATATAGATTAGAAATCTACAGAAAACCGTTGGAAGCAATTATTTCAGGAAAAAAGAAAGTAGAAATTCGTACGAATAATAGCTATGAACAAATTGATTATTCTTCTTTAAATCAAAGAGATATAATTAAATTTCAGTTAATTTTAGGCCCCCCATTTGTAGATCTTCAAATAATAGAAGAGAATGTTTTAGATGTGGAGGTTCTTAAAGTTATCAACTACAAATCTCCGAAAGAACTATTGTGTCAAGAAGGTATCGGGGTACTATCAGAGCTTGTAGAGACTATCGAAGAGGGAGAGGATCTTTTATATAGTTTTCACGAATACAAAGAGATGATTCCTATATATGGAATTTATGCAATCCATTTTAATTTAATTAAATAGGTTATTTAATTTAAGTTCTTAATTTAGGAATTCCACGCTCAAGCTCAACTTCGATGTCCTTGTATTCAGTAGAAATTTGATTAGCAACGATCATTGATAACTCAAGCGAAGCCTCTTTTTTCCCTGTATTTGTCCCATAGCTTTCTGGTGATTTGTTATATGCCTCGATAATATTATCAAGAAGATTTCGGGCATCTTCTTTTGTAAAATTTTGATCTAGTTTTTTCTCACTATAATTGTCGAATGCTTTTCTGTGTCTTCTTGGGATTATAAACTTCATATACTAAGCATAACTAATTGTCTGAAGTTAAATCTTTTATTTGCATTGAAACTTTATAATTTCCACTGTGTTTTATCTGTGCAACTTCACTAAACCCACTTCTTTTATGAAAAGAAAATGACTTAGAATTGTTTTCTGGAAGCAAATTAATTTCTGCAGTTAATAATCTTTTACCTTTATTTACTGCATGTAATGCTATTTCTCTATACAGTCTTGTACCTATTCCTTTATTACGATATTTTTCAAGTATTGCAATTCTGTCTATATAAAGGTAGTTTTTTGTATATTTTGAGAACCAGTTGTAATTCTTGTGGCCAATTTTCTGCATATATTGTAAAGTTTTTTCACTGTCTTCAAAACAAACTACAAAACCAACAACACTTCCCTCAATACAGGCTAAGTTATAGTCGCTATATTCTATGAGACTAATAAAAGATTCCCTAGACCGATGTCCTACATTAGGCACATTTGACTGATTGATTCGGAAGCAACCTTCTAATGTAGCATCTGAAATTTCTTCATATTCCATATAAATTAACCATAAAAAATATATTTTAGCTATATAGTATTGATTTATGGATAAAACATATTTAATGAGCCCTCCAGATTATTACAAGGTAGAGTATTCAATTAATCCTTGGATGACGGGAGAAATCGTTGATTTAGATTTAGCCAAGATTCAATGGAATACTTTAAAGAAAGCCATAGAAGATGCCGGAGGAAGCGTAAAGGAAGTTCTACCTTCACAAGACTATCCAGACTTAGTTTTTACTGCAAATTCAGGAATTATTAATGGAAGGGATGTTTTAATTGCAAACTTTAAATATAAGGAGAGACAAGGGGAAGAAGACTTATATGAAAAATGGTTTAGAAAAAATGGATACCAAGTATCGAGAATTCCTTCAGATTACAAATTTGAAGGCAGAGGAGACGCCTTTGTTTATGGTAATAATTTGGTTGGGACTTATGGAATAAGAAGCGATAAAGAAGCTTTAGAGTATATTGCAAATAAACTTAACCTCAGGCTGCTAATCAATAAGTTGGTGGACGAAAAGTTTTATCATTTAGATACCTGCTTTCAACTTCTACCAACAGATAATAATGATGCAATCTTTTATCCAGAAGCCTTTGAAGATACCCTTCTAAGTAATTGGGCAGAATTGTTTAACTTAATTCCTATTTCGCAGAAGGATGCAGAATTATTAAGTTGTAATGCAGTGGTTGTTGGAAGTACTGTTATCTTTCCTTCAGGGGATATAGAAATAGTAGAAACAGTTTCAAATCTAGGATGTGATGTGGTTCAGGTCGATATGTCTGAATTCATTAAAGCCGGAGGAGCTTGTCAATGTCTTGCTCTTTGTATAAATTGAGATGAAGTTTTTATTTAAAGCAATTATCTGGCCGATAAAAAAAATACTACTTTTCCCCATAAAGCTCTTATTTTTCATAGTCGGATCATTGATAGTTCTTATTTTTTTAATACAGTACAGAATGGACTTTGACACGGACGTCAGCCCTCTTATGGGCTACGAAGTCGAAGCATGTACTGCAATTATAAAAAATACTAATCTTGATACCGCAAGTACAATCAGTAGGTTTGTAGAATCTCTAACTAAAGAGGAGAAAGAACTTCTCAAAAATAGACTTCCTGATCGTCTTAAACCATTAATGGAGCCAGACTTACTAGATGAAAATGATTATGAGAAATTAAGAAGCAGTTTACGGTTTTATATTCAGTTAGGAAGAATTCCAGGTTTTAATAACAAAGCGCTCTCTCCACAAGCAGCAGATTTATGTAGATCAGCTTTGAGATAGATCCATTACAGTTCCTTTTGTAATTCTAAGTAACTCCGTTGGTGATAGGAATATTTTTGTTGTCCTATTGCCTCCGCCAATAAAGACTTTCTTTCTTTTCATAACATTTTCATCAATATAGATATCTATATCTCTTCCAAGGCTTAATGGGCTAATTCCTCCATAGATTTGATTAGAGACTCTTTCCGCCTCATTTTTACTAGCAAAACTAACTCTTTTAGCATTCATTACCTTTTTTACCTTTCCATTCACATCAAGTCTGTTGTTTCCAAGAATGCAAAACATACTATAGTAAATTTCAGGCTTTTTAGATTTTATAAGGATTGCATTACACGAATCTTCAAGTAAAAAGTCATACTCATTGCAGAAGGACTCTGTATCAGAGAATATAGATTCGCATTTGATAATTTCAAATTTACCAATTTCTTTTTCAAGTACTTTCTTTAGTGATGGATGTAAAATATTTAAGTCCACTGTTATTCCTTAAATTTCGGAGCCGCTCTTCCTGTTGAAGATTCCTCATGGTAATCATCCTCAACATTTATAGACCAAATGTCATTGCGTTCACCAAGGATATTTCTTACCGATTGTACGGCTGTTATCATGGAGTGGTCTTGATTATTATATTTATGCATTCCATTTCTTCCTATTGGATATATATTTTTATGTTCTTTTTGCAGCCAATTTTTTATTAAATCTACATTTGTTGAATAGTCTAAGTCATAAACAGGATATGCTTTCGGCATTCTCACTACATATCCTTCTCCCAATGTTTCTTTTGGAACTAACCCAAGCTGCTCTATCTCTTTAATTGCTAGTTGAATCAAATCTTCATCTTTCATTTCCCATAAGGAGTCTCCTTTATTGACAAAGTACTCTAAACCAAGACATGTTTTTCCATCTTTAACCATAAATGGAGACCAACTCCCATAATTTTGGACCCTTCCGACTTTTACATTTGGCTCATGAATATATATCCAATTATCAGGAAATGCATCGGCTTCTTCTGTTATTAATGCAACAGAAAGGAAATCTCTAAATTTTAGTTTATTTCCAGCCTCCAATACCTTATCAGAAGGAGAAGGTTTTATAGTTTTTGGTAAATGGGCTAATGGCATGCTTGATAAAATATACTTACACTCCAGAGTGTCTCCACTAAAAAGAGATACCCGGTATCCGTCATTATCAGCAGATGTTATTATTTCTTTGACCCCTGATTTAAATAATATTTCAAAACCTTTATTGTGTAATTTTTGTGCAGCTGTCTCCCACATCATTCCTGGACCAAGTTTAGGATATTTAAACTCATCAATTAAAGTCGTAATTACTTCTTTGTTTCTATTTGGGAAAAAAGAGTTAATGATTGCCTTTCCTAATGATAAGTTTTTTATTCTTTGACTAGCCCAATCAGCTCCAATTTTTGTAGCCTCTATTCCCCATACTTTTTCTGTGTATGTTTTAAAAAAAATATTATAGAGTCTCCAACCAAACCTTGCTGCAACCCATCCTTCAAAATTAGTTTGATCTTTAGGAGGGTTGATCCGTACATAAAGGTATGAAAGGACACACCTTATTGCTTCAATTATTCCTAGATTTAGCAAAGCATTTGATGCTTTTAATGGATAGTCAAAGAATTTTTGATTGTAGTATATTCTGCTCATTCTAGGTCTTAATAAGAAGTCATCCGACTCTAATATTTCATTCCAAATCTCATAGACTTCATCTACTTTTGTAAAGAACCTATGTCCTCCTATGTCAAATCTCCAACCGTTTGATTCGACAGTCCTACTTATACCCCCCACTTTATCATCAGATTCAACAATTAAAGCCTTTCTGTTGTGCTTGTCTAATTCCCATGCAGCTGTTAGGCCTGCTGGACCTGCTCCAATAATCAATGTTTCAATTTTTTTAATCATTATTCCTTTAAACTAATTTTACAATTTCTAGATTTATTGCTTTCAATAACTCAATTGATTTAATTTCAAATAGAGAATTGGGAGTACCTCCAGCACACCACACTACTTCATGTTCTAATAACGTTTCATCAAGGAAATATATGGGTTCCTCAATATGACCCAAGGGAGCTACTCCACCAATTGCAAATCCTGTCTTATCTCTAACAAATTTTGCATCAGCTGTATGAAGCTTTATTCCAGTGGATTCTTCAAAGGTTTGAAAGTTTACCCTATTTGGTCCTGAAACGAATATATGAATCAGATTATTGTTTGAGTCTTTAAATATAATTGACTTAGCAATTTGTTCCAATTTACATCCAACAGCATTAGCAGCCTCAATGGAAGTTTTAGTTGATTGTTCCAGATTCAAAATTTTAATTTGGATATTTTTTGTTTCAAAAGCTCTGATGACTTTTTCTTGAGAGTTATTACTTTTTTTCATATTTTAAGCAACACTTAATACAAAGAGAGCCTGCAATGTTAATACTACAGTTAAGCCTAAGAAGGCATATTGTGTTTTGTCACTATTTTCTATACCAAAAAATTTTATAGTCAGATCATGGGCTAAAATTACTGCAAGAATATGGCCTACTAAGGTCACAATGACCTGTATAGACCAAAGCCCCACCGGAGGTAGGAAATAATTTACAGTTACATCTGTAACACCAAAGATATTCCAGCCTAGACCAAGGGGGTCATTTAGTCTGTATAAAAAAGTCTGACCTTCAAAAAGAAGCAAAGAGATGTAGTGAGTAATATGATATGCGAATGATATTGGAAGCATAGTGTGTGCAAATTGATTTGAAATAAAGTTTATATCATGTGTAATACCAGAAGCACGAATTGCGAAATAACATGAAAATCTATAAAGAACTATGACAACCAATATGCACCCTAGGAACATAGAGGTATTAAAGAGTGTATTTAGTGAGAGTGACCCAAATTGGTTATACCAGGCTACAGTTCCAGACAAACCATCGTAAGACACCGCCCCTATCATGATGCAATGAAAGTATTCTATCCCCCTCACCTTTGTTGAAGAGGCAATCGAATTTAGCATTTTGTTCACGGGCTTGTCTTTACTTGTTATTTTCATTCTGCTGTATAGATAATGTAGTACATAGAGTGGATCTACTTCAATAGGGGATCGTTTTTGAAATTTAGTTAGCGAGAAAACAATAACGAAAAATATGACGAAGACAATCCCAATGTGTGTTGGATTCCCCGGTTTTCTCCAGACAAGTTCAAACCATGCAAAGAACAAGAATAAAGTAGAAGATATATACACGGAAGAGGCTTCCTTAGAGGTCTTCTTACTAAAAATTGTTAGTGGGTTAATTTTTGAATAGATATCACCAAAGAATAAGCTAAGTACTGGAATTCCAATCCAAATTACAACCCAAAGAAGAAAGGGAGCAATTGAAGTACGAGACGCCTCATCACTTACAAACCCCGGGACAGTAAGGAGAAGTAAGATCAAAAAGCCTATAACTTTGCTAACATTGGTCTGCTCGCTATTAATTGTTTTCTCATCAGTTCTTATCTTTGAAACTTTCCATGAGACTTTCAATAAGACAAAGGTTAAAACTAGAACCCAAATAGAGCTTATGAGAACTGTATTGATAGGAATTGGCAAATCACCAGTAGCTCCAATGCCATGATTAAAACTATCTATATATCGAACCATTGCTTAATTATATGACGACTATATGATAATTAGGATGGATATCAGTTTCCTATACTTAGTTATTGCTGCTTTGGTTTTTGGAATATTGTCATTTATTGTTGCAGTATTTATGCTAAGAAATGAAAAAAGTTCAAAGTATTTAATTAAATATGGAACACCTTTTGCAGCAGGAGTCCTTCTTATCGCTGCATTCAGAGACCTCCTCCCACATGGTATTGAAGAAGAAGGGGTTATTGTGTTAAACAGTACTCTTTTTGCAATAGTCTTTTTCTTTTTAATTGAGAAAGGCTTTAAAAGCTTCCATCATCATCACGAGGAAGATTTAGAGGGTAGAGCAGGTTCAAACAAAACACAAGGTTGGCTTTTTCTAACGGGGGATATATTCCATAATTTTATTGATGGAATTTCATTAGGGGGTGCATTCCTGCTTGGTACAGAGGTAGGAATTGTTGCTACCATAGCGTTGATTGCTCACGATATTCCTTTAGAAGTCGGAGAATTTGGCATTCAACTACAAGCTGGCTTTACTAAGAAACAGACAATTATTAGAAATTTAGCAACCTCTCTAATGACACTATTTGGCGCAGTCTTCTTTTATTTGTTTGCATCAAATTTAGACTTGCAACTTGGAATTCTGTACGGGGGTATTGCTGGATTTTTTATCTATATTGCGTTAAGTGATATTGTTCCCACAATACATAGCTCAGAAAAATCTAGGTACGGTTTTCAAACCCTTTTCTTAGTTGTAGGCTTAGTATTTGGCTATATAGTTGGTGAGGTTGCTCACCAATATATTGGTTAATTATGTGCAAAAAGCTATCAGTCTTTCTTTTATTAGTAATATTTATCTCTTGTTCCAGTAAAGAGGTAGATACTTCTTCCAGCAATGTAATAACAGAGGCTACAACTTCTGTTACTCAGGATATTGAAGAAGTAGAAGATACAACTACTACACTATTAATGAGTGTGCCTAATCAGCCTCAATTAGACTTCATAGATGTCAATATCCCAGGCCAAGCTCCAGAAACACTTCAGATTATTGAAGCAAATGTCATGGGAGATGTTTCACTAAGGTTTATAAGTTCCGAATCAGTAGAAATACATATACATGGAATCGATCTTACTTTGACTATTGAAGCTAACGTCGATTTTTTAATTACCTTTCAACCTGGATTTGCTGGTGACTTTGAAGTAGAGGTTCATGGTTTAGGAATTCAATTCGCTAGGCTCATCGTTTCACCTTAAATATAATAAAATATTAAGATTATTAAATACAGAATGGAGGTAAATGAAAGTTGCTTATATATTAAATTCACCAAATGCTGCAAATTATAAAGTAGGAGAAATGATTCTTCCTCAACTAGAGAACGATACACATGGAGTAGAAGTTGTAGGGATCTTCTTCTTTGATGACAATACAATGTTGCTTCAAAAAGGGAACCCAAAAGGGGAGAGGCTTGCTGCTATCTCAAAAGAAAAAGGAATGCTATTAATGATGTGTGATCAGTGTGCAAATCAGAGGGGTCTTGCAGATAAAGATGGAGACAAGTATACATCTAGAGGCACTGTGGAAGGTGTGAAAGTTGGATGTTTTCCCGATCTATATATAGCATTATCAGGGAACATGCCAGACCAAGTAATTTCTTTATAAATAATTTTTTGTAAAATTAGAAAAAAAAATTAACCTTCTTTATATGCGTAATTATATATATAAATTTATAGACACAGCAGTAGATGGGTCCGCTAAAGATAAAGTTTTACTTGGAGGGAAGGGTGCAAATCTTTCAGAAATGTCAAGACTTGGTTTCCCCATTCCTCCCGGATTCACGATTACTACCGAAGCCTGTAATCATTTCTTTAATAACAATCAAGATTTCCCAAATTCATTAGAGACAGAAATAAGTAAAACAATTTCTCTGTTGGAGGAGAGTCTAAATAAAAATTTTGGCAGTATAGAAAATCCATTGTTATTTTCAGTTCGTTCTGGTGCTCAAGAGTCTATGCCAGGAATGATGGATTCGATCCTTAATTTGGGATTAAATGATGAAACAGTTATTGGTCTCGCAAAAATGACGAAGAATAAAAGATTTGCTCTAGACTCTTATCGTCGTTTTATACAAATGTACGGTGAGGTTGTTTTAGGTATTGAACACTCTAGGTTTGAAGCTGTCATCTCTAATAAAAAAAGAATTGAAAATAAAACATTAGATATGGAACTAGAGGTCGGAGATCTTGAATGGATTATTAATGGGTTTAAAAGTACAGTTGAGAGATTTTCTGGAAAAGAATTTCCACAAGACTCTAATGAACAACTTAGGAAAGCAATTTCAGCAGTTTTTAATAGCTGGATGAACCCAAGGGCTATTACTTATAGGAAAATTAACAACATTCCTGACACTTGGGGGACAGGCGTTACAGTTCAATCTATGGTATTTGGTAATTTGAATAAAAGTTCAGGAACAGGAGTTGCCTTTACTCGTAATCCTTCAGATGGAAGTAAAAAATTGTTCGGGGAGTATCTTTTAAATGCCCAAGGAGAGGATGTGGTTGCAGGAACACGTACTCCTTATCCTTTAATTAAAAACGATCAGTCTAATGGAAGTTCTCTGGAGGAAAAGATGCCAAAGATATTGAATGAAATAAGAACTGTATGCGCTAAATTAGAAAAACACTATAAAGACATGCAGGATATAGAATTTACTATTGAAAATGGTCAATTGTTTCTTCTTCAAACAAGACAAGGAAAGAGGTCTGCTAAAGCAAGTTTAAAGATTGCAGTTGATTTGGTAAATGAAAAAATAATAAATAAACAAGAAGCTTTACTAAGAGTAAAAGCCTCAGATATAGAAAACTTGTTACATCCAACTATAAAACCAGGGACGGACCGAGAGCTTTTCGGTAAAGGACTCAATGCTTCTCCAGGTGCTGCTACAGGGGTAATCTCTTTCTCACCTGAAGCAACAGAAAAGCTTTCAAAAAAAGGTATGGATGTAATTCTTGTCAGAGAAGAAACTAGCCCAGAAGATATTCAAGGAATATTTTCTTCAAGAGGCATTATTACAACTAGGGGGGGTATGACGAGTCATGCGGCAGTAGTAGCTCGAGGTATGGGGAGGCCATGTATCGCTGGTGCAGAACAGTTGTTAATAAATTATGATGAAAAAATTATTTCCAATAAAGAAATGACTCTCCAGGAGGGAGAAACAGTAACTATTGATGGAACAACTGGTGAGATTTTTCTTGGAGAACTTGAAACAGTTGATGCGGAGCCAACTGAAGATTATCAAACAGTAATGAAATGGGCAGATCAATACAGGAGATTGAGAGTCCGAGCAAATTCTGAAACTATCGAAGATACAAAAAAAGCACTTTCTTTTGGGGCAGAAGGAATTGGGCTTTGTCGAACGGAGCATATGTTCTTTGAAGGGGAAAGAATTATTTTTATGAGGGAAATGATCATGGCTGAGACCAAGCAAGGCCGAAAAAAAGCATTAAAAAAGTTACTTAAATATCAGAAAAAAGATTTTAAACAGCTTTTTAAACTACTTCAAGGGAAACCTGTAACAGTTCGCTTTTTAGATCCGCCAATGCACGAGTTTTTACCAAGTGGAGATATGGAGCTTAAAGATGTTGCTGAGGCTTCAGGAATCACATTTAATTATGCAAAAGAGAAGTCTCTTAGACTACAGGAGTCGAACCCAATGTTAGGACATAGAGGAGTTCGATTGGCAATTTCTTATCCTGAAATATACATAATGCAAGCTAGAGCTGCCCTCGAAGCATTAGTGGAAGTAAAAAGTGAAGATAATATATCTACAGATTTAGAAATTATGATCCCTCTTATTGCTACAGGGAAAGAACTTAGTTTAATCAAAAAAGATATTCAGAAAACTTGTAATAAAATTCAAGAGAAACATAAAGTAACTATTGAATATAAGTTTGGGACAATGATAGAACTTCCTAGTGCAGCATTAAGAGCAGAAGAAATAAGCAAATATGCGGATTTCTTTTCTTTTGGAACGAACGACCTTACTCAGACTACTCTAGGTTTAAGTAGAGATGATTCTGCTAAATTTTTAGATGATTATCTTGATAAAAATATTTTCCAGGTAGACCCTTTTGTATCAATTGATATTAAAGCAGTTGGAAAATTAATTGAACTCGCAACCCATGCAGGTTTGGCAGGCAATAAAGATATTAAGATAGGTATTTGTGGTGAGCATGGAGGAGACCCAGAATCCATTATATTTTTTGAAAAAATAGGATTAGATTATGTATC
>Ga0115002_10008008_pt1 | contig 11777 bp, 7 predicted proteins | sample ArcticOcean_MG_C_8_FD_89576 | JGI IMG/M metagenome (GOLD analysis project Ga0115002, IMG submission 89576) | Marine microbial communities from western Arctic Ocean - ArcticOcean_MG_CB11_86 | ecosystem: Environmental > Aquatic > Marine > Oceanic | place: Arctic Ocean: Canada Basin | collected...
GCTGGCGAAGCCGATGGCGAGGCCAGTGCCGCGAAAAGATCTGATTGCCGAGGGTTGGCGGCGTGTGCTTCTAGGTTTGCAAGGCGTTCACGCGCTACTTCCAGTACGTCCGCTGGAATGCCGGCGAGTTTCGCCACCTGAATGCCATAGCTTTGGCTCGCGGGGCCAGGGTCAACTTGGTACAAGAAAACGATGTCGCCCCGATGTTCGGTGGCGGACAAGTGCACATTGTCTACATTGGTAACCAATTGCGGTAAGTCGGTCAGTTCAAAATAATGGGTTGCAAACAAGGTCATTGCTTGCATATGGGCGAGGTGTTGCGCAACCGCCCACGCCAGTGCCAAACCATCGTAGGTGCTGGTGCCGCGGCCGATTTCATCCATGAGGACGAGACTCGATGGGCTTGCATTGTGCAAGATGTGCGCAGTCTCGGTCATCTCGACCATGAAGGTGGAGCGGCCGCTCGTCAGGTCATCGGCGGCGCCAATACGGGTGAAAATGCGATCGATAGGACCCAGTTGTGCCCGTTTGGCCGGCACGTAGCTGCCGCAATACGCGAGCAGACAAATGATAGCCGTTTGCCGCATGAAGGTTGACTTGCCACCCATGTTGGGCCCAGTGACCACTAACATTGAGCGCTCGTTTGCGAGGGTCACATCGTTGGCGATGAATGGGTCACGGCTGGCTGCTTTGACGACCGGGTGCCAGCCCTGTTCGATGTGGATGCCAATATCGCTGCCAAGTAACGGTTTTGCCAAATCCAAAGTACGCGCGCGTTCCGCCAAGGCGGCGAGGACGTCTATTTCCGCAATGGCGGCGGCGGCTTGCCGTAGATCATGATAATAAGTGTGCAGTTCATCGATGAGCTGGTCGTAGAGCCTGCGCTCGAGTTCGTGGGCACGGCTCCTGCTCGACAAGCTCTCTTCTTCGAAAATCTTCAATTCTGGTGTGATATAGCGTTCGGCGTTCTTCAGGGTTTGCCGTCGCGTGTACTCGTCAGGCACCGACGCGGCGGCGGCCTTAGAGGTCTCGAGGTAATAGCCGTGGACACGGTTGTAGCCGACTTTGAGCGAGGCGATGCCAGTTCGTTGCCGTTCCCGGTCCTCGAGATCGCTAAGGTTTGCGGTAGCGTTGTTCGACACATTACGCAAATCATCGAGTTCTGCACTAAAGCCCTGCGCAATGTAACCGCCCTCACGTATGGTGGCCGGCGGAGAATCGACAATGGCCAGCCGTAATCGTGCGAGTAACGAAGCAAAGTCCGGAATTAGTTTGCGCAGCATATGTTGGCGAACACAATCAAGCGCGACGGTCAGGTGTAACACCTCGGGAAGCTGGGCCAGTGCACTGCGCAAGCGTGCTAGATCACGGGGGCTTGCAGAACGTAGCCCAATGCGTGTGAGGACACGTTCGAGATCACCAATCGGTTGCAGGGCTGCTTGCAATGAACCCTCGACGCGCTCGTACAGTGTCGCTTCGAGCCACGAATGTCGTGCGGAAACCTCAGCCGTGTCGCGGCTGGGCTCGTTGAGCCAGCGGCGCAGCAGACGACTGCCCATGGGTGTACTAGTCGTATCGAACAATGCGAATAGCGTGAGATCGGTAGCGCCATTGCTGCGAACATCAATCTCCAGATTCTTGCGTGATTGCGCGTCGATGCCGATCACACCGTCGTTGCCGACGACTCGGATTTGTTGAATGAATGGCAGTTCTTGGCACTGAGTGGCTTGCGCGTATTGCAATGCCGCCGCCGCCGCGCCGATTGCGGCGGAACCTTGATCGAGTTGGGTCAGGGCGAGCACGTCGCTGTCGAAATGGTTGTTCAGCGTATGCAGGCCGCTCGTGTAGTCGAATTGGGTGCTGTCTAACCTGCGGATATAGGCGGGGTGGTTGAATTCCAACAGCGAATCGGCAGCCATTAAAATTTCAGTCGGTTGCACTTGGTGAACGAATGCGACCAAGTCGGCTTCACTCGACAGGACACTAACTTCCATGTGATTCGTAGTGAGGTCCAATTGCGCGCAACCGAAGGCACCCTGCTGCATGTTGATCGCGAGGATTGCACTCTTGCCAAGCCCGTCCAACAAGACATCGTCGGTCAATGTGCCAGGCGTGATGATTCGCTGTACGCGTCGCTCGACCGGGCCTTTGCTGGTCGCCGGGTCGCCGATTTGTTCACAAATCGCCACTGGCCTGCCGAGCTTTACCAATCGTGCCAAGTAGCTGTCCACCGCGTGGAAAGGTACGCCACACATTGGAATAGGCTCGCCGGCGCTGGAGCCCCTGCTGGTCAACGTGATGTCGAGTAAGTCAGCCGCCGTGGCTGCGTCGGCAAAGAACAGCTCATAGAAGTCGCCCATGCGATAGAACAACAATTCTTCCGGATGGTTCGCCTTGATCTCTAGGTATTGACGCATCATCGGGGTATGCGTTGAACTTGGTCCGTCCGTCCCGGCTGTGTCCTTAGCTATCTCTTGGGCTATCTCCTGGGCCGTCACGTTCGTCCCGGGCTCCGGTTCTTGGTTTGAAGGTGCGGCCATGAGTTGTGTCGCCGATGTGGTCTTGTGCGTTGCAGAGCCGTAGTGAACTACAGCGATTCGGCCGGAGTCAAATTTGTACGATCGCGTGTGCGATCTTGTCGATTGACAATGTCAGAATTTGGCGGCGATTGCATGTTTGGGGCTTGCAAAGGACTACTGAATGAATATACAGTATTCCGCATCGATAGACAGGACGACATCATGACCCAAGGCGAATCTGGCCGAACCCAATCAGCTCAACAAGCACAGTCCGAGAGCAAATCCGAGAGCAAATCCGAGAGCAAATCCGAGAGCAAAAGAGACAGCAAGCGCAATCCGGAGAAAGAGCGTGCATTGTCAGCAGCACTTGCGCAAATCGAAAGGCAGTTCGGCAAAGGCTCGATGATGCGGTTGGGCGATACGGAACTCGTTGCAATACCTGCTATCTCAACAGGGTCTTTAGGCTTGGACATAGCGTTGGGCATCGGTGGGCTACCTCAAGGTCGAGTGGTTGAAATCTATGGTCCTGAGTCATCGGGCAAAACCACGCTGACGCTACAAGTGATTGCCGAGGCGCAAAAAGTTGGAGGAACGTGTGCCTTCATCGATGCAGAACATGCGTTGGACCCGCTCTATGCACAGGCATTAGGTGTCGATACCGACAACTTGCTCGTCTCGCAACCCGATACCGGCGAACAAGCATTGGAGATCTGCGACATGTTGGTTCGCTCAGGCGCACTCAACGTGGTCGTGATCGACTCCGTAGCGGCGTTGACACCAAAGGCCGAGATTGAAGGCGAAATGGGAGACACCCATGTAGGTCTACAAGCGCGTTTGATGAGCCAAGCCTTACGCAAAATGACCGCCAATATTAAGCAGTCGAATACTCTCGTCAACTTCATCAACCAAATTCGCATGAAGATCGGCGTCATGTTTGGCTCACCAGAAACCACCTCGGGCGGCAACGCGCTCAAGTTTTATGCATCCGTACGCTTGGACATTCGGCGTATTGGTGCGGTCAAAGAAGGCGACGAAGTGGTCGGCAACGAAACCCGGGTCAAAGTGGTGAAGAACAAAGTCGCACCACCTTTCCGCCAAACAGAATTTCAAATACTTTATGGCGTCGGCATTCACCGGACCGGTGAAATCCTCGAGTTGGGCGTTCAGCAAGGCATTGTGGAAAAATCCGGCGCTTGGTATTCCTACGATGGCGACCGCATCGGTCAAGGTAGAAAAAACGTGGCTGATTTCTTAGATGAGAACCCTGCGATGCGCGACGAGATCGACACCACTATACGCCAGCAGTTATTGCCGCAGCATGGGCAAGATGTAGCGGATGTTGTCATTCCGGAGCCTGCGCAAGAAGGGTTGTAGGTCCTACGGTGGCCGATCTGATGGGCGGAGAGCCAACTTCGCCCACGGCGCGGCACAACGATCCTTCAGACCGCGACACGGCGGTGAAGCCGGTGCGCAACGCGGCATTGCGTTGTCTCGCCCGCCGGGAGTATGCGACCCAAGAATTGCGTCAAAAACTCATACGCAAGTACTCGCCCGATCTCGTCGCTGACGTCCTCGGCGAATTGATCGAACAAGCGTTATTGAGCGATCAACGTTACGCAGAGATGTTGGTTCGCAGCCGCATTAACCGCGGCTACGGACCGCGCTACATTGCCAGCGAACTAAAACAAAAAGGTATCAGTGCAGAGCTAATCGACGAGCACTTGGATATCTCGGCTGAGGTTTGGTTGGAGCAAGCGCAGCAGTTGGTCGCAAAACGCTTGAACGGTCGCGCCAGAGAGAACGAGCCGGAAATGGCGCAAGCAAGCGAACACAAACAAGAAGAACAAGCAAGACAAAGAGAAACTGCAGCTCGAGAGCGCGTAGCGCGGTTACTGAGTCGGCGCGGTTTCCCATCGGACGTGATTTACAAAGCGATGGCCTGAAGTCCTTAATCCCGCCGTCCATCGCCCATTTGTTGGGGGAAACGACGAATCGGGGCTTATAAAAACTCCTGCTTACTTTATACTTGCCCGCCATTTTTGCATGAGTATGCATTTGTTTGCATGAGGCAACGTGAATACTGCTGAGCTAAGAACTGCCTACCTATCCTTTTTTGAGTCACGCGGCCACAAAAACGTGGCCTCCGGGCCCCTTGTGCCACACAACGATCCCACGTTGCTGTTTACTAATTCCGGGATGGTGCAGTTCAAGGACCCGTTGCTAGGTAAAGAGGACCCGGGGTACCAGCGAGCCACATCTGCACAACGATGCGTGCGTGCAGGTGGTAAACACAACGATCTCGAAAATGTGGGCTTCACGGCACGGCACCACACTTTTTTCGAAATGATGGGTAACTTCAGTTTTGGCGACTACTTCAAAGAAGAGACGATCGCTTGGGCGTGGGAATTCATAATCGACGTGCTGGAATTACCGGTCGACAAGCTATGGGTCACGGTGCACCCGACCGATGACGAATCACGCAAGCTTTGGCGAGACAAGATCGGGGTTGCCGAAGACCGTATCGTTGATATCGAAGAGAACTTTTGGTCGATGGGTGATACGGGACCATGCGGACCCAATACGGAGATATTCTATGACCATGGACCGGAACTGTTTGGTGGCCCGCCCGGTAGTCCGGACGAGGATGGCGATCGTTTTGTCGAATTTTGGAATCTAGTCTTTCCCCAATTCGACTTGTCCGCCGATGGTGATTTGGCTCCCCTTCCACAAGTAGGTGTTGACACCGGTTTAGGCTTGGAGCGCACTGCCGCCATCATCCAAGGCGTCCACAGCTGCTATGAAATCGACCTCTTCCACCGATTGATGTTGACGATAGGAAAACTCGCAGGGATCAGTGACGAGAACGAAACTCTCAACACAGCATCGATTCGAGTAATTGCAGATCATATTCGTTCGTCGGCGTTTCTAATTGCGGATGGTGTCATACCTGGCAGTGGAACCCGGGCTTATGTATTGCGTCGGATTATTCGCCGTGGCTTGCGGCACGGCTATAAACTGAATATTAAAGAACCCTTCTTTCATACGTTGGTTGATGTGCTTGTGGATGAAATGGGGGACGTGCACCCGATCATCGCTGATCGTCGTGACGAAGTTGTATCGGTGCTGGCAGACGAAGAGGCACGATTCAGCGAAACTCTTAATCAGGGCATGGAGCTCCTGCAAGGAGAGTTGGAGCGAGCGAAAGACGGCACGCTTTCCGGTGAGGTCGCGTTCAAGCTGTCTGACACCTATGGTTTTCCAGTCGATCTGACAGCTGATGTGGCGCGAGAAAAAGGGCTCGAAGTCGACATGGCAGGATTTGATGCCGCGATGGATGAGCAGCGCGAACGAGGACGATCGAGCGCCAGCTTTACGGCAAGTTTAGGGCAGAAAGTCACGGTCCAGGATGCCGTCGATTTTGTTGGCTATTCCAACGTTTCCGACGAAGGTAGTGTTATTGCGCTATTTGACATCGATGGCGGGGCCGTCGAGACCCTCTCAGAAGGGCAACAGGGTGTCGTCGTGCTGGACCGCACACCGTTCTATGCCGAAGCGGGCGGGCAAGTGGGTGATGTCGGCCTGCTTTATGGCGAGCAAAACGAGTTTTCGGTGGACGATACTCAAATCAGTGGCAAGCAGCACATCCACATCGGTCAGGTACAGACGGGCAACCTTGTCGTAGCCATGTCTCTATCTGCACGGGTTGACGATGGGCGCCGAGCACAGATTAGGTGCAATCATTCTGCGACTCATTTGCTGCACGCTGCTTTGCGTTCAGTATTGGGCACTCACGTGGAGCAAAAAGGCTCGTTGGTCAACGGGCAAAAGTTGCGCTTTGATTTCTCCCACCAACAGCCCGTATCTGCAGGCGAGCAATCCGAAATCGAGGATATCGTCAACGCTCAAATACGCGCTAATAGTCCAGTGGAGACTGAGCTTCTGGCCCACGATGATGCCGTTGCAAAAGGCGCAATGGCGTTGTTTGGCGAGAAGTACGGGGACGAGGTGCGTGTGCTGACGATGGGCGGGGGCTACTCAGTTGAGCTTTGCGGCGGCACACACGTTGAGCGTACCGGCGATATCGGCTTGTTTAAAATCACCGCAGAAACGGGCATAGCCGCCGGAATACGGCGGATCGAAGGCGTTTCCGGAGATGGTGCGCTCGGCGAAGTACGCTCGAACGAAGCGCTGTTGGATGCAACGACAGCGTCGTTGAACACCAATCGAACCGATCTGAACGAGCGGATTGCTCAAATCCTCGGCGAAAATCGAAGGCTGACGAAAGATAACGAAGCGTTGCAACAGCAAGTGGCTTCATCGAAAAGTACGGACTTACGCGATCAGGCAATTGATGTGTATGGTGTGTCATTTCTTGGTGCCAAGGTCGACGGTAACAATCGAGCGATGATGCAGACCCTGGATACGTTGCGCTCACAACTACCTAATGCGGTATTGCTATTGGCGGAAGTGTCGAAAGGCAAAGTCTCGATGGTTGTTGGCGTGGATAAAGGCATTAGTGACAAAGTTAACGCGCAGGAGCTGCTCAACGAAGTTGGACCGATCGTTGGGGTGAAAGGCGGTGGTAATTCTACGCTGGCACGTGGCGGTGGTGGCACGAACATCGCTGCGTTGGACAGCGCTTTTGATCAAGCTGCCAGTTGGTTGGCCGAAAGACTGAGCTAGCCATGTCTCTAATAGTGCAAAAGTATGGTGGGACTAGTGTCGGCGACTTGGACAAGATTCGCGGTGTTGCCAAACGCGTGCAGCGATACGTTAGTGATGGGCATCAAGTGGTCGTCGTCGTATCCGCAATGTCGGGTGAGACAAACCGCTTGGTCGAGATGGGCGAGACTATTGCGGCTGCAATCCCCAGTGCACGCGAAATGGATGTGCTGACCGCTTCCGGAGAACAGGTGAGTGTCGCCTTATTGAGCATGGCTTTGCACAACGAAGACGTGCCCGCAACTTCACTTTTGGCTGATCAGATTTCGATCAAGACCGATGCTGCGCACGGTAGAGCGCGTATTGAAGGCATTCAAACGGAACGCATACAATCTGTGCTGGACGGTGGCGGGGTACCGGTCGTTGCGGGTTTTCAAGGCGTAGATGATTTGGGCAACATCACGACGCTTGGGCGTGGCGGGTCGGATACGTCGGCAGTTGCGTTGGCGGCGGCTTTAACGGCAGATGAATGCGAAATATGTACCGATGTCGATGGCGTCTACACATCGGATCCGCGCATTGTTGAGAACGCTCGACGTCTAAGTGAAATTACGTTTGAAGAGATGCTGGAACTTGCCAGCCTCGGGTCTAAGGTCCTGCACCCTAGGTCGGTGGAGTTCGCGGGCCGCTACAAGGTCCCGCTACGGGTGATGTCGACCTTCGTCGATGGTTCAGGCACGTTGATTACAATGGAGAAAGTATCGATGGAACAACCGTTAATTTCTGGCATCGCTCACGCGCGAGATGAGGCCAAGATAACGGTGGCCGGGGTGCCCGATATTCCGGGCATCGCGTCAAAAATCCTGGGGCCGGTGGGACGCGCCAATGTCGAGGTGGACATGATCGTGCAGAACACTGGTGCTGATGGGCTGACTGATTTTACTTTCACAGTAAAACGACAAGATTACGATCGTGCTCTGAGTTTATTGGGGCCTGTGCGCGACGATATCAAAGCTCGAGAAGTGAGTGGTGACAACGAAATTGCGAAGGTATCGATCGTAGGCGTGGGTATGCGATCGCATGCCGGCGTAGCAACACGGATGTTTGACTGCCTAGCGTCCGAGAACATCAACATTCAGATGATTTCGACATCGGAAATAAAAATATCGGTTGTTGTAGCGGAACGGTATATGGAGTTAGCCGTTAGGGCACTACACTCCGAGTTCGAGTTATCGCAGGAACCTGCATAGCTCGATTGGTTGGATAGCTCTTGTTATTGGCTCGGGTGCGTTCGGAAGAATGTGATCCGGCCGAAGGAGATTGCCGTGCTAATACTGACTCGCAGAGTGGGGGAATCGCTGATGATAGGCGACGACATCACAGTTACAGTTTTGCGGGGTGAAAGGTAATCAGGTTCGAGTTAGGGTCAATGCTCCAAAGGATGTTGTGGTCCATCGCGAAGAGGTTTTAGCAAGATTCAAAAAGAACAGGCTCCCAACTCTAGAGGGGACTAGGGTACGCTATGCTCGCCCGCATCTTGCGGTCCAGCCGCAGTCCGATGTAGTGGCCAAGCAGAAACAGGCCGATCCCGAGGAACACATAACCCGACCAAAACGGTTGCAAGCCCGTTAAGAGGTTTATCGTCACCGTGAGCGCCGTGACTGGCACAAAGACGATGCGGTGGGCCTTGAACTTCTGCCAAAGCTGATGTTCTTTTTCTTTGGTTTGTTGTTCTTCTTCAATAAGTAAGATCGCGCGATCAATCTGAGCTTGGTTTACGCCAACTTCCTACCGATAGAAATCAACTCATCGTAGTCGACGGCGGTGTTGGGTTCTCCGCGGTGATTGAGTAATCCCAGACGGATGATATCCGCGACCTCATCGCTACTGTAGCGTCGCGTCGATCCCGAAGAACGTTCGGCTAAAATGTTTGTAGGTGTCTCAGATTCGGGTTTTTCGAAGTTGAGTATGTCGGTCACAATGGTCTCCAGTGAGTGTAATTCGGCGTCGCCACCCGTGAAAGCGCAATAATTTGGCCATATTTTGAGAATGAGCGGGGAACACGGGTTTATAGCGTTTTGGTGAGATTGATCTTGACTGGTCGCGTTCCAAAGTAGGTCCACACAGTCAGCGTTTGGTTGAATTGGCCAACCAATGCCGCTTCGTCGGACCGGCATTGTGGAGAAGGAGGGATGGCTCTGCGGCGGTGAGTAGCAAGGGTGGTCTGCGCTTGGGACGTTTGTCCTGGGCTCACCACCTTGGCCAGCGCTACCAGTCCAGATCGTCCGGTACCTCAAACTTCGCATAATGCTCGTCATCGGAGCCGTGCTCTGGCGCTCTGTTGTCGTGGCTGGCAATGATTCGCTTTGGGTCCCGGCTGCGTATTTGCTCCGCCACCTCTTTCGATAGCAGATGATAGAGCCCATCGTTGTTGACGATGACTAAGCTACCTGTGCTTAGAAGCTCGATTTGCTCGCGTGGCGCGAAAATCTTCTTGATCTTCTTACGGTGGACGAAATTGTAGGGTACGTCGTCGTCATTGACGGTTTTTGCGCGCAGGTCATTCTGCGAAATGATCTGTTTGATTTCAGCTCGCAGGGCTTTCGCGGCTGATTTGGCATTGCTATCGCGGGCAAGCGCTTGGTCTCGCGCCCGCTTTTCCGCTTGTTGTTTCAAGGCCCGCGCTTTCACCCGTTCCGGTGAGTTTGGGTCCTCCTGCAGAGCACCGTGTTTTCCGCCACTACGCTGGGCGTTTTTCTCGGCTCGGGTTTGACGCTCGGCCTTTTTCGCCTGGGCGCCGCTGGCGAGCCCTGCTTTGACCAACTGATCCCTCAGACTGTCAGCCATTTGTTCGTTGCTCGAGTGAGTAGGTCAGCCGATTCTCAGCTAAATTGGCGTCAGAGTAAATGCTCCTCCGGAGCATACATTCTGGCAGGCTGAGGGTTATACATCCCCCGCGATAGTGCAGTCGAACGTTGATGATGTTGGTAGGGAAATCGTGAACATTGGTCGCTATATTGATGCAGATGACCCTGGATTTGGTGACGAGATGTCCACCGAAGTCACCGACATCGGCCCTCCAATGGATCCGGACCAGATATAGCGGGTTACGTTCTCGGCGATATTATCCTGGTCACCCATCAACTTTTTGATGTCCAGCGGGGATGTGTTGTAGAAAAGGTGGCCGGCTTTTTTGAGGAGGAAAGGCTCAGGATTCAGACCCGCCGTCTCTCGTTTCTCTTTTTCTTCCAACACACCGGCTTTGGTGGCTTCCAGCACGCAATCAAGTCGTCGTAAGACCGTAAAAGGCAGAATCACCTTGCTGTACTCTGACTGTTTGTAGTCGCCTCTGAGGAGATCAGCAACGCTCCAAATGAACGATGAGAGGATCTGTTGGTTCATTGGGTCCGCCAATAGAACAAAAACCTCTCGGTATCGGGTACATGAACTGGCGGGCGATCTTGGGTTCTTCTGGGATTTCTTGAAATAATACTCAGGTTTCAAGAAAAAGGTGCATTACCTGCCTCACAGAAGAACTCGAAGGTGCCTGACCTTGGCTGGAAGACTGGTGGCCGTTCACCGATTGGCTGGGTAGTGACCTACGAGTTGGGCGTTTTTAGGTTAAGCCACTTTGGATACGCTCAAAACATTCCGTAGCATCGATCCTGCCAGGAGGCCAGGGTTAAGCGTGGATGCCAGGACTGTCTAGTGAGGTAGCGCATAGGTAGTCCGACGGTCACGCAATGCGATCAAGCTGAAGCCGATTGCTAACTAACCTATTGAAAATAGGTCATTTAATTGGTAGCTAGGGGGAGATTTGAACCAGCTCGCGTAGCGAGATGACCCGACAGAGGGAGGATGGCACCAATGCAAGTAGAAGGAAGTTCATCATATTTGGTAGCTAGGGGGAGATTTGAACTCCCGACCTCAGGATTATGAACCCTGTGACCTCTGTATTGACGCCGCCTTTGTCCACGTACCGCTTACAGTAAGGTGGGTATCATGGTGGGAACGGATCCGAACAACAATAACTAAACAAATAAAATCAACTAGTTATGATCTATATCTGGCGGAGAGGGTGTCATACAGGACAATGTCTATGCCCATATGTGGTGGAACATCGCTGCATCATCTGGGTACGAGGATGCATCTGAAACCAGAGGTATTGTTGCGGAAATGATGACCCCATCTCAAATAGAAAAAGCTCAAGACTTAGCCCGAGAGTGTGTTGCCAAGAACTACAAAGGGTGTTGATAGATGAAATGAACCGCCCCGGTTTTTCCGGAGACTCATTTGTTCAGATCAAGCCGCAATGGCCGACCCTCGTTGCTCATAGTACTCGGCTTCTAACTCCGCTGGCGGAACATTGCCGATCGACTCCATGAGGCGTCGGTTGTTATACCAATCAACCCATTCCAACGTTGCGAATTCAACTGCTTCGATATTGCGCCATGGTCCTTTCTGACGGATCAGTTCCGCTTTGTACAACCCATTAATGGTTTCAGCCAGGGCATTGTCGTACGAGTCGCCAACACTGCCGACTGACGGGTTGATGCCAGCCTCTGCTAGTCGATCTGCGTATCGAATGGCGACATA
>Ga0115002_10008009_pt1 | contig 11776 bp, 11 predicted proteins | sample ArcticOcean_MG_C_8_FD_89576 | JGI IMG/M metagenome (GOLD analysis project Ga0115002, IMG submission 89576) | Marine microbial communities from western Arctic Ocean - ArcticOcean_MG_CB11_86 | ecosystem: Environmental > Aquatic > Marine > Oceanic | place: Arctic Ocean: Canada Basin | collected...
CCATCTTCTCTGCCGAGGCGACTCCCTCCGCCATGTCCGGCGTATATCGAGGGTTGGGTCCTCCAACGCCTTGTACTGTTTCCATTCCGCTTCCTGATCCGTTGAGAGAGTCGCCCGCAATGAGGGTGCGCCCTTGGGGATCATGAACCGAGATGTGACCGGTGGTATGACCGGGGGTGTGGAGAATGTCGAGGCCGAAGATGCTGTCCCCGTCGAGCAAAGGTGTGAGACGCCGAGGCGATGCAATGGATCTAATGTCGGCATCACCCGCGTAGGCAACGGCTTCGATTGCGAGTTCCATAGCTGCCCCGAGACTGCCAGTATGGTCGCCGTGCCTGTGTGTCAGAATGATGTGGCCAACGTGATCCCATCCCAGACCTACCGTTGACAGGGCTGATTCGATGTCGCCTGCGCTTCTACTCAGGCCAGTATCCACAAGGGCCACCTCTGTGCCCCGCACCATGAGATACGCGGAGACGTTCCCGAGGTTCACTCTCTCTACACTCGTTTCTGCATTGGCTGGAGGGTTCGTGACGCTGCTGAGGGTCGTTTGTCTTGTGCTCGTGGCGCATGCACCAAGCGGTCCTAGTACCGCTATCGCTAAGGCCGCTCCTCCGAACTCCCTGATGAAGAGTCGCCGTTGAGGATCATGTGTCATGCCCATGCTTTCTGTCCAGGTCGTCGAGTCGACTGCGGGCCATGGTATTGGGTGAGAGCCATACTCATGGTGGCTCTCTGAATGAGACGGTCTTCGTCCGACAATCCTGGGGGTAGCACTAGCCTTTCGTCAATGAGTTCATCTGTGGCTGTCGAACACATCTCAAAGAGCTTCGGTTCTGAAGTCGCTGTCGTCGACGCATCCTTCGCTGTCGAAGCAGGAACCACTCTGGCGTTGCTAGGCCCGTCGGGTTGCGGGAAGACAACCTTGCTCAGGGTGATCGCAGGACTTGAGCGCCCTACGTCAGGAAGAGTCTTGCTCGATGGTCAAGAGATCACCGGCCCCGACTTCTACCTAGTCCCTGAGAAACGTCGTATCGGCATGGTTTTCCAAGATGGCGCCTTGTTCCCTCATATGACTGTGGCTGAGAACATCGCCTACGGGCTTCCCAAAGGGGCTAACCGTGAAGCCGAGGTGAGCGAGCTCTTGGAGTTGGTCGACCTGACCGGTTTGGGTGATCGCCGGCCCGATACCCTCTCCGGCGGACAAGCTCAGCGGGTCGCCTTGGCTAGGGCATTGGCTCCTAAACCTGAGGTGCTCCTGCTCGACGAACCCTTCTCGTCCCTTGATGCAGAGTTGCGACTGCGTGTTCGTAGTGAAGTTGCCGGGTTGCTGAGGGAACTTGCGATTACCTCGATCTATGTCACGCATGATCAAGAAGAGGCATTCGTGCTCGGAGATCGAGTGGCGGTGATGAAAGAGGGGACCGTGGTCCAGGTTGGTACCCCCGCAGGAATATACGACTGCCCGGGGTCCATTTGGCTCGCCGGGTTCGTTGGTAAGGCCAATCTCGTCGCGGGCACAGTGACGGGCAATATTGCTTCTACTGCGCTGGGCGACGTCACCGTCATCGGCGATGCGCCCGGAGAACGATCGATCCTGTTGCGCCCTGAGTATTTGTCCCTAATCGACGGCGACTCCGTCACCGTTTGCTCGGTGGAGTTTTACGGACATGACACCGCCTACTCGGTGAAACTGGGCGATGAAGAGCTGATGGTTCGCTCACTAGGTTCCCCTCGTTTCGATGTGGGGGATGAGGCCGGGATTGCGTACGTTGGACCGCCAACTCCTGCGTATTAGCGAGCATTGACAGTGGGCTCTCCAAGCGGGTAGCCCCTAATACGAATGCCAGCCTTTAGAGCCGACCGGGAGGCCAAGGCCTCCGAATTAGGGGTTCTCTGAAATAGCACTAGCTCCATAGTGCTATTAGAATTTGACTGTACAAACCATTACGAATGGCGGTTCACCATGCTTCGCTTTAGGTTCGTTCGCACCCTTGGCTTTGTCACTGTTTTGGCAATCACCATGTCGGCGTGTGGAAGTGGTGATCAGGAGACGCTCACCGTGTACTCAGGTCGTTCCGAAAATCTTGTTGCACCTTTGCTGGAGATGTTCACTGAGGAGACTGGTATTGAGGTTGCTGTTCGGTACAACAGTTCGTCAGACCTTGCGCTCCTCGTCGAACTGGAGGGTGATCTCAGCCCGGCGGATGTCTTCATCTCTCAAAGTCCCGGTGCCCTGGGGTTCCTTGACCAGTTGGGCGTTCTCGACCAGCTCGAGCCAGATGTGTTGGCCTCTGTAGCTCCCGAGCATCGGGGCGATGATGGCCGCTGGGTGGGGCTCTCTGGCCGGGTTCGGGTGTTGGTGTATAACAAGGACTTGGTGTCGGTTGAAGATCTCCCAACATCACTATTTGATCTCACCGATCCAGCATTCACTGGTCAGGTGGCCGTTGCGCCTGCGAATGGCTCGTTTCAAGACTTTGTGACAGCTTTGAGGTTTAGGGCAGGGGAGGAGGCAACGGCTGAGTGGTTGGTGGCGATGGCTGCCAACGGGGCACCGACCTATGCGAACAACTCGGCCATTGTCCAAGCTGTTGGCCTTGGAGCGGTCCCGATGGGTTTAGTTAATCACTATTACAACCACCGCGCTGTTGCTGAGGATCCCAACGTCGCTTCAGTCAACCACTACTTCGATGAAGGTGACGTCGGTTCTGTGATCATTGTGACCGGTGCCGCAGTACTCAATGCCTCCGAGCACTCGGAGGCAGCTAATCAACTGGTGGCCTTCTTGCTCTCGCCAGCGGCTCAGGAGTTCTTCGCGCAAGAGACCTTCGAGTATCCCCTGGTCCCGGGGGTCGACACGGCAGGTGGCGTACCGGCCCTTTCGCAGGTCAGCTCAACCAGTTACGACATCAGCTCGCTAGAAGGTGGGCTGGAGCGCACGCTCGAGATGATTCATCTCAGCGGGCTAAGTGGTTGATCCGACGGTAACTAGCGCCTAGTCCTACGAACCCCCCGGAGGTTGGGGATGTTGACGTCTTCGACGGTCACAAATGCTTCAGAGTTGACCTTGCGCACGATGTCGAGCGCTTCGGGAACGCGTTTGCGTTCCAGCGCGGCAAACGCGAGTCGAACCTTCCCAGTTAGCCCCTCGGCGTTGAGTACCGTCACCAAGAACCCAGCCTTCCGGAGCTCTTTGGCTGGCGACTCGGTGTCGACCGGGGTGAAGATCCTGATGACTTGCTTTCCAAGGGCGAGTCGTTCGTCGAGCCAGCCACCTGCAAGGGTGCCGACCGCGTAGCCTGCTGCGAACGTGAGCGCCCTACTAGGCGAGTCGAGGTTGGAAAAGACAGCAGCGGCGGCAACGAGCCAGGTCAGACTCGCGAAGAACGCCATTGTCGACGCTAAGACCTTGCGTCCTCGGATCAGCAAGATGATTCGGAACGTCGAGAGCGTGACTTCAACGATCCGCAGAACGAAGATTGCGCCAAGAGCTGCGATAGGATTCAGAGATTGAAAGAATTCAGTCATGGTTGTCTCCCAGGGTCCAGCTCAGCCTATCCCCAGCAGTGACGAGAAGCGTTCCAATGTCGCCAGCCACCGCCTTCGGTGAGCAGCCAGGCAGCGACAGCAATGTTGGTCTGTGGATCCCAGATCGATCCATCTCCCCAACCAGCCTTCGCGACTCTGGGGCCCCACAGGCTATGGAGATGTTGGAACAGACCAGAAGCTGTCGAATCCGGGTTCTTAGCGTCGGGATTGCCAGCGCTCTCACACTGCATCACTTCGATAGCTCGATTCACCTGATCTGCAGGGAAGTGGATCGCAACGAGGCCACGCCAATCCTCAGCGCTCGTGGGCTGCTTCGGAACCAGATGGTCGATGCCCCGTTTCTTGAATACACAGACCGAGTCGATCATTGGTGGTTCGCATCCGAACCAATGGTTGAAGTCCTGCTCCGCCGATGGGTCAATGACTTGCGGTGAGTCCCACGTCACAGAGAGAGGCTCGGGCGCGGCTCTCACCGATGCCAGTGCTTCGATGAGTGGGATGGCCGGAACCACTGAAGGAGCCCCCGTAGGTCCAGGGGCGGCCATGTTGTACGCGCCACCAACGAAGAACGTGGCCACGATCATCACTAGACCGAGAAGAGATGATGTGAAAGAACGCATAGGAACCCTTTTGACGATGGAGCGCGGCCAGAACTGATGGGGGAGGGGGTGATCAGCCTGAGGGACAATGGTCCGAGTGGGTGATCTAGGCAGGGCGTCTAGCGGTGCGCCGTACAGTCTATCAGGGTTGTTTTACGACCGGCAACTTTTGCAAGCGCGGCGAGAGGCTTAGCTACTGGGCGTTCCGAAGACCTGAATCTCTTCGATGGAGATATCGTTGAACCCAACTGTGATGTCCTCGCCTTGGCCAATGGCCTGTGAATCGAACCAGGAGCGGATAACGATCGTCAGGGTGGTGGAACCACGAGTGTTGTAGATGATGACGGGCAAGGCACCTGGTTGATCGGGGAGCGCTTCCACCTGGGGGGTGGTAGCGTCGTTCGTGGACAGGTTGATGGCGTTAACCCGATGATTAGCTAGGAATCGGTCGCCTGAGAGGTTTGTAAACCCGATTCCATTGATATCATACGGCCGGTCGAATTTCAGGGTGATGGTGAGCTGCGTGTTTTCCCCCATGGGGGCGTTCCAGTCATTGGCGCCGCCGTCGTGCAGCGCTGAGCAAGGGTGGTTCCCGTACTCCGCTTCACACTCTGGCGTGTACTGCGCTTGGATTGTTTGGGCGCCTTCGACCACAGTCGCAACTGCGGTGTCCGAAGCTACCGGGACAGTATCTTCGGGTGATCCGCCGCCAAAGGTGCGCACCGTTAGGGCGATAAGGAGAACGCCAATGAGCACCCCACCGGCGATAATTGCTGTACGCATGGCGGCAGTTGTATGGATCATTGGCTGCGGGGCCACAGGAAGTTGGGACGTGCCTAGGCGAGCACCGCACTCTTCACAGTGCCGGTTTGTGGTGGGGTTGGCCGAGCCGCAGAGCGGGCAGTGAACAGCGTGAGCGTGTTGACCCTCCGGTTGGTTTGCCCGCGGCATGTCTGGTTCGCCCGAGAGCGTGAACTGCGCTCCGCTGTCGTCTGCGGGGGGAGCCATCCATTCGCCGCAGGAGGGGCAAAACTCGTCGTCTGAGGAAACTTGGTTACTGCAGCTGGGACACATTTGGTAAGCCATCGCTGGGTATTGTGCCATGTACGAGCTTTTTCGTTGGTTTATCGAAATGCGGTAGGAGGAGCTTCACCCGACCCGCGCAGAATCGAGGCCGCGATGGGCGTGTTCGCGGGCCCTTTGTGTCACGGGGGAGGGGTAGGATCGCTGCTTGATGCAATATTTTTGTGAGAGCTGTCAATATCGGTCCGGGCGCTGGATGGGCTTCTGCCCGCAATGCCAGATCGATCAACCCTTGACTGAGGAAACCAAGTCCAGCGTCACAGTCCGGAAACGCAAGACGACCAAGCCAGCAGTGGTTTCGCTGAAGACTGGAGGTGATCCGCCCGCTCGGCTGTCAACCAACATCGGTGAGCTAGATAGGGTCCTGGGGGGTGGCTTGGTGCCCGGAGCGGTCATCCTGCTGGGTGGCGAACCGGGGGTCGGTAAGTCTTCGTTGCTGCTCCAAGTTGCCGGACAACTGGCTGGAAAAGGCCGTGAGGTACTCCTCGCGACCGCTGAGGAGTCCGCCGAACAGGTGAGCCTTCGAGCCAGAAGACTTGGTGTCGATTCTGATCATGTCCGTCTCGTCGCCGATGATGATGTCGATGGCATCTTGGCAGTGGCTGCCGATATGAAGCCGAGTCTCATGATCATCGACTCCATTCAGACCGTACGAGTTGCCGATTCAGGGGGCGCTACTGGAGCGGTAAGTCAAGTGAGGGAGAGTTCGGGGCGCATTATTCGCTTTGCCAAAGACCACAACATCCCAACAGTGTTGGTTGGTCATGTCACCAAGGATGGCGGAATCGCAGGCCCTCGGATGCTCGAGCATATGGTCGACGTGGTGGCGTACTTGGAGGGCGATACCGACCGAGGGCTGCGGGTGCTGCATTCGCTCAAGAACCGATTTGGAGCCACCAACATCTCCGGCCTGTTTGAGATGACTCCAGAAGGGCTTCTCGAGGTTCCGGACCCATCGGCTGCGTTCGTGGGCGGCTGGGACGGCGCGGCCGCTGGGTCGGTTGTTTTTCCGACGGTACAAGGCCGCCGTACCTTCCTCGTTGAGGTCCAGGCGCTGGTGGTTCCGTCCCAAGCACAGTCACCGCGGCGCTCGATCCGAGGGATTGAGTCGGCACGGGTGCATCAACTTTTAGCGGTTCTCCAACGAAGTGCCGGCATCAACTACTCAGCATTCGAGGTCTATGTGTCGGTGGTTGGTGGCTTTTCGGTGCGGGAGCCGGCCGCTGACGCGGCGGTGGCTATCGCTCTGGTATCAGCGTTCAAGGGACAACCGGTCGGGAGGATCGCCGCGTGGGGAGAGGTTGGCCTCACGGGAGAGGTGCGAGCCGTCCCGGCTGGAGACAGAAGGGCTGCGGAAGCATCGAGGCTGGGGCTCACGTCCATCGGGCCATCGGATCACGCAGTACTTCCTGAGATGCTTGCTGCGGCCAAGCTGCTCTAGCGGGATGCTGCGACAAAATTGGGTATAGGCGACTAGCCTCGCTATGGATGGATGCCACTCGAGCTGAATTTCTAGATGCGCTGAGCCAGCTTGCTCCCGGTACTGCGATTCGCAAGGCTTGCGAGCGCATCATCCAACAGCACAAAGGCGCCCTCCTAGTGATTGGTCAAGACAGTGGCGTTGAGGAGGTGTGTACGGGCGGATTCGAGTTGTCCTCTTGCCCGTTTTCAGTGGCTCGAATGGGTGAACTGGCCAAAATGGACGGCGCCATCATCATCGATGCTGACGCAACCAATATTCTCAAGGCGAACGTGCATTTGGTTCCCGATTCCACTATTCCGACCGCAGAGACCGGATCGCGGCACCGAACAGCTGAGCGTGTCGCTATCCAGACGGGCAAGCCTGTCGTGTCCATTAGTGAACATCGTGGTGTGGCCACGCTCCTCTTCAATGGGGTTAAGCACGAGTTAGAGACCCCCGCTGCCGTCATCGCTCGAGTCAACGAGTCTCTGCACACCCTGGAGCGGTTCAGGCGGCGTCTTGATGACGCCATTGAACGTCTCGATACCGCAGAAGTTAACGGGTTGGTCAACGGCCGACACGTGGTGACTGTCCTGCTGCGTGCTGAGCTAGTTTCTAGGATTGCGACTCAGATCGAGAGCGACACCGTGGCTCTGGGCGGTGAGGCTGAGGTGGTCCGACTGCAGACGGGCGACTTGATGTCTGGGGTTGATCAGGTCACTGATCTTGTGTTCAAGGACTACTTGCTTCACCCAACCAAGAAGGCCGCTGCACAAGCGCATGCAAACCTCCATGATGTTGCGGCGGTAGATCTTTCTGACATCTATGCAGTCGCTGCTGCTGTGGAAGTGGGGCATCCCGATACTGAGGTAGCCCCACGAGGCTATCGGATTCTCTCAGGAGTTCCTCGCCTTCCGGACAGCGTTGTGAAGTCGATCATTTCTCACTTCCCATCCTTTGAGGCCCTCCTCACCGCTGAGGCACCTCAATTGGCTGAGGTAGATGGCATTGGATCGACTCGAGCTGCCGTCATCCATCGGTTTATCGATCGGCGGATGGAGTTGGCTGGTCGGGTCGATATCTAGGCAGGGTTTTCATTTCGCTGGTTGCGCAATCGAAGCGGTAGAATCATGCCTCCTCTCAATGTCTGAAGGCTATGGCAACAAAGAAAACCTACAAGTTCAAGGCTCGCGACAAGGTCGTTCACCCTCATCACGGCGCAGCCACGGTCAAGAGGCGCACGAAGAAGAAGGTGCTCGACAAGAACATCGAGTACTACGTTCTTGAGATCGCCACAGAACCGCTGACAGTGCTCGTCCCCGTAGATCGAGTTGATGGGATTATCCGGCCTGTTATCTCCAAGACAGCTGCTAAGAAAGTCTTCGCAACGTTCCGTGAGGAGCCGCAGGACTCAGGATCCAACTGGAGCCGTTGGTACAAAGTACTCAACGAAAAGATGACGTCCGGCGATATCTATCAGGTCGCCGAAGTGGTTAGAGACCTTACGTTCGCCCAGCAGACCAAGGGTATCTCTCCCGCCCTCAAGAGGATGCTTTCCAAAGCCCGCTTGACGCTGTCGTCAGAGCTTCAGTTTGCCCTCGAATCAACCGAAGAAGAAGTCATCAAAAAGATTGACAAAGCGCTACCAAAGATTGAAGTCGCCGAAGAGTAGCTTCTCTCTGGAAAGGGGTTCGTGTGCTTGTCGAAGCCATACGCCTTTCCATAACTCTGATTGCCACGGTCATTGGGTACCGAAGTGACTTTGGATCTACGCTCGTAAGCGACGGGCACGAAGCACTGGGCGCCCTCTTGGGAGCCTTGGTTGGGTACGTTATCGGAGGTCTGTTTGGTCGGTTGTATGCCGCCCGTGTTGAGGGCCTTGCCCGATCCTTCTCCATCGGTTCTACCGGACCTCAGATGCTGGCAGCGATCGTGGGGTCGATGGTGGGGCTCGTCTTCGGTCTTGTACTTGCTCTCCCTCTGATATTTCTTGGAGACTTAGTGCTGGCCATCCCGGCCTACCTTCTCATCGTGGTCATGTCTTCTGGGTTCGCCGCTCGATTCTTCACGCTGAACGCCGTGGATTTTCTTGCAAATGCAGGAGTCCGGCCAATCTCGGCGCTGGTCTCACGCCGTCTGGGTGTTGATGAGTCAGCGTTCTTGCTCGACTCATCTGCCGCCATTGACGGCCGCATCCTGGACATGGTCAGCACCAAACTGGTTGACGGGACTCTCTGGATTCCCGGTTTCGTTCTCGACGAGATGCAGGGTCTCGCCGATGCCTCTGATGCCTCTAAGCGTCGACGGGGTACTCGAGGGCTTGATATCGTCCACGCCCTCCGCGCCCACATGGAAGTGATCGTGCTCGACGAAACGGTACCTGAGATCGACGACGTCGACGCGAAACTTGTGCACCTTTGTTCGGACTCAGGGGCCACGCTGATTACAACCGACCAGCATCTTGCGAAGTCTGCTGAAGTTCGTGGCATTCGAGTCTTGAACCCAGCGGTCATTGCTGAACATCTCAAACGCAGGGTCAACATCGGTGAGAAGCTGGCAGTATCCGTGGCGAAGGCAGGAACCCAGGCCGGTCAGGGAGTCGCCTATCTCGATGATGGGACGATGGTGATTGTGGAAGAAGCCGAAGGCGAAATCGGCAATGATCTCTCGGTAGAGGTTGTCTCCACCACTAAGTCTGCGGTGGGCCAACTCCTCTTCGCTCGCCGAGTCTGAGTATTCTCTCCAGTGATGGAGCAAACAGAGACATGGGCTGTAGTGGTCGCCGCCGGTTCGGGATCCCGGTTCGGTGGTCCCAAGCATGCGCTGCTACTAGGTGGTGTGCCGCTGTGGTCGATCGCCCGAGATCGGCTGCTCGCAGGCGGAGTTGACGGCGTTGTGGTCGTCGGCGACGTAGAGGGGGGTGTCCCTGGGGGTCGGCGACGTCAGGACTCGGTCAGCAACGGGCTTGCAGTAGTACCGGACTGTGCCCAGTGGATACTTGTACATGACGCGGCGCGGCCGGTCGCCTCGGCGGATCTTGTTGGAAGGGTGATCTCGCGGCTGCAAGAAGGTGACATGGACGGCGTGGTACCAGCGGTACCTACCCGAGACACGATGAAGCAGGTCGATGGAGACTTGGTGATCGCCACGGTCGATCGAGCTGCACTAGTCGCAGTGCAAACGCCACAGGGCTTCGGGGCGGCAGCCTTGCGGAGAGCGCACAAATTGGTGGGCGTGGACGTCACAGACGACTCTCAGATGATCGAGCTCTCTGGCGGAGCGGTGGTCATCATTCCGGGGGAGCCGGAGAATGTCAAGGTCACCTTCCCTGGTGATCTGGCGCGGATTACGGGGGCATTATGAGGATCGGGTGGGGATTTGACGCCCATCAGTTTGCCGCCGAGGGCCAGGTGCTCCTTGCGGGAGTACTCGTTGAAGAACAGCGCGGGATTGACGCGACCAGCGACGGAGACGTACTGGCCCATGCCGTGACCGACGCTCTGCTTGGGGCGGCCGCGCTAGGCGACCTCGGCACGTTCTATCCGTCCTCTGATTCCAGATGGAGTGGCGCGGACAGCATGTCGATATTGGCTGATGCCGCGAGTCGGGTGGCTGAGCTTGGCCTCTCTCCCCAACAGATCGATGTGACCGTCATCGCCGAGACGGTACGAGTTTCGCCGTACCGTGAAGAGATTCGAATAGCCCTCGCTGCCGCCTTGGGCCTCGACCTCCTAGATGTGTCTGTCAAAGCGACATCGACCGATCGGATGGGGTTTCTTGGTAGAGACGAGGGTCTGGCGGTCGTTGCAACCGTGGTGGTCTCCTAACCTGTGGTGGTGCACCTTCACAATACGCTCGGCCGTTCAATCCAAGAGTTTGTCCCGCAGGACGAGGGCAAGGTCTCCATGTACATGTGCGGTCCCACCGTTCAGTCAGCGCCTCATCTTGGCCATGGGCGGGCGTACGTCTTTTTCGATGTGTTCGCCAGATACTTCGCTTGGTTGGGGAACGATGTCACCTATGTCATCAACGTCACGGACGTGGATGACAAGATCATTGACGCTGCTAAAGGGGGCGGCATTGAGGTTCGGGAGCACGCTGAAGCTATGGAGAAACAGTTCTTCGACGGGATGGACGCTTTAGGGAACCGCCGTCCTGACGTCGCTCCCCGCGCCACAGAGCACATTCCGCAGATGCTTGCACTCATCGCGATCTTGATAGACAAGGGTCACGCCTATGCCGCTGGCGGGGATGTCTACTTCTCAGTCAGAACCCACGACAGTTACCTCACACTCTCGGGTCAGAACCTCGATGACATGCAGGCCGGTGCCCGCGTTGATGTCAATGACGACAAACGAGACCCGCTGGACTTCGCGCTTTGGAAGGGAGCCAAGCCGGGTGAGCCATCATGGGATTCCCCGTGGGGCCCTGGCCGGCCCGGATGGCACATTGAGTGCTCGGCTATGGCGTCCGAGTACCTCGGTATCAATTTCGATATCCATGGCGGAGGCTCGGACTTGATCTTTCCACATCATGAGAACGAGATAGCTCAGACTCGTGCCGCAACGGGTGAGGAATTTGCCCGGTACTGGCTGCACAACGGCATGCTCAACTTGGGTGGCCAGAAGATGGCGAAGTCGACGGGTGTCATGATCCCCCTCTCGGAAGCGACTGCTCTCTACTCGGCCCCGGTTCTGCGTTTGTTCTACCTGCGATCGCATTACCGATCAGACGCTGAGTACTCCGAAGGGTTGCTGGACGACGCGGTCGCCGCCTGGTCGAGGCTCACGGCTTTTCGGAGGAGAGTCGATGTTGGAGACGTGGTCCCCGACAGCGATTCCGTAGAGGCGTTCAGAGCAGCCATGGATGAGGACTTCAACACCCCCGACGCCATCTCTGTCTTGTTTGAGATCGCTCGTTCTGGGAACAAGAGGCTTGATGACGGTGAAGGCGCTGGCGAGCTCGGGGCAGCTTTCGACCTGATCGCCGGTGTACTAGGTATGGTCGTCGCCGACACATCTCTCGACGACGTAGCAGGGGGTATTACGAATCTTGCTGACGAGTTGGGTATTACGGGTTC
>Ga0115002_10008010_pt1 | contig 11776 bp, 12 predicted proteins | sample ArcticOcean_MG_C_8_FD_89576 | JGI IMG/M metagenome (GOLD analysis project Ga0115002, IMG submission 89576) | Marine microbial communities from western Arctic Ocean - ArcticOcean_MG_CB11_86 | ecosystem: Environmental > Aquatic > Marine > Oceanic | place: Arctic Ocean: Canada Basin | collected...
CTTATCTCTAGATTTTTTTTATTTTTTAAATCTAAAATTTGCAAAAAACTAATTACGCTTTTTATATAATTATTTCTTTTTTTAGGAGATCTAATTGGTACAGTTGGTCGGCCAGGATGTAGAGGAAATGGATAGACAAGTAGTAATATTTTTTTATTACTTGAGTAATTAATTTTATTTTTTATTTTAATATTAGGTGAGGTAATAAACAAAGGGAAGGTTTTTTTATCTTCTTTCCATCCCCATGTTAAAAATCTATGACATATATTTTTTTCTAAATCTTCACTAATATTATTAGTTTCTAATCCATAACCACTGCCATGCTGGCTAATTAAAAATTTTGTTCCATTGATAATATTTTTTGCAGTATAAATTTTAAAAACTTCATCATAAAAATGGGCTAGACTAGTAATAATATAGTTAGGTTTTTTAGGCCAATTTAGATTTTTGTGAGCTTTTTCTAAAGAATAGTAATTTTCTATAAAAATTTTTGGAATATTTTGAGTCAAAAGATTATTAGCAAAATTTAAAAATTTATCCTTAGATTTTTTATATCTATAAAATGAAGTTCTATTTAATTTAATATTTGAAAATTCATTTAATGTTCGTTTTGAAGTTTTAAATGTAAATTGTTTATTCTTTATTAAAATCTTTAGTTTAAGACGTAAAGGAATTGAAAACATATAAAAGAATATTTTTTTTTTATCAAAAAAAAAATTTAAGAAATTAGAATACTTTATTTTATATTAATAAATATTAATGTTTGTTTTTGGCTTTTTTTTTTCAATTTTAACTTTCTTATTAAATTCGAAAATTTTTCCAAAAACCCAGCTAGTCCAATAGTTGTTGGATACAATCATATTGTTAAAACTAATAGAATTGTTAGTTATAAAAGTGTTGTTTTTAAATTCTAAATTAATAACTGAATGTATTTTTTTATTTTTTAAAATTGATTTACTTATTTCCCATCTATCAAATAAGTAAGATACATAAGATGACAACCATCGTGAAAGTAAAATTTCCCAATATTTTTCAGAGTAATTTTTACTGTGATATGCATTAAGAGATTTTGTAAGATTTTGTAAAATTTTCGTATATATTTTTTTTATGTAATTAATATCTTTTGTAACTTTATTTGTGTTATCCCAATGGCTAAATTGATAAAATTTTTCTTTTTGTTTCTTAAAAATGTTTTCTTGATTTAAGCACCACTCTCCCACAAAGATTTTATTATCTTTTAAAAGTGATAATTTATCTTTATTCGATAAAAGCTTATCATTTTTGAAAAATGTGATTAATTTCATTAAATGGTGTTTTGTATAGTAGTTTTATTTTAGATGTGTTGAATTTTAATATTTTTTGATAATATCCTTAAACTCACTAGTCTTAAAAAAATTAGATTTAATATTTGAAGCATAGACAAAATCTTTCTTTACTTTTTTTCCAGATTTAAATTTGGGTAAAAAATGATGTGGCGGATAAATGGTATAAAAATTTTTATTTTCATGAATATTATTTGATTCATCTTGCGAACAAAGTGTTTCATGAATTTTTTCACCCGGTCTTATTCCTGTAACTTTAATTTTAATTTTTCTATCTATTAATTTAATAAGATCATGAATGTGAATAGATTTCATTTTTGGAATAAAAATCTCACCACCTTTAAGTAGGTTAAAACAATTAAAAATAAATTTTATAGCTTCTGGTAATGTTATAAAAAAACGTGTCATGTCCTTGTGTGTTAGTGGTAATTCTTTTTGACCATTTTTAATTAAATTTTTAAATAGTGGAATGACAGAACCTCTCGATGAAATAACATTACCATATCTAACTACTCCAAATAAAGTGCCCTTGCTACCTGAATAGTTATTTGCATTAACAAATAGTTTTTCTGAACATAATTTCGTAGCTCCATATAAATTAATTGGATTGCAAGCTTTGTCTGTAGAAAGCATAAGTACTTTTTTTACTTTTCTGGATAATGAGGCGGCGATAACATTTTCCGCTCCATAAACATTTGTTTTAATAAATTCAAACGGATTATATTCTGCTGCCGGAACATGTTTTAATGCTGCCGCATGAATTAATAAGTCTACTTCATTTAAAGCTAACTCTATTCTTGATTGGTCTCTTACGTCACCTAAAAAAAATCTTAATCTTTTATCTTTAAATTTATTTTGCATCTCAAATTGTTTGTTCTCATCTCTGGAAAATATTATTATTTTTTTAACTTTACTTTTGGACAGTAAAAATTCGGTAGCATTTTGCCCAAATGAGCCTGTTCCACCGGTAATTAATATATTTTTATTATCAAGCATTTTATTTACAAATAAGTTTAATGAATTTGTTTATTAAATTTTTTAAATTTACCTTCATCTTTAATGACTCCGTTTTTAATATAATATATTCTATCACAATATCTTAGAGAATTTATTCTGTGTGAAACAAATATTATTGTTTTGTTCAAAGAATTAATTTCACTTAAAATTTTATTTTCTGTAAATGTATCTAAGGCACTAGTTGATTCATCAAGAAATATAATTTCAGGATTATTTATTAAAGCTCTAGCTATTCCTATTCTTTGGATTTCGCCACCAGATATATTCAAACCTTCTTGGCTAATTTTTTCATTTAAACCTCTCGGAAGCTTTTTGTACAGATCAATAAGGTTAGTTTTTCTTATAATGTTCATTATTGCCTTGTTAGAAAATTTATTTTCTTTTAATCCAAATAATATATTATTTTTTAAAGAATCATTCATAATTACTATTTTTTGAGGAATATATCCAATAAGTTTTTGCCAGCTATTTAGATTATTATGAATAGAATTGTTATCAACTAATACATCTCCATTATTAGTTTTAATAAACCCACAAATTATATCGATTAATGTACTTTTGCCACATCCGCTAGGTCCAATTATGCCTATTTTTTCTTTTTTTCTAAATATTAAATTAATGTTATTTAATGAAAATTTACTCTTCGGATTATAATTAAACTTTTTAACTTTTACGTTAATTAGTTTATTAAAATTTATTTTTTTACCAATTTTATTTTTTATTAAAGGTTTTGTTTTAAGTTGACTACGAATACTTAATAAGCCTGGGTATACAAATTTAATATTCTGTGAATTTCCTAAGATTCTATTTGCTGATGGAATTAGTCTAAATGATACCGCTATATATACTGACACAATTTTAATTATATCCTGATATTCATAATTACTTTTAAATAAAATTATTAATATTAATATAATAGATATAAATAAAAATAATTCTAAAAAAAATCTTGGAATAGTATTCAAAAAACCCATTTTAAATGTAATTTTTGCAAGTTCAAAATTTTGTTTTTTAAATTTTTTGAAAAAGAAATTTTCTCGTGAAAGTATTTTTATATATTTTATTGCAGAAAAACTTTCATTTACAAACTGTATTTTCTTTTTTTGGCTATATATTCTTTTTTGGCCCCACCTATAAATGGGTTTTTTGACTAAGGAATAATAGAATGTTGACAAAATTATTAACACACCGATTGTGCTTATTGATGAATATAAATCAAAAAATAATAAAAATATGAATAATGACGTAACTAAAATGATATCTAAAATTAATTTTAATAAACAGAAAAAAAAGATTCCAGCTTGGTCAATTTCAGAAGTAAAATTTCTTAAATATTCTGAGCTATTTTTTTTCAAAGTTTCGTATGCATTTCTACTTAAAAAAATTTTAAACAATCTATTAGATAAGGATTCTTTAAATTTTGCTAAAAATTTAGCTTCCGACCAACTCACATAAATTAGTATTAGTATTTTTAATAGAACTATTACAAAAAAGCATAAAAGCACATATATTATGAAATTTTCTTTTCCCACATTGAATAGGTCTAGAAATTTATATAAAAAATTTTCATTATTTTTATTTTCATCTTGTAAAAAATAGTTCAATATCAAAACTAAAACAGCCAGATTGAATACTTCCATTACTGAAGATATAAGTCCCAAAAAAATTAATTTAATTGCTTTTAATCTTTGGTGTATATCTAAAAAGAATAGGATATTTTTTAACATTTTAAATTTTTTAATTATTTTTTTGAACTAATCCTAGAGATTCAAATTTTTCTTTAATAATATCAATTGTTGAAATATTTTTATTAAAAGCCATCACATAAGAAGGTTTATTATTAATTTTTGAAAAATAATCCTCATTTGAAATTCTTAATATTTCAAGTAACCTGCTTTCAAATTCTTCAAACGTACACTTCTTTAAAAAACAAATGCCATTTATAGGAAAATCATACATACTTGAATTAGTAAAGTTGCAGGATAGAACTTTTCCTCCTAGACACATTTTTTCTCTCACTATAGTTGAGTGAGCTGATACTGTTACCTTGCTATTAAACATAGCTTGGTAGCTAGAATAATCTTTTGCATCTCTATACAAAATATGTTTTTTTGCAAATTCAAAATCTTCATTCAAATGCTTTTTAAGAAAGTCCATTTCTGTTTTATGACCCATAGGATTAATTTTACTGTCTCTTTTTAGCGCAAGAATTAATTTTTTATTATTTTTTTTACAAAACTTAACGGTATATTTAGAAACATTGCCTATTCCAGACTCGATACTATTGTCCCCAAATATTTTATCTGCACCAGTTGCTGTAGTTGAAATTAGACATATATCACTTTTATATTTTTCAGGATTACCTTTTTTATCTTTAATATAAGATAAAAAATTTGCTAATCTTACTGAGCCTACTGGGGAAAATTTTTTTACTATACCACCAACTTCTTGGTAAAGATCTTTTTCATAATCACCAAAGCACAAAAATTCTGGAATATAAATTTTTTTATTAATATCATTTGGAATTTTTTTCGAATTATATAAAGTTGAAGTTTCCTTTAAATCATAACGAGCTGCATTTTGTATAGCAATAAATTTTGCTTTATCTTCAAGTATTTTAGCAACGTTATAAAATTTAAATGAATTATCAATAAAAGTTACTACTATTTTTGGTTTTATTATCTCAATTAAAGACACCAAATATACCGTCCATAAATCACCCTTAAAAATATTTATAAACATTCTAAATAATATTTTTGGAGAAAGATAAATTAAATTAACATGCTCTGATCTAACTCTTAATACAAAACCTTTATAATTTACAATTAATTTTTTTATTTCGTTCTCACTTACATTATCAAAAATAACTAAATGGTTTTCTTTAGGGGAATTAAAAGAAAATTTAGTTTTAATTATTAATTTAAATAATAATATTAATTTATTCATTAATTAGAATTGACTATTTAATTTCAATTCTCAATTTTTTTCTAATAGGAATTTCAGTTTCTCTAATTTCTTTATTACCATCACCTAGGATCAAATGTACTTTTCTCAAGGCATCAGCTAAACTTTTTAAATGTACGGCATCAATTGATGCGGCTTGATCAGAACCGTAAATTGTTCTATCTGTAGTAATGTGTCTTTCAATTGATGTTGCACCTAAACAAGCTGCCGCCAATGATACTTTCAATAAGGAACTTTCATGACCAGAGTACCCTACATCACATTTAAATTTTTTCTTTAACATTGGTATACAGTTTAAATTTGCATCTTCTTCCTTCATTGGATATGTACTGTTGCAGTGCATGATTTCGAAAGGACAACCACCATCTTGAAACATTTTAACAACCTCTTCAATTTCATTCATAGTTGACATACCTGTTGATATAAAAGTTTTCTTTTTTTCTTCTATAATCATTTTAATAAGAGGCATATGGCCAAGCATAGGTGAAGCCAATTTATTATGTTTGAAATTATATTTCCTTAAGAAAAGTTGAGAATTTACATCCCAAGCTGATGCAAACCATTCAATATTAAGTTTCTTACAATACTTGTCTATTTCATCGTATTGCTTTTCATTAAATTCTAAACCTTCTTTTTGTGCTCTCTGAGTTGTTCCCCATGGACTTTCACGATAAGTATTTAGGTAATCTTTTGTATATACTATATTAATATCCCTTTTTTGAAATTTTACAGCGTCAAAACCCGCTTCTTTTGAAGTACGTATTAATTGTTTAGTAATATTCATATCCCCATTATGATTTATTCCTATTTCTGCAATTAAATATAATTTCATATAGTGTTTATCCTTTATTTTTCTTTTTTATAAAAGCTATCAATAATCTCACAAAAAATATGACCTATTAATATATGGCATTCTTGAATTCTTGCTGTATTTGAACTTGGTACAATTAATGAAACATCTGAATGTTTTTTGCTACTCCCACCTTTATTTCCTAAGAGACAAATTGATTTAATCTTTTGTTTTTTTGCTTGTTTTAGAACTTCAATAATATTTTTACTATTACCAGAAGTTGATATTGCAACTATTAAATCATTTGTACTTCCTAAACCTTCAAGTTGTCTTGAAAAAACTTTACTAAAATTATAATCATTAGAAATTGCAGTAATAGCTGAAGTGTCTGTTGTTAACGCAATTGATTTGAGTGCTTTTCTTTTAAGTTTAAATCTTCCCACTAATTCAGCTGCAAAATGTTGAGAGTCAGCTGCGCTCCCACCATTGCCGCACCAAAAAATAGTTTTACCTTTTTTTAGAGTATTTTCTATAAGGGTGATTGATTTTAAAATATTATTAATAAAAATTTTTTTAGAAATAATTTCAACTATATTTTTATGATTTTGAAAACTTGATTTTATTATTTTATTATATTTTATCATTTTAAAAAGAAAATTTTTACTAAATTGTTATTACTCCATATATAGCTAAATTATTACCAATCATAAACTAATGCTTCCAGATTATATGTTTAATTCTTTTGATTTATTAAAAGAATCAATTATTTTTTCAGCAATTACAACACTTTTGGCACCCTCTTCAAAAGATATTTCTGTTTTTACATTCCTTTTAATTGCTTTAATTAAATGTTTTATCTCATTTTTGAATAAATCATTTCTCTTTATTTTTATTTTTATTTTTTTAACTAATTTATTTAGTTTATAAATTTCAAAAAAATTTTTTTCTAAATTACAATATAAGGTTCCATGCTCAAAAATTATTTTAAACTTTCTAATATTTTTTTTTTCCGTAAAACTCAAGTTTAAAAAAATATCAAAGTAGTTATTTTTATTTTTAAATTTCATTAGACAATGAACATTTTCTTCTGATTCAATGTTTATTTTTTTATGAAAATTTTTAATTGCATAAGTGGTTTTTGGCATACCAAAAAACCATTGAATTATATCAATCTCATGTATAAGAGAAAAAACAACGCCTCCGCCCAATTTTTTTCTTGCAGCATAAGATTTCTTATAATTTTCATATCTATGAAAATCTGGCAAAAAAGTATGCCATTTAAAATCTGCATTAATAATTTTTCCAAGGGATTTTCCCTCAATAATTTTTTTTACTTTTATTAGCAATGGATTAAATCTTGACTGAAATCCTACCATTGAAATAACATTATGCTTATTAATCATTTTAACAATTGGTTTAATTTTTTTTGCGGAAGTTAACGCTGGTTTTTCAACAAAAAAATTTAATTTTTTTTTTAATGACATAATTATAGATTTTTCATGCATTGAACTTGGATTAGATATTATTACAAGATTAGGTTTTTTTTTGGTTGCTTTAAAGAAGCTTAGGTTTTCTTTTAAATTATAATATTTTTTTATTATTTTATTTTTTAAAATTTTTTTTTCACGTATTACTTTGTCGAAACCTCTTTGTCTTAAAATCTCAATATTAATTTTTTTTTTATATATTGATTTTAAATTTTGTAAATGTCTTTGACCAACAGATCCAAGTCCTATAATTAATATTTTCATAATTTTTTTAGTATAAGTCTTATTTTATTAAATTTTTTTTATACCGTGTATTTTGTTTAATTTTGATCATGAGTTGAATTACCTCATTTGAATTGTATCTGTTTTGCTTATTAGGTTTTCTGACCTACAGCTAACAACATTTTTTCTTTAGAAAATCTAATCCATTCTCTAAATTCCTTTTCTTCTTTATCTTTCCATTTAAATTTTTCTGGTAAAATAGCAGTAATATCAGCTAAAGTTTCCAAAAAAGGGAACTTCCATAATATTGGTAATTGTCTAAATAATTTACACTCAACATTTTTAAAATTATGAATTAACAATGCATTTTGTAGTGCTTTTCTAGTCCATGCTTTTACATGAGTATAGTCATCCCAAAAAGTTTTATAATGAGTTCCCCAATCTGGTGTTAAAAAAATTATTATTCCATTTTTCTTAAGTACTCTATAAGTTTCACTTAAAAAATTATCTGCATTTTCTACATGTTCAATAACAGATTTTGAAAAAACAATATCAAAAAAATTATCATCATAAGGAAATTTTTGTTTTTCTAGATCACACTCCTTGATTATAAAATTTTTATTGATGTTAACGGCTTCATCTCTTTTATCGATTCCGTAACAATCAATTTTATTTCTAGAAAATCCAACTAAATGATTTCCTTTGCCACTACCTATATCTAAAAGTTTTAAATTTTCCGTTTGTACTAATTTTTGTTTAATTATATTTTCAAAAATATAATTACATAACTTTTGAGGATATGCATCCTTCGAGTACTCGTCCCTAAAGTAAACTGTTTCTAAATAATTGCTCATATTTTTTTTGTGTTTTTAAGATAATTGATAATTTCTTTATATTGTGATTTTTTTACTTCATTTTCAGCATGCTTAAAATCTTCTTTAGTGTCAATATCAGGAATTATATCTGTTTTATATGCTAAAATTTTTTTTCCATGTAATTTATTTTTTTTAATAATACTTGGTTTAACTATATCAATATATCCATTTGGAATGTATGACTCTGGAAATTTTTGCCTTGGTAAATTATAATATTCATTCTTAAATTTTGGAAAAAAACCAGTAAGAGAATTTTTTTTTAATTCAAAAGTTTTATAAGGTGTTATATTTGATTTATAAACAGATCTCATGCTTGTATAACTCTTCATCTTTATAAAATATTTTATTCCTCTATTAAATATTTTTAGTGTCCTTAAAGGACTTGTGGGTCTTAAATGGAGAATTATATCAGGTTTTTTTAAATTATTTTTTTTTAAAAAATTTAAATAATGCAGAAAAAATTCTACATCTATTGAGTTATTCTTTGAAATATTCTTTGGTCTTATAAATGGGACATTAGCACCATATTTTTTAGCAATTTTAGCAATTTTTTTAGAGTCTGTTGATACTATAATTTCATTAACTAATGATGATATCTTGCATATAGCTATACTATACGCAATTAATGGATGACCTAATAATTTAATAATATTTTTATTTTTTATTGATTTAGAGCCAGACCTTGCAGGTATGATAGCGGTGATTTTCATTACCAAGCAGTTCTGCCCCCGTCCACAGGAATAACTGCACCATTCAAGTAAGAAGAATCATCAGAACAAAGAAAACTAATTACTCCATTATATTCTCCAGGAAAAGCCATTCTTCCCATGGGAATCAATCTGTTAACTTTCTTTAAAAAAGATTTATTTTGTTTATTAAGCACACCACCAAAACAAACTGCGTTTGATCTAACTTTTTTTGGCCAATAAGTTGATAAATACCTATTTAATCCCAAAATACCAGTTTTGACTACCGAGTAGGTTATAGGTTTTATATTATTGTTTGAATAAATTCTTTGATCTGGAGCAATTAATCCAAGATCTGAAGAAATATTTATTATAGAACCACCTTTTTTGTTTTTAGCAATTAATGTACCAAAATATTTTGATGCTAAAAAACTTCCTGTTAATCCAACATCAATATCTTTTTTCCACATTGATAATTTAAATTTTTCTAAAGAAGTTTCAGAAAAAAAATTTTTTTTTGTTGTAACTGCAGGATTGTTAGCAGCATTATTTATTAAAATATCTATTTTTTTTAACTTTTTGTAAATTTTTTTAGATATATTTTTTATACTACTTTCTTTTGTAATATCTACTGAGTAACCTATCAGATTACTATTATATTTTTGGTTTACTTGGTTTAAAAACTTTTGCATATCCACCCTACTCTTTTTATCTAAAATTATAGGATAGAATTTTTTCTTTACAAGTTCTTCAACAAACTGTCTTGCTAAAAAGCCAAGACCTCCAGTTATTACAATTATTTTTGGATTATTATCTTTTAACATAATTTTTAATACGAGTTTTTAAATTATTAATGTGAAAAAATCTTTTCTTCATAAATATAGCTCCGCACCTTGATATTATTAACATCTAATAAAAATCATTATTTTTTGTATTATTAAACTGTGTGATAAATATAATTGCTATTATCATTTATCGTTGTAACAATATTTCCAACTAAAACTTTTAGCTTATTATTTTTCTTTTTAATTACTTCAAAAAACATGTTTGTGAAAGGTCCAGATACAAACTTTGCTTTAGTATTTATGGAAACTAAAGACTTAAAGAAAGAGGATTTTAAATATCCACTTTCGCTTTCGTTGGCCTTACAATTAGAGATGAATTCATTTATTTCCTGTTGATTTGTTTTGCATCCATTCAGAAAGTATTTGAGACCTTTAATATACATAATATTATTTAAAATAATCGCTTCACTAAATTTTTTATTATAGCAAAAAATATAATTTTCCATTACCGATTTTTCATATTTAATATATTTATTACGATTTAGCTTTTTTAGTTTAATTTTTGGTTCGTAAAAATTTGTATCCTGAAATTTAAATTTTAAGTTTGACTTAAAAATATTTGCTTGATTAGTTTTGATCTTTGCTACTATCCACATTTTTAAATATCCATTTCTTTTTTAAGTTCATCAAATTCTTGCATTTTTCTTTTCATAAAACGAATTGTTAGTTTTGTTTTTTCTGAAATTCCACCAGGAGTTAATACGTAAATATATTTAATCTTATTTTTACTTTTATTAAAGTTGCTTATTTTTATAAAACCTTTTAGTTTAAGTTCCTTAAGACAATAATTTAATTTACCAAGGCTAAAACCAAGCTCTTTGGCTAAACTTCGTTGGGATAAATTAGGATTTTTGCTAATTTTTCTCATTACGTCCAAATGATCTTGACCATTTTTTGTTGACTTGTTCATATTATGAACATATAACGTTCAATAGTTGAACAGTCAACCATAAAATTGAATTTTATTAGTTATTAAAATATAAGTAGGTAATAATGGATCCAAAGTGGACAAGCGGAAATGAGCTTAAATATTTAACTCAAGTGTTAAATAATACTAAAGAAGTGAGAGATAATGCTTTTACAGATAGATTAGAAAAGGCATTTAAAGAAAAATATAATGTAAAATATGCTATTGCCTTAAATTCTGGAGCTTCAGGGTTACATGCTGCAATGCATGCCATTGGTTTAAAACCAGGTGATGAAATTATAACTTCTCCATTTTCTGTACTATGGGATGCTGCAATCGCAATAATTATGGGTGCTAAAGTAAAGTTTGCCGATATAAAATATGGCACTCATAATATGAATCCAGAAAAAATTGAAGAACTCATAAATGAAAAAACTAAAGCTATCGTTCCTGTTTCTTACCATGGATTACCATGTGATATTGACGAAATTGTTTCCATAGGCAAAAAATACAAAATTCCTGTTATAGAAGATAATGCTCAAACCATGTTGGGAGAATATAAAGGCAGGCTCGCTGGTACGGATGCAGATTTTGCAATGTTTTCTTTGGAAAGAACTAAGCATATTTCTTCTCATGAAGGTGGACTTTTAATAACGAATAA
>Ga0115002_10008011_pt1 | contig 11776 bp, 13 predicted proteins | sample ArcticOcean_MG_C_8_FD_89576 | JGI IMG/M metagenome (GOLD analysis project Ga0115002, IMG submission 89576) | Marine microbial communities from western Arctic Ocean - ArcticOcean_MG_CB11_86 | ecosystem: Environmental > Aquatic > Marine > Oceanic | place: Arctic Ocean: Canada Basin | collected...
CCAAAAGACGGCCGCAGTCGCCGACAGCGCCACTGCCCGGTTTCTCATCAGCGTCACAATACCGACTTAGACCTAATCCGTAGAGTCCACCTAGCCGATGAGGGCTCTATGACGTCACGCACTTCTCAAACCCCACGTGGCCTTGCCGAACCACGTGGGGTAGCAGGAGCACCATTCGCCAGCCTGGCAAAAGTCGTTCGAGGTAAGCCAGAACAAATCCGATTGACAATCGCCACCATCCTCGCCGGTGCGTACCTACCTTATCGAAGACATTCCCAGTGTCGGCAAGACGCTGTTGCCCAAGGCCGTAGCAGCATCAATTAGCGGCACGTACCGGAGAATTTAGAGCACTCCTGATCTGCTTCCCATCGATCTCACGGGTGTGGCAATTTATCAACGGACCACAGAATCTTTTATCTTCCGATAAGGGCCCCTCTTTGCCAACGTCCTCTTCGTCGATGAGGCCAACCGCGCTACTCCTCGCGTCCAGGCTGCGCTGCTCGAAGCGATAGAGGAAGGCCATCGCAGGCAGGCTCACGGTATTGCTGGGCAAACAGACGGCAGGTATTAATTAGGGACCCCCGCGCAATGTGGGCATGGAGGAGGAACGGACACTAGAACTAGCTATAGATCTTTCGTAGCTTCAACCCATTGGGCGAAAGACGCCCCAAAAGCAGTCATCCTCAACACCGCCGCCTCGTCCGTTAGCACCCCATCTACGATCAAATCCTGCGCCCTGGGTAACACCACCGCCGGAGAAGGCAATACGCGACATCCAATGTGTAACAGAACGCTCTTTAGCGCCGTCTGCCCACGAACCGATCCGTAACGCCCCGGAGACGTACCGACGACAGCTACTGGCTTACCCTTGATGGGCGCCTCACCACGAGTCGCCCAATCAATCTGATTTTTCAGAACCGCCGTCATGCCTCCGTTGTACTCCGGGCAAGCAAACACTATGCCATCCGCTGCGGCAACGGCCTCCTTCAGGCGGATCACGGAATCTGGGTCGCCTAGATCTTCTACATCGCCGTTGAACAGCGGTAGGTCCAAGGCATCGAAGATTCCGAACTCGACGCCGGTGGGCGTCAGACTTTCGAGCGATCTGAGCAGAGCCGCGTTAAGGGAACCGGCACGCAGGCTGCCCGAGATACCAAGAATATTCATCCACCTATCTTACCGGATCGTGCTTCTGACCCCGTAGTAAGTCTTGCGAGCTAGTACTACGAACGCTGTTCTATCCAGAAATTACTCTGTGACTCTTTACGCGCCAACAACCACAGATTCCGCACAGTCGACAATGAGAAACTCGAACTGGTATCTTGGCGTCATGGAAATCGATGAGCTAGCACCTGAAGCCAAACAGCAACAAGTAAATGTGAGTTCCCTCTATCAAGCGTTCCTGATCTCAGCAGGTGCTTCAGCCGTCGCTACAAGCCTGATTCGTCTGCTAGCAGTGTGGCTCGTCAGCGATATCACAACCGAGATCGACATCTTCCAGTGGCGCCAGCCCATTGCCGCATCGGTCATTGTTGCAGCAATGGCGGCCTTGTATTTATTCGCTCTAGGGAAGATCGTTCCCAAGCCCTTTACAGCGTTTAAGATCACGTCGGCGATTGTCCTGGTGGCATCGCTTATCCCGGCCTGGACGCAACTTCCTAATATCAGCGCGTCGCTTGCCGCCACCTTGATGCACATCACAGCTGGAAGCATAATCTGGCAAGTAATGGATCGGTAACCTCGCCAGTACTGGTCACTAGCTAGAAATACAGGCGACTAAGCGTCTCGGCAACGCATGCTGGTTTCTCGCTGTTCTCCAGTTCGATCGTTACTTCGTTGGTGAGTTGAACTCCACCTTCGACCTCCGAGACATCAACCAGCTTTGAGCGAGCCCTGATCTTCGAACCAACCGGTATAGGAGATATGAACCTCACCCGATTCAGTCCGTAATTGATTCCCATCTTGATGCCTTCGATCTCAAGACTGGGCGCCAAATGTGGGATCATCGACAACGTTAGAAACCCGTGACCAATGGTTGTGCCAAAGGGACCGGCCGCGGCCCGTTTAGCATCGACGTGAATCCACTGATGATCCTCCGTGGCGTCGGCAAATCGATTTACCCGATCCTGCGTGACCGTTAACCAGTCACTGACTCCGATCTCTTCACCCATTTTGGCCCGTATCTTTTCAATCATGATCCTCGAATCTCGGCTCGCACGTATAATGGCACTAGCAGCCGACATTAGACAGAAAACAGCACCAGTTCGTCGGTTGGCATATCTAGCGCCACATATCCTGGGACTTTATCGTGAGGAGAGTCCAGATACACCTTCGCCTCTGGGACCTGCGCAAACCGGCCATGGCTCCAGCGCACCTCGACATGGCCCGAAACCGCCACATCCGAGCCGGTCTCTAGCGACCGGAACCTGGCCACCCAGTTGACTACTGGTTGCCCACGCGAAAGGTCGGCTTCGTGTTCAAACTCTAGAAAACGGTATCTTGCGCGCAAATCCCAAGGGGTCTCGACTCGTACCGCGAACCTCCTGCCTTCTGCGGACTGACCCAAGACAAAGTATGGGGCAGCTTGGAGGCGTAGCAATCGCCACACCATCTGCTCCCTGGTGCTTTTTGTAACAAGCTGAGCCGCCCAGCGTTGCGAAGATGCCGAGGCTGCTGCTGCCACGAACTCGCCATATGCGGCCGCGGCCTCAAGAGGAAGTCGTCGCCCAAGATATTGCTTCAACACAAGTCGGTCGGACGGCGTGAGCTGCTCTACTCGACGGGGCAACCCATCTGATCTGCACGCCTCGTAAAAGTTCTGATATTCTGCCAAGGCCACATCGACGAACCAATCTGTCCGCTCGTCTTGACGGTCGGCGAGGAGCCGATCGAAAAGGTTGGTGGGGGAAGAGTTCGTGAGAATGTTGGAGCCGTACTTGCACGAGACCAAATACACATGGTCGACACGCAAGTCAGCCGGAATCTGCTCGTAGCCCGGCGGGCGGTGGGAGCCCTTCCACTCGACTGTCCACGGCGGGCGCCCACGAAGGCCTTCTGCGGACCGCGCGAACTGGGTACCGTTACGCCAGGCCGTCTCGAACAATTCGCGAGCAACTCCATTCTTGAATGCCGATAAGAGGTTTGCATATTGTGCCGACTCGACCCCCGCGAAGGCCGGAGGTTGGACGCTGAGAGCGTGTTCGATGCTCGGATATCCAAACATGGAGAGGCCTGTGACGATCTCGGTAATTTCGGTCCGCTGGGCTGGCATCAGTCACGAAACAAACGTGTGAACTGCAACTGTGCGCCGATCAAGTCTGCGGGTAGTTGAGCATCTGCATAGATCGGTAAAAAGGTGTAGACGTCCACCGCCACGTCACGCAGCTCCATCCACGTAAGGACAGCGTCGCTCCAGCGTTCTTCGAGAAGCGCAGATCGGAGGGTCGCAGTGCCGTCTGCACCTAACTCAACCGGATCAGTGCGTGCCACCAACTCAAAGGCCAGAACCCGTTGAAGTATCTCGATGTCGTCGGCCAGAAAGACCTCGGGTGGGTCAAAACGAACAACCGCATAGGCAACGCCCTGCATCACTCGCCATCAAGCGTGGCGGAACCCATAGAATCAATATCTTCGAGGTCACTCTCGGTCCAGAAGCCAGGAAGCGGCTCACTCGTGCCTGTGGCGTACGCCTTCAACCTGGCCCGCCCATGCGGGTCGTACATTTCGATGGCATCAAATACGCTCCACGGCTTGACTGCGCGTAGGGCGCGGTCACCCGGGCTGCTGGGCTTGGGGAGGTTAGACGTAAGAATCAAAAGTCGAGCATTAGGGAACTTAGCTTTCAAGACATGTGCTCGCCCGAGCGTCTTCCACAAAGTATCCGTGCGCATGAGGCCGGGTCGAACGGTGGTGAAGGCTCCGGAAACGTCGACCAAGTATTCACGATCGCCCCCTGCATCTACAATATGGAAGTTGAACTGAACCCCAGCCTTCGGAATTTTATACGCTTCTTTGATGATCTGAAATCCGACATCTTCGAGCAGCTTCTTAGCAAGATCCTGGGCCTTCTTGCCGTCAGCCACGGCTCGGCGCTGAAAATCATCAACACGGTCCTCGTGATTCTCAGGTAACTCAAAATCCAATGGAAGCGGATCTGTCGCCAGTACCTCAAGTGGCTTGGGATGCTCTCTCGCCAACTCCGTAGCGACTCGTTGGGTGGCGATTTTTATGTACTCGGGTTCGAGGTCGTAACCGACACCTCGCCGGCCGGTGCGAGCGGCAGCCACGAGCGTGGTGCCGGATCCCAAAAAAGGATCCAGCACCAGATCGTCCTCATAGGTATAGAGCTCGATTAACCGTCGTGGCAGCTGCAAGGGAAAAGGAGCGGGATGCGAGACACGTCGAGCGCTCTCAGCATCAATGCGCCACAGATCCAGCGTGGCTTCCATAAACTCATCGACCGACATTGTGTTCTTATGCGGGTAACCCTCTTGGGCGCGTTGATGCGGACTTCGAGCACGATCGAAACGGCCCTTCGAGGCCACGATCACTCGTTCTGACAAGTCTCTCAGAACAGGATTCGTCGCCTTTCGGAATGATCCCCAGGCCACGGAACCAGCGGCGCCTTCTGCCTTAATCCAGATAATTTCGCCTCTCAACAGCAACCCCAAGTCGTCTTGCAGAATACGAATCACATCGGCGGCCAGACTTCGATACGGTTTACGGCCGAGGTTGGCAACGTTGACCGCTATCCGCCCCCCCGGCTCCATGACACGTTTACATTCAGCAAACACGTCTCGCAACATTTTGAGGTACTCGATGTACGACGCGGGTGGCGGTGAGGCGTTACGGTCTGCGTTCGCGCCGGTTACTGCCTGTTCGTACTCCTTGCCAACAAAGTAAGGAGGTGAAGTAACCACTAAGGCCACCGAGGCGTCCGGTAGGTGGGTCATGTCGCGAGCATCCCCAAGAATGCACGGCGGCTCCGGAAGGATCAGCTCAAAGGGCTTAGGTCCCAGCTCGTCGTCATCAGACAGTTCAGGAGCCGCAAAACGGGAGTAGAACGCAGACGCGTCGTGATTTTCTCTTCGTCCGACGCCAAACGCTGACGTAGCCGTGGTCGCCCGCCGCCCCTCCTCTGAGACTGTTTCGGTTGTCTTCTTGGAATCGCCATCGCTCATATTGATGACACGTTACCGCGCCAAACCGACAGATTCGCCTATCTTGATCCAATCCTCCGCAGAATCTCCGAGAAAATCTCGGGCGAAGTGGCGAAATTGAGGCGTGCGTAGCCTCGGCCTTGCTCCCCGAAGTCAAGGCCTCGGCTAAGACTAACCTTCTGATCGAGAAGGGCTGTGGCCGGGTCATCGAGACCCCAGCTACGGAAATCCAGCCAGGCGAGATAGGTGGCTTCTGGCGTGTGCATCGTGATCCCGTCAGCCTCGTCAACCCAGGCTCGAAGCGCGTCACGGTTTCCTCCAAGTATCGACTTTGTCTCCTCTAGCCACTCAGCCCCATGGATCCAGGCCCCTTTACTGGCTTCGATGCCGATCGAACGCGGGTAGCCCAACAGCGAAGAAGGGAGCGCCTCAAACACCTCTTTGGTGGCCCGCGAGCCAAACAACAGCACCCCAACACCTATCCCGGCGATATTGAAAGACTTTGACGCTGACACCATTGTTATTGTACGAGCCGCGATTTCTGGGCCTACCATCTGTAGGGGCAAGTGAGAGTGGGGAGCAAAGACCAAGTCCGCGTGAATTTCGTCTGATAGCACGATCAGGTCATTCTCTAAGGCAATGGCCGCAATGCTCTCGAGTTCGGCTCGAGTGAATACTCGACCAGACGGGTTGTGAGGGTGCGACAACAGCATCATGGAAGCGGACTGCGCAGCGATCGCCAGACCTTCAAGATCGACACTCCAGTCTTCTGCGAGAGGGTTCTCAACGACCCTTCGGCCCGCAGTTCGCACGGCTTTGAGGAATGGATGATAAATCGGTACCTGGAGAATGATGCCGTCACCAGGTTCAGTGAACATCTGAATGGCACCGGCGACTCCCATCATCACATCCCCTACCACCAGGCCCAGGTCAGGGTCCGGAGACCAATCGTGGCGTCGACTCAGCCAATCACAGAGAACCACGACCGCGTCTCTTTGTTCATAAAGAGCGGCATAACCGAAATCGCCCTCGGATACGTATGCGTCAATGGCCGCCTGGACGGGGGCCGCCACAGGGAAATCCATATCGGCAATCCAACAAGCGATCGTGTCCTTGGGGTATCGCCCCCACTTGGCTCCCGTACGGTCTGAAAGTTCTGAGAGCGAGAAAAAATCCATCTGCACAAGATAGTCAGACTAAGTATCCCCCATATTCGGTAGGGCGGAACTTTCGCACCAATCCTGTACCTACCAACACACGAGAAACCCTGAGGGCCAGGACTTCAAGACCATCCTTGAAAACCTACTGAATTTCAACAATCGTTCCTACCTTGACGTGGACGCCTTCGACTCGCGAAACCAGAAGTAAGCGATTTCCCGCTCCCCGGACAGCCCCACTGCGACGGTACTTCTCTTAGGATTCCAGGAACAGGATCACTACCATATGCGGGAACACCACACTATTGCGAAGCGGGAGCACCGGTAATGTGGTGGATACCTCGGCTTTTGTTTCTGACATTGAATCTTCTAGCAAGAATGTGGACTAAACCAACATCATGGCGAGTTGATCTACTCTAAGTTACATATAAAATCTGATACGATTCGACTTAGGTTATACTAATAAGCCTACTAAGATAAACTCGTAGCGGGAAGCCCCACCAGGGCACCCAACGGCCGTCGCAGAGATGGCACAAGATTTCGCAAAAGAAACTACTTAAGAAAAGGACAGAAACCCATGGCACGTGCAGTCGGCATCGACCTCGGAACAACTAACAGTGTTATCGCAACGCTCGACGGTGGAGAACCCACCATTCTCCCCAACGCTGAAGGCGGTCGAACCACCCCCTCAGTTGTCGCATTCAAAGACGGAGAAGTGCTGGTTGGTGAAGTAGCCAAACGTCAAGCCATTACGAACCCTGACGGAACTATTCGCTCTGTCAAGCGCCAAATGGGTTCCGACTGGACGACCGATACCAACGACAAGACTATGACAGCCCAAGAGGTATCGGCGCGCATCCTTATGAAGCTCAAGCGCGATGCGGAGGCGTTTCTTGGCGAAGAAATTACCCAGGCGGTTATCACCGTCCCGGCGTACTACGGCGATGCTCAGCGTCAGGCTACCAAGGAAGCTGGCACCATCGCTGGCCTCGAAGTTCTGCGCATTATCAACGAGCCGACGGCGGCGGCCCTAGCTTATGGGCTCGACAAAGGCGACGAGCAAACCATCATCGTGTACGACTTGGGTGGAGGCACTTTCGACGTTTCGGTGCTGGAAATCGGTGACGGTGTCTTCGAAGTGAAGGCCACCAGCGGCGACACACAACTCGGTGGTGACGACTGGGACCAGGCCATCATGGATTGGCTGGTCGAGAGTTTCAAGAATGAGCACGGCGTAGATTTGTCGAAAGACAAAATGGCCATGCAACGTCTCAAGGAAGATGCTGAGAAAGCCAAGATCGAGCTCTCATCCGTGGCTGAGACGGAAATCAACCTCCCGTTCATCACGGCTACATCGGATGGACCGCTTCATCTTCAGAAGAAGCTGACCCGCTCGGAATTTGAGAGGCTGACGGAGAGTTTGCTGGCCAAGACTTCAGGGCCTTTCAAGCAGGCTCTCAAAGACGCAGGAGTAGCGCTGGCAGACATTGATCAGATCGTTTTGGTCGGTGGCTCCACTCGCATGCCAGCTGTCACGGAACTGATGAGGAAGCTGGCGGGCAGGGACCCACAGAAGGGTGTAAACCCGGACGAGGTTGTGGCAGCAGGCGCTGCCATCCAGGCAGGTGTGCTCAAGGGTGATGTCAAAGACATTCTGTTGCTCGACGTCACACCCCTCACGCTCGGTATCGAGACGAAGGGTGGGATCATGACTCGTATGATCGAGCGCAATACCACCATCCCAACCCGCAAGACCGAGACCTACACGACGGCGGCAGACAACCAGCCGGAAGTAGAGATCAACGTTCTCCAGGGCGAGCGGTCCATGGCGCATGACAACAAAAGCCTTGGCAAGTTCAACCTAACGGGGTTGCCGCCGGCCCCCGCGGGTATGCCGAAGGTCGAAGTGACCTTCGACATTGATGCCAACGGTATCGTGTCCGTGTCCGCCAAAGACTTAGGAACCGGAAAAGAACAGCAGGTTACGATCACCGGTGGCACTGCTCTTTCGTCTGAAGAAATCGAACAAATGGTCAACGACGCCGAGACCCACGCTGAAGAGGATCGACTTAGTCGCGAGATGGTCGAAACTCGCAACCAGGGCGAGCAGATGGTTCACCAGACCGAGAAGCTTCTCGAGGAGCAGGACGATCAGCTCACCGATGACGAGAAGACCGCGATTACCAGCACCCTCGATGAGTTGAAGGTAGTGGTAGTAGAAGAGGACACGACATCGGAAGACATTCAATCCAAGATCGAGGCAGTTATTATCGCCAGCCAGGCTCTTGCAGAGCGTCTCTATGCTCAAGCTGAGGCCGAACAGGAGGCCATGGCCGATTCGGACGAGGAAGCCGAGGAAGATGACGACAATGACGTCGTCGACGCCGAGATTATCGAGGAAGAGGAATAGGTGCTGTTGGGGTCCAGCAACGGGCCCCAACAGGTATTTATCATGGACACCACAGAGCCAGAACAGACACAAGATGACATAGAAGGCGTCGAGTTCCTCGAAGTAGCCGAGGAAGATTTCCCTCCTGTCACAGCCGAAGATTTGGGTATCGCGCTCAGCGGTCACCAAGACGACGACATGCAAATGTTGCTCGACCTTATGGCGACCACGCGCTCCGAATCAGCAGAGTATCTCGACAATTGGCAGCGATCAACTGCCGACATGGACAACCTGCGGAAACGGAGCTTACGCGAACAAACTCAGGTCCGGGAGTTAGCCAGCGAGCGTGTCATCTCTTCGCTTCTTGGTGTGCTCGACAGCTTCGACGCGGCATTGGCGCTCCCGACCGAGACAGACAACGAGATTAAATTGCTCAACGGGATGACTGGTGTCCATGCTCAGCTTCTCGATGTGCTGCGGCGCGAAGGTGTTGAACCGATCCCCGCCTTAGGAGCGACGTTTGATCCTGAAGTACATGACGCAGTATCGGCTCCGACCGATGGGGACGGCGCGTTGACCGTCGTTGGAGAGTTGCGACGTGGTTATCGCATGCGCACCAGAGTATTGCGCGCTGCCCTCGTAGCCGTTGGCCACACCGAATACCCGGGAGCTGAGGATCAGACTGAATGAATAAGGACTGGGTGGAGAAGAACTACTACACCGTGCTCGGTGTTTCCTCCGGCGCAAGCCAGGATGAGATCAAACGCGCCTACCGCAAGTTGGCCCAGGAACTTCACCCCGACGCCAATCCTGATAACCCTGCTGCCGAAGATAAGTTCAAGGACGTCTCGGAGGCATACGGCACTTTGTCCGACGACGACCAACGCCGCGAGTACGACGAAGTCCGCCAGATGGTCGCTTCTGGTGGGTTCAGTGGTGGATTCGGCGCACCAGGAAGCTTTCCTGGTGGCCAGCGCATTCGCGTCGAAGATGCAGGCGACCTTTTGGGCGGATTCGGCGGGTTGGGAGACCTACTTGGTGGCGGAGGGCGCCGCCAAGCTGGACCTCGCCGAGGGGCAGACCTCACGACAGATCTCACGATGTCGTTTCACGATGCCGTACAGGGTGCTACCACCACGTTGAAGGTTCGGGGACAGTCATCCTGCTCGCGCTGCAAGGGCAACGGAGCCGAACCGGGAACGATGGTGTCGACGTGCGGAACGTGTGGCGGTATGGGCACTGTATCGCAAAACCAAGGCGTGTTCTCTTTCGCCCAACCCTGTCGGGCCTGCCAAGGACGAGGTCGGATCACGCAGAGCCCGTGCACCAGCTGCCGCGGTTCAGGATCAGAAGTCCGCACGCGCAACATTTCGGTCAAGATCCCCCCTGGCGTCAATGATGGGGCCACCATTCGCCTACGCGGCAAGGGTACTCCCGGTAAACATGGGGGACCATCAGGAGACCTGCTTGTCCAAGTTCACGTCAAGCCACATCCGCTGTTCAATCGTAAGGGCCAAAACCTGATTGCGAAGATTCCCATTAGCTTTACGGAAGCTGCGTTGGGAAGCGAGATTGAAGTTCCGACCCTCGACGGCTCTGTCCGCCTGAAGATGCCAGCCGGGACTACCTCTGGCAACACGTTCCGGGTCAAAGGGCGCGGCATACCCAAAACAAAAGGCAAGACGGGCGACCTCTTGGTTACTGTGGAAGTGGCAGTACCCAAGAAACTTCCGCGTGCCGCCAAAAAACTTCTGGAACAGTATCGAGACGAATGCGAAACCGAAGACGTACGCTCCGCACTGGGAATATAGGAGAACCTTGTGGCCAACCAACAAAACCAAGCTCTGTTCGTAATATCTGTCGCCGCAGAACTGGCGGGGATGCATCCCCAGACACTCCGAGTGTGGGAACAGCGTGGGCTCGTCGAACCATTTCGTACTTCAGGAGGGACCCGACGCTATTCGCAAGAGGATATCGAACGTCTGGCAGTCATCCAGGAGCTATCCAATCAAGGTCTCAACATCGAAGGCGTGCGGCGTGTGATCGCTATGCAGAATCGGATTGCGGCCCTCGAAGATCAGAACGCCCATTTGGTAGAGCAGATCCATGCAGAGCGAGCAGAGGCCCAGCAACGCGAACGATCGCTACATCAGGGATACCGCCATGAGATCGTTATCCGGCGGTCCCAGACCCCCGACATCCGCCGCTAAACGTTAAATACTACGTCAGCGAAGCATCAGGGGGCGGCAGCACGAACTAGCGTCGACACGAACACCACCACCCGCATGTACCGGACAACGCATCCACGCACCCTGAACCTTCCCCTAAGTCCGAGGACGAGCTGCACTACCGACACCGAGTACTAAGCGGTGTGTTAGGTGTTCGTAATCGGGTACCGGCGCGAGTCGGTCACGTGTGAGGCAGATGAGGTGTATCGAATCGAGGCTCTCCAGGAAGTTCAAGATCTGGGTCTCGACTTCAACAACGCCCACATGCAAGCTCTCTGGTGGGAAGCACAGTGATCCATAGAAACGACCCGGCAAGAGTCACAGCACGCGCTGTTTTCAACGCCGTGAATCGGCATCTGGCTCAGTCTCTATAGTCTAAAGTATCCAACCTCGACGAGGTCTCAAGGTTCGTTGGTCCGCGCCATTTGGAGAGGGCTCTCAGGTTTTTTCTAGATGTGACTTCAACTCAAATCTCGACTGACGTCGGGCATCAGCTTGATGCTGCCGTCTCCGCTCCACCTCAGAGAGAGTTTCAATCTGGGGCACTGGAATCGGCGTTCCCTGCTCATTGACACACACCATGGTCAGATAGGCCGTAGTCGTCAATTCACCCTCACCCGACCGCGGGTCCTCGCGGGTGACACTGACTTCCACCTCCATGGAAGTTCTCCATACCTGTGTCACGATGGACGTCAACGAAACAAGGTCGCCGATATGGACTGGAGCGTGAAACGATAACGAGTCGACATGTGCCGTCACCACCCGACCGCGAGTGTGTTTCATCCCAGTCACACCAGCCGCCGTGTCCACCAACTTCATGATTTCGCCTCCGTGCACGAATCC
>Ga0115002_10008013_pt1 | contig 11773 bp, 10 predicted proteins | sample ArcticOcean_MG_C_8_FD_89576 | JGI IMG/M metagenome (GOLD analysis project Ga0115002, IMG submission 89576) | Marine microbial communities from western Arctic Ocean - ArcticOcean_MG_CB11_86 | ecosystem: Environmental > Aquatic > Marine > Oceanic | place: Arctic Ocean: Canada Basin | collected...
AACTGGGGCGCACGACCCCGGCAGTAGGCCTGCTCTGCGGGCGTGTATATCTTCTCCAGGAATCGACGCGGATACCGGGAGTACGTGAGTCCAATCCGATCGATCTCGATTAAGTCGACGCCGAAGTACAAATTGTGCCCTCCCGGGTCCGGTAACAGTGAACCCTGATGTCCATTGGCCCGTCAGTGAATGATTGCGGTTTGCGGGATAGTGATGAAGTGACCGGCCGATTATATGGCGCGCAACGTTTTCCCCCAGCGGGGTCTCCACTTATTTCCGCCGAAAATCGTTCTTAACCGTCGCCCCGGTGCTAACCTTTAATACGTTGGAACCACGATCAATCATCGACGCCAACATGCCGTCTGGAACGCACAGTAATAACCGCTTCTCAAATCCTCAGCGAAGTCTTCAGGAGAGTCCTCATTCACGCTAAACGTATCGACGGGAAGGCCGTGGCCGAGAAGGTCCGGGATGAGGTCGTCCGGGAGGTTGAAGAGTGGGTTTCCGCAGGTAACCGCCAGCCCGGGTTAGCGGTCGTGCTCGTGGGAGAAGACCCGGCCTCGGCGACATACGTGCGGGGTAAAGAGCGAGCTTCGTTAGAAGTCGGAATGCACTCTGAAACGCGGAAGCTGTCGGCGGATGTGACTCAGGATGAATTGCTTGGCGTAATAGCGGAACTGAACTCGGACGACCGGATTACCGGTTTCCTGGTGCAGTTGCCGCTGCCGGATCACATCGACGAAGACACGGTGTTGCACGCCATCGACCCGAACAAAGATGTTGACGGCATACATCCTTTCAACATGGGCCTCCTCTTAGGCGGTACGCCGAGACTTGCCCCGGCGACCCCGAGCGGGATCTTGAGATTGCTCTCGGAAGAGGGCGTGGACACCAGCGGGAAACATGTTGTGATCTGCGGACGCAGCAACATCGTCGGCCGCCCACTCGCCGCGCTGTTACTGAGGCGCAGGAAGGGCGGCGATGCAACGGTTACGGTGTGTCACTCCCGGACGAAAGACCTGGGATCGTTCACAAGACAGGCAGACATCCTGGTGGCTGCGATGGGTGTGCCCGGATTGATCACGAAAGACATGGTCAAACCCGGCGCTGTAGTGATAGATGTCGGAACGGTGCGGGTAGATGATCCGTCTCGGGAACGCGGGTGGCGGCTCGCCGGGGATATGGCGCTTGATGTGCGAGATGTAGCGTCTATGCGGACCCCCGTGCCCGGAGGGGTCGGACCGATGACCATCGCTATGCTTCTGAAGAACGTAATGCAGGCGGCGCGTCTGGCCGTCGAAAGCACAAGCAAATAGGGAACACAACCGAACGTATTTGAACCGTTCGGTTCGTTCGGGAATACTAAGGACCTTATAGTAAGATAGCCGCCGCCGTGGACCCATAAATACATGGACCACGTCGGCACAAGAGAAGACCGGCCCGCTTGATCATTTGAGAAAGTGGGCCAGTTAAGTTCATGGCGTGGAGGTCGAAAGATCGTTCAGAATAAAGAACAGGCGGCTTCCGAAACTGAATCGGAGGTACACGCAAAAAAGCAGGAACTGGCCGAGCTTTATCGGCAGATGTACCTGATTCGCCAATTTGAAGAGGCCTGCGGCGAAATGTACACCCGTGGCCGGGTGCGCGGCTTCCTCCACCTCTACATCGGAGAAGAAGCAATCGCCGTCGGTGCGATCTCCCAGCTTCTATCCCATGACCACATCGTCACGCACTACCGTGACCACGGCCACGCACTGGCCCGTGGCCTTGACCCGAACCGCGCAATGGCCGAGCTGTTTGGCCGTGTAGACGGCCTGAGCAAGGGCAAGGGCGGCTCGATGCACCTGTTTGACGTCGAGAAGGGTTTCATCGGCGGCCATGCGATTGTCGGAGGTCAGTTCCCACTCGCTGCGGGACTCGCCCTCTCCCACCAGTACCGGAAGGACGACGGCGTCTGTGTCGTGTTTTTCGGCGATGGTTCCACCAACCAGGGCACGTATCACGAGGTAATGAACCTCGCAGCGGTCTGGAAGCTTCCGATACTGTTCTTCCTTGAGAACAACCTTTACGGCATGGGCTCAAGATTCGATCGAGTTCGGGCAGGCGGTGAAGACTTCTATCCTGGCGCTACCACGTACGGAATCGATCATGCTGCGGTGGTGGATGGGATGGATGTAATAGCTGTGCAGGAAGCGACAAAACTTGCACTTGAAAGCATCCGGGCCGGCAACGGTCCCGCTTTTATTGAAGCCAAGACATTCCGTTTCCAGGGACACTCCATGGCTGACCCGGTCAAGTACCGGGACAGCTCAGAAACGGAAATGTGGGAAGCGCGTGATCCTCTGAAGACGTTCCCGAGTGATCTTCTAGACCAGGACCTGTTTACGGACGCCGAGCTGGAAGAAATTCGCTCCACCGTTGACGCTGAAGTGGCGGCGGCGGTCAAGTTTGCGGAGGACAGTCCGTTCCCGCCCGACGAAGAACTTTTCACCGATATTTACGCCTAACATCGCCGTCCTTTCGGGGACGGTGGGATTGATGCATGACTGAAATTACGTTCAGACAGGCCCTACAACGGGGATTACGGGAGGCGCTAGACGCTGATCCCAATGTCTTCCTAATGGGCGAAGACATCGGAAAGTACGACGGCGCGTACGCTGTCACTCAGGGCCTCCTTGAGAAGTACGGACCGGACCGTGTCAGGGACACCCCTATCTCCGAAGCCGCCTTTGTCGGGGCCGGGGTAGGAGCCGCTGTTGCGGGGCTACGGCCTGTGGTCGAGTTGATGTCTATGAGCTTCTCGCTCGTGGCGTCTGACCAGATCGTCAACATGGCCGCCAAGATCCGATACATGTCCGGCGGACAGGTGAAGGTGCCGATGGTCCTGCGTGCGCCGACCGGCGGCGGCGTTCAACTAGCGGCGACTCACTCTCAATCGTTTGAGAACTGGTACGCATCGGTTCCCGGGCTGAAGGTCGTCACGCCGTCCACGCCCTACGACGCGCTGGGCCTCCTCCGAAGTTCTATCGAAGACGACAACCCGGTCATATTTGCCGAGAACGCTTTGCTCTATGCGACAAAGGGCGAAGTCCCGGACGAGGAATATCGCGTGCCAATCGGTGTCGCCGATGTGAAACGAACCGGAACCGATATCACTCTGGTCGGTTGGGCTCACGGCATTGTCACCTTGTTGGCCGCCGCCGATAAACTTGCCGAGACCGGTGTTAGCGCCGAGGTAATAGATCTCAGGTCGTTGCGACCCCTGGATATGGATACCGTCATAGAGTCTGTCGAGAAGACGGGCAGGGCGCTTGTGCTGGACGAGAACTGGCGCACCGGCGGCTTTGGCGCAGAACTAGCGGCAGAGATCGGCTATCGAAGCTCCGACTATCTTGATGGCCCGGTGGCGCGGGTAGGCGGCACGGACACTCCCTCTCCCTACACACGCCCACTTGAACAGCTGGGCATTCCCCAGATTCAATGGGTGATCGACGAAATCGAAAAAACATACGGCCTTTGAACAGGCCATATGAAGAACCCAGACACCATCGACGAACTCAGCGCACCCGCACCTAATTTTCAGTAAAGGGTCCCTGGATTGATTACCGAAGTCGTAATGCCGGCCATGGGCGCCGACATGACCGAAGGCACCGTCGTCAAATGGCTCAAGTCAGAGGGCGATGAAGTTTCCCGCGGAGATATCATCGCCGAGATCGAAACGGACAAGACCGTCGTCGAGATGGAGGCGTACGGATCAGGCCTGCTACGCAAAATTGTCGTGGGTGAAGGTGTGATGGTGCCGGTGGGCGATCTGATCGCCTACCTCGGCGACGCGGATGACGAGATTCCAGATGTGCCTGGCGGTGGCGATAGTGCGCCCGCAGCGGAAGCACCTGCTATAGAGGAGTCTGCCCCAGCACCCGCTCCGGTAGCGACAACCGAGGCCCTGCAGGCGACCGGTCGCATAAAGGCGTCTCCGGTAGCTCGAAAGATCGCAACCGAGCGCGGTATAGACCTCGCCACGGTCATCGGGACCGGCCCGGGCGGCAGGATCACACGTTCAGACGTCGAAGGCTATTCCGGAACTACGGCATCGCCTCCGGCTGCTTCGGCCCCCGCCGCAGTGATGCCATCTACCGTCATGCCGGTCACTCTCAGCGGGGAAGATATACCGCTGTCCACCATGCGACAGGCGATCGCACGCGTGACGGTTCGAAGTAAGACCGAGAACCCGCACTACTACATCGACCTGTCGATCGACATGACTTCGGCGATGTCGATGCGCCAGGGCCTGAACGAGGAGATCGACGACGCCGGACCGCGCATCAGCGTGAACGACATGATCGTCCGCGCCTGTGTCAAGGCGATCGCTAAATACCCCAAGCTCAACACCACCTTCGCGGACGACCATCTGATCAGCCATCCCGACATCAACATAGGCATAGCGATTGCGTTGGAAGTCGGCCTGATGGTCCCGGCCATCCTGCGGACGCAGAACATGAGCCTGCTTGAGATTTCTACCGCCACAAAGGACCTGGCGAACCGGGTGAGAGGCGAAGGCGGCGCGTTGACACAGGAAGAAAACACCGCCGGGACATTCTCCATCTCAAACATGGGAATGCTCGGCGTGGACAACTTCCAGGCGATCATCGTGCCACCGCAATCGGCAATCCTTGCCGTTGGCGCAGTCGCACAGCAGCCCGTCGTACGAGACGGCGAGATAGTGATCCGCCAGATGATGAAGGCAAGCCTGTCTGCCGACCACCGGGTGACCGATGGTGCGGAGGGCGGCGTGTTCCTCGGCGAGATTCGACGATTGCTGGAGAACCCGGTCAGCCTGCTGGTGTGATTTGGCCTGAGATGTTTTTGGAAATGACCTGATAAAAAGGCCTGCCTTCCCGGCGGGCCTTTACTCTTCTCTGACGCCGACATCTGTTCTGATCACCGGGCTATCCCTAGAATGAGCAACGTGTACTACGAAGAGCCGTTTTCGCCCGATGAACGTTCCGTACTGGAGCGTTTTTTTACGAATACCGATGGACCTGTCTTTGGCCTCGTAAACCTGCCTGAGGTCGTCAAGGGCGCTCTGTTTGCGCGCTACTCCCGGTCACATAAATCTCTCCGACGGTTGTTCCTGGACGAGTTCCACAATCAGCCGGAACTCGGGATAGCCGCCATGTCCACGGCTGTCGCTGATGACGACCCGTCTGTAAGGCTCAACAAGGCCGAGGCACTTTACGACCGCATATTTGGCGAGTACGGCGATGACTCGGTTGCACAGCTTGGCGGGGCGCACCTGGCTTGTGAGCAGGCTTCAAACCTCCTGACCAAGGTGTTGGAGCGGGGACGGATCGCCGCGTACCTGGAGCAGAGCACGCGGTACATCTACTACGATCGTCCGCTCGGCGAAGGCTACCGGTATCACGTGCCACCGGAGGTCATGGGCTCCACGTTGGAAGCCGAGTACCGGGAGACGATGGACGCACTGTTCGACCAGTACTCGGTGCTGGTACACGAATTGGCGACGCATTTCGAAAGTAAGTTCCCGCGTACTGAGGGAACCTCAAGACGCGCATACAACGCCACGATACGGGCAAAGGCGTGTGATGCCGCACGTGGCCTGTTGCCGGCGGCCACGACGTCGAATGTCGGTGTCTACGGAACCGGACAGGCGTATGAATCGCTGCTGATTCGCATGCAAGCGCACCCGCTTGCGGAAGCAAGAGAGTACGGCGATATGATGCTCACGGAACTCCGAGAGATCATCCCATCATTCGTAAAAAGGGTTGACCTGCCGGACCGCGGTGGCGCCTGGGCCAAGTATTTTTCAGATACAGCTGCACGCATGAACGAGATTGCAGCTGCGATCGATATCGAGATCAGCGATGGCCCCGAGGTCACGCTCGAAGATTGGGACCCCGACGCCGAGATCAAGGTTGCCGCTTCCGCGTTGTACGCATACTCGGATCTGTCAGACGCACAGTTACTGGAAGCCGCACGCAACATGGGAGCGGAAGAGCGCGCCGGGATTATTCGGGCGTATTCCGGGGATAGGATCAATCGACGGCACAAGCCCGGAAGGGGCATGGAACGGGTCGACTACAGATTCGATATCACATGCGATTTCGGCAGTTTCCGAGATCTGCAACGCCACCGAATGTTGACCCTGGATTGGCAACGGCTCGGCACAAAACACGGCTACACCACGCCGGATGTGCTGACCGATATCGGCCGCGTTCCGGAATGGGATTCAGCCATGGAGCGCGCCGCCGGCCTGAACTCCAAGCTCGTGGACCAGTTTGGAGTTGATGTCGCTCAGTACGCGGTCCCGTTTGGATACCGGATCCGATTCGTCATGCATATGAACGCACGCGAGGCGTTCCACCTGCTCGAGTTACGCACCGCACGCGCCGGCCACCCGGACTACCGGAGGGTATGTCAGGAGATGCATCGCCTGATCGGTGAAACAGCCGGGCACCGTGCGATAGCCGACGCCATGAAGTTCGTCGATTACGAAGAGTACGAGCTGGAACGAATCGACTCCGAGCGTCGCGCCGACGAGAAAAACAGTAACGGCCAGAAATAGCGCTCCAGGCGTAGCGCTTGAGATCAGCCCTCACTGGCCGGGGTGAGTCCGAGGGTCGACGTCATGATCCGGTTCATCCGCGTGCCGCTCAAGAACCCCTCGCGTGCTACCTGGACACCGTTAGCGTCGTAAAAGATCGTTCGTGGAAGACCGACGATTTGGAAGTCACGTGTGGGATCGCCATCCGGGTACGCCGTGGGGTAAGTGATACCCAGATCCCGGAGCAGCGATTGCGCCTCGGATCTCGTGCCAAGTCCCGTGAACGGCCCCACGTCCAACCCAAGAAATATGGCGTTCTCACCAAATTCGATTAAAGCCGCCTGGAAATCAGGCATCTCGGCCCTGCAGGGCGGACACGACCCGCCCCAGAAATTCAGCACGACCGGCTTGCCCTGGGGGAGGATGTCGGAAACAAATTCAGCGCTTCGGTCTTCAATGCCAAGCGTATCTGTTGAGCCGTACACGGTGAATCCGAAGTTTTCTTCACCCGTGACGGAGTTAACTATCCCGAACTCGATCAGGGCAACAATGGCCGTCCGAACGGCTCCTCCAAGTATCCAACCGCTGTATTTCTGGATGAAATTGCGGCCTGCCGTCGTTCGCGACGGCGCTCTCGCTGTTCTAGTCGAGGCAATGGCGTCTCCGTATTGAGAAATCTGGATCTGAAATCGAAAGGTCTCTACCGCGCTTTCAGTCAGATGCCAAAGAGACGGAATCGGCGCGGCCCCGGCTCATCAACCAGGCCGGAATGACGCCGAGAAGCGCAACGAGCGACGCCGACAGGAAGAAGCCCCGGAAAACGGTGAGGCCGGCGGAGGTAATCTCCTGGACTCCCTCAAGTGTTATCGGGGTGTCTCCGGCCAGGTTTTCAAACCTGACAGTGCCCCACGCCGCGATAGCGGCCAAGCCTACTGTCATGCCGACCATCCGTGAAACCGTGATAAGCGCTGACGCCGTTCCGCGCTCACCGGCCTTCGCATAGAGCAATGCCGAGCTGTGTATCGGCGCAATCAACAATCCGAACCCGAACCCGGCGATCGCCAGGTGCAGGGTCATTTCAGGATCTGCGATATCGAGATCCCATTGAGACATGGCGGCGAGTCCGACTGCGGCCAGTACGAACCCAGCGATAGCGGGCCACCGTGCGCCGACTCTCTGGACCAGCAAGCCGCCTGCGATAGCGCCGAAGGGTAAGGCGACCGTCATACGCAGAAGCATCAGCCCGCCGTCCAGAGGGGACAGACCAAGTACGGTATTGGCCATCAGCGGCACGGTGACCATCGCCGTTATCAGAGAGATACCAACGGCCAGATGGGCGACGTTGGACGCCGTGAACTTCATGGTTCGGAGCAGTCGTACGGGCAGTATCGGATTGTCGACCCTCCGGTGCCACCAGACTGTGGCTATCAGTGCGGCGGCCGTGGCGACGATCAATACGCCGAATACGATATCGATATCACCCGCACAAGATAGCGTCGCCGTGAGCAGCGAGAGAACAGCGACGAACAGTGCGCCGCCAACGAGATCGATCCTCGCCGGGTTTCGTACGCCCGCGGGAGAGAACTTCAGCGCAGCGATTACCGCCAGCCCGAGGGGAATGTTGATCCAGAACAGCCACTCCCAGGAGCTGACGTTTGTGATCAATCCGGCCCACAGTGGTCCGATGACACCACCAGCTTCTGCGCTGGCCCCGATGATGGCGAACGCCATCGCATGACGGGTCCGTGGCAGCACATCTCCAACGGAAGCGATTGCGACGGGGATCATTGCGCCCCCGCCGACCGCCTGAAATATCCGGGCGCCGATCATCCAGTTCAGGTCAGGTTCATCCCGCCCGATCAGCCTGTGAAGGTCCGGACTGATCGCCACCAGCGCCGAGCCAAGCATGAAGATTGCCAGTGCCCCAACGAACACGGCACGATGCCCGTATCGGTCAGACACACGCCCCATGATCGGCATGGCGGCTGTGAAGCCGATCAGGTAGCCCGTGACGGTCCACGAGGCCCGATCCAACTCGCCCGCGCCGATCCGGAAGTCCGGGAGCAGCTCCGGTAAAACGACCACGATCGATGTCTGATCGTCTGCCGCGATAAATACACCGGCACAGACCGGAATGATGACGGTGTAAGCGCGAATGTACCGCAGCCAGTTGATCACTGCTTCACGCCCGGCCTAAATCGGCGGCTCAATGGCGATATCGGAATTGAACTCGAACAACCGGACGGTGCGCACCAGATCTCCATACTCAGCAGACGTAGCCCTCCCGGTGATTCGCGCCTCAACTGGGAAAAACGACGAGCCATCTATCGTGACCCGGACTTCTAGCAGGGGGGCGGTTTCATCCACGCCTCCGGTCAAGGATTTCAATGCTATTGCGGGCAAAAATCCGTCAACCACGTATGACCCTGCCTCCGACGCTTCAGTAGGCGCAATCTTAGGGTTCTCTATCTGCTCAAGAATACTGGCGACCAACGATACGGGGTTGAACGTACCGAAGGGGCTGGTCCCTGGCTCCAGTAGCTGCCAGCGCTGCGTGATCGGGTGGGTTATGTACGAATCCTGGTCGATCACCGTGACCTGAGTGTTTACGAAAAAACCCGCCACCAGCGTGTCTGCATCGAGCGTGTAGCTGTCCGGGACCATCGCCGTTCCAGACGCCTTTGGCACCTCGATACCGTTCGACAGAATAGTGTTTCCGTGGTCGTGGGACAGTGCGAATCGGAAGGTCGTTATCCCCGACAGGGCATCAGATGAACGGGAGATGACCTCGGCAGCCGATAGCGGCTCAAGGTCGACGACCAATGCTGGCGATCCCCCGGATGAGCAGGCAACCGTCAATGCGATGCCGAAGGCCGCTATCAAGCTGGGGCATAACGCGAAAATTCTACGGGTCAGAGCAGTCACGCATAAAACCACATGTAGGGCACCGAAGCTTGCAGTGAAGGTCCAGCATCTCGGTACCGCAAAGATCACAGATGTAGATCAACGGGGAGGGAGCTGGCGTTGTATTAATCGAGTCCATGACGACGCCTCAGGAAGGATTCTGACAGCGTCGGGAGTATACCAAGTCACGGTCAGATCACCGGGGATATATGTCCGGTGCTGGACCGTCACTATCTACTGATCGGACCCGATCAACACGACGAAATCAGATGGGGAAGCTGATCCACCCAGCGGCTCAACCGTCACCGAAGCGCCGATGTACTCGGTCGCATCGCCGGATAGATCAAGGTTGACGACGGCGTATCCGTCCTGATCAACAGAGAACGTGTTTCCGGGGACCATGCTGCCCTCGTAGGTGAGCCACACCTGGTAGACAGACCCCACAGGAGCCGGCCCCAGGCCGTTGACCATGAGCAGTGCTTGATCGCCGCTGGAATGGGTGATGAACACGCCCTGAGCTGCCTGTGGTTGTAGTCCACCCGAGAAGAACGACGACGTACTCCATGAGCCAACGGAAGTGACGTACTGGAGCCAGCGCAGGTCGTTCAACTGCTGTTCCAGCGTGTCGGTGGATTCCTGGAGAACTGACACCTGTTGGGCGTCTACGCTCGATGCGAGTTTGGCGTCCTCCTCCATCGACCCGAGTGACGCCGTGAAGGCGACTATCTCGCTGTCCTGGGCAGCGACTTGAGCCGTGAGGTTATCGACGCGGTCGTTCAACCGGGTAACGGCTACTCCCGCAACAGCGATCAAAGCTATAAACGCAGCGGCGATACCTGAAGAAACGCCCCACGCCAGTCTTGTGTTCGCGTACCAGGGGGCTCGAACCGGCTCGGCCAATGAGATGTCTGGGGTAGGCACCGCCGGGCGCAATGTTTCGATCAGTTCCTGCGGTTCTTCAGACGAGTTCATCTCCGCGTTGATGACGGCAATGATTCGGTCTTGCAGTCCGGAAGGTGGCGAGACGGTTGGCACGGTGAACGCCAGATTGGCGGCGCCCTCCATCAACTCTTCCAATTCGGAAGTGCAGTCTTCACACCCCGCCAGATGCAGCTCGACTAGCTCACGTGCGTCGTCATCAAGCGCGTCCAGTGAATAGCCGGCGAGGTCGGGCGAAATAGCTTCGTGGTTTTGTGGATCGATCATAGTTCAGGTGTTCTCAATTTCGAGGCCAGCGCAACGCGTAGCTTTTTCAAGCCGAGGCGCATGCGGGTCTTCACCGTGCCAAGTGGTTGATCAAGTTTTACGGCGATTTCCGCCTGGGTGAACCCGCCGAAATACGACATCTCGATAACGGCGCGCTGTGCGTCGGGAAGGTTCATTAACGCCTTACGCACCGTGGCGTATTCCGAGTTGGCTACTGCCGAATCGGCCGGTTGAATGTCGGCTGATTGAAGGTTCAAAAAGTCGTCCACATTTTCTACGACGCGCTGTTTTCCGCGCGTCCGTTTGCGAAGTTCGTCGATGGTCCGATGGTGTGCGATACCGAACAACCACGTCGTGAACTTGCCACGTCCCGGTTTGTAGCTTGCGGCGCGTCGCCAGACATTCAGGAAGACATCTTGAGTCACCTCTTCCGACGCTCCCTGGTCTAAGAGCATCCGGTAAGAGAGTGAGAACACCCTGGTGCTGTAACGTTGATACAGGCACTCAAGCGCCAGTCTGTCTTGCTCGACGATCTGGGCGAGCAGCGCCTCATCCGTGAATTCGATGTATTCCAAGCGGGCCACCTCGTGCAGCGGATAGGTCCGCGGGGCCACCTGGCCCGGGCCGAATGCGCGCTGCAACCGGTCCATCGTAGTATCCACCACAATGGGATACGGTTGCGGACCAGCGCCCGGATTCACCATTTCACAAATCGTGTGGGTCGGAATCCCGATTTCAGATGCTCGCCGTGGTCTACCTGAATGCCAGCGGATTCAGGGCTATTCAGGCGGGACGACTACTGATTACGCGGTGATTCCCCGATAGGCCCGCTCGTACCCGCAGCGTCCGCCTCGGAATCAGAGTCGCGATCGCTTACTACGCGATTTCGTAATTCTGACAGGGCGGCTCGTGCGGACTCAAGATCGTGACCACGGGGAGCGCGTTCCAGGTATGTCGAAAGTGTCTCGGCGGCGTCATTAAAGCGGCCGAGTTCTGTTTGGATGCGCGCCAGGTCTGCGAGGTTATGCCACGACGCCGGCTCAACGATTCGGATGCGTTCGGCAATACGTAGCGCCCGGCCGAAATCCTTTTTATCGA
>Ga0115002_10008014_pt1 | contig 11772 bp, 15 predicted proteins | sample ArcticOcean_MG_C_8_FD_89576 | JGI IMG/M metagenome (GOLD analysis project Ga0115002, IMG submission 89576) | Marine microbial communities from western Arctic Ocean - ArcticOcean_MG_CB11_86 | ecosystem: Environmental > Aquatic > Marine > Oceanic | place: Arctic Ocean: Canada Basin | collected...
AACGTGCGGGGCGAAGGCGCGGCGTCGCGGTGCTCCCACCGCAGTCTATCAGTCCGTCTTAGTCTGGGCGGCGCTGGTTGTTTCGCGCAACCGTCTGGTCAGCAACTGGAGAAGAGCCCGAATAAACGCGTCGGATTTGTCTATCCGTTTCTGGAAGTTGGTGCGCGTGATCAGGACGCAGGTGATGGATTCCCGGGCCATGGCGGCGGCCGAGCGCGGCGCGTCGTCGAGCAGTGCCATCTCGCCAAAAATCTCGCCAGGGCCGAGCGTGCTGACAACCGTTTCGGCGTCACCCTGGCCAACGATGATATCAACCGATCCGGCCTGGATAAGAAATGCCGACGTCGCACCGTCACCGGTGCGAAAAATCCGATCGCCTTTGTGGTAGTGCTGGCGATTTAGGATGTTCGCCATAAAGAAACGCCCCCTGCCTTTACTGCCGCGACCCGGCTGTTCGTTGAGGCATTGTCGAAATGATAATGCGGAATACTGAAATTCGATACCACCAAATCCTGTGAAATTTTGATTCGCACGCCGGATTGGGCATTGCTTATCACCCGACCGGTTGACCGGCTTTCACATTGCCGCCACGATTGCGGGAATCCTCGTCAAGGGCAACGCGCCCGCGGCGGGCAATATTGGAGGTGTTCGGTGACACTGCAGCCCGATTCCCAGATGGAAAGCACATTCCATCCAGATCCCGAGCTTTCGGGCACGCTGCCCGCTCACTACTATTACGATCCGGATATCTACGAACGCGAGAAGGAAGCGATCTGGTTCCGCACGTGGCAACTCGTCGGGTATCTACACGATTTAGAAAATGTCGGCGATTTCATCACCGCGGACCTGCTCGATCAAAAAATACTCGTGTGTCGGGCCAAGGATGGCGAGCTCCGTGCCTACTACAACGTGTGTATGCATCGCGGCCACGTTCTCGCTGAAGGCCGGGGCAATCGAACGATCTTCACCTGCCCATTTCACGCCTGGTCGTACGATCTCGATGGTGATCTGAAGGCAGCGGGTAATGCCGAAAACGTCGCGGGATTTGAGCACAGTGATTTTGGTCTCGCTGAGATTCGCGTCGATACGATGTTGCATATGGTGTTCGTCAATCTTGATCCCGATGCTTCCTCAATCGCCGATCAATTCCCTGGATTTGCCGATGATGTTCGTGCCATTGTGCCCGGCTTCGACGATCTAAAATTGGCGGTGAGCGATCCGCTGCCAGGGGCCTACAATTGGAAGTTTTTCCTCGATATGAACGAGTGCTACCACTGCCCGGTGCTGCATACGATCATGGGTGAGGCCGAAGGCTCCTACCTTGAAATGAGTTGGGAATCAGAGGATCACGGGCTGTGGGGTAAGCACATCATTCGCGGCAAGGAAGAGCTCGACGATGACAAGTTGCCCTACGATTTTGGTAGCCGCGCGATCAAGGACGTCAACATCTGGTCGATGTGGCCCAACATCATCTTCATTGCCCACCAGGGTGCGCCCAATTTCAAAATTCAGGTGACGTGGCCGAACAGTCCCGAGTCGAGTCACCAGCGGCTAGACAATTTCTGTCTCAACGTGCCGCCCGACGATGCCGATATGGGCCACATCACGAACTATCGCGACCGCATCATGGTCGAGGATATCAGCGCGATGGCCAAACAGCAGGTTGCCATCAAATCACGGGGCTACCACCAGGGACGCTTGATGGTTGACGCAGAGCGTTCGTGGCGCAGCGAACACGGCACGCATAGTTTCCAGAAGCTGGTGTGGGAGGCCCTTAACGGGCCCAACTACTAGTAGGCCTTCCGCGAGACGCTTGGTTACTCGGCGGCGTCTTGCAAACGAGTCGACGCGTCGATCAGCCCGATGACATCGGCGCTGGTTCGCACGTCGCCAAAATAACGAAACATCGTCAGCAAGCCGGCCTGATGTTCAAGCTCGGAGTTCGCCGCGTTGGCGTCGGCTACCATGGTCACTTTGAAACCGCGCATCATCGCGTCGCGAGCGGTGGTTTCACAGCACATGTTGGTTGCAACGCCGCAGATTAGCAGGGCGTCGACGCCGAGTGCGCGTAAGCGCTCCTCGATATCGGAAGCGCCTTGGATGAACGCGCTAGGGCGGCACTTCTCGACGATTTGATCGAGCGGCAGCACCTCGAGGCCGTCATAGATGGCGTGCAAAGGGCTTTCTTTCGTGACCGAGCCGTGCGCCCGCTCGCGCTGATCGGGGGCAACGAAGTTTTCGAAAAACATCGCGAAATATTCCGGTGATCCGCGCGGCGGATGGGTTGCCTGTACCCAAACAACGATCCCGCCTGCCGCGCGCAGCGTCGCGGCCAAGTTGTTGATCGTCGGCACCAGCGCTCGCGCGGCGGCGATCTCGAACGGCGCGCCCTCGGCCACGAACGCGTGCTGCATATCGACCACCACCAGCGCGGTCTTCGCCGGCGCCAGGGTTTCAAAAACATGTGCCCGGCCGCCGCGTCGCGCAATCACACCGTCGACGTAATCTTGCGGTAACTCGATATCGTTCATCGCTGACCTCGTCCGCTCAGCCTGCTGCGGCGCGCCGGCGCGTCGCCAGATAAACACCCAGCAGGACCAGGATCATACCAACCAGATGATAATTCTTGAACTCTTCGCCGAGCAGAAAGTACGCCGCGATGGCTGTGAATGGCGGAATCAGATAGCTGAACACCGCTGTGCGCCCCGGTCCGATGGTCGCAATCCCGTTCATCATGAACGTCAGCGCAAATATCGATGCAAACACTGCGAAGAACAGCACAGCTGAGACCGTGAGAACGTCGAACGATACATAGAGGTCCCAGAACAGCATCTCGGCGCCGTAAACCGGGATCAGCCCGACAAACGAGACAAAGCACATGGTCTCGAAAATGACCAGCGGTGACATCACCGCCGAACACTGGCGCACAAGGATCGAGTAGTAACCCCAGCACAGGATCGAGAGCAGAATCCAAAAGTCGCCAACAACGAGATTGAGTTCGCGCAAGACCGCAAAATCGCCGCGTGTAATAATGGCGATGGCGCCGGATATCGCAAGCACCAGGCCGATACCCTGGCGCCGGGTCATGGTGTCGCCCAGCAACATGAAGGCGAAGCAGATCACCAAGGCGGGTTGAATGGCGACGATCAAACCGGCGTTGGTCGCGGTCGTGGTCTGCACGCCAATGTAGAACGCCACCTGTCCGATCACGGATTGGATGATCGCGATGGCGACGATATGCCGCCACATCTGTCGCGTCGCCGCCCATTGCCGGATGCACTGGCGGTAAACGAACGGCAACAAGATCACGAACGCAGCGAAGAAGCGCCAAAACGTCAAGCCAGCCGGTGGAATATCGGCGTGGACGTAACGCGCGACGATCACCGCAAGGGCGTAGATCATCATCGCGATGACCAGGGTAATGTAGGGGAGCCAGGGCGCACGGTCGGCAAACGGCAATCCCGGCGCCGGCAGCGTGGGTGGGCGTGCCGTCACGTTGTTGGGTTGCTACGCGCGAATGTTATGACCGCACGCTCGCGTCGATTCGCTCGATCAGCTCGGGTGCAAGCGGGCCGGCTGCCTCTGCGGCAAGGCAGGCGTTCAACTCGTCACGGTTCTTGATGCCAAGCACGACGGTTGCGATACCAGGCATCGAAAGCGCGTAACGATGCGCCAGATCGGCCGGTGTCTGGCCGAGCTCACGGGCCAGCGCTCGGAACCCTGCCACCCGATGATAATCAGCCATGTCGGCAGACTCTTCGGGTATATTGCGGTCAAACGCATCGGTCAGCGCGCCGGCCTGTACGGCACGAATACCCAACACGCCTATGCCACGATCATTGGCGGCGCGAATCAGATCGCGCGGTCGCGCCGGTTCCTCATACATCCGAAGCGCACCCGGTGAATCCAATGGATTGGTGATGCACTGTGCTACCGCCGGCTGGAGATCGTCATTGAAGGCCTGGAGCAACGTGCTGGGCACGCCGATCGCCGACATTCCCCAGGCGCCGATCAGGCCTTCGTTTACCAGCTTAACAAGGAGCGGCCGCACCGTGTCGGTGAACGTCGACCACGGGGTTGGCGCGCGTAAGGGGTTGGTCTCGCCGGGATGGGTGTAGCCGTCGGGCCCGAGGTTGGAGTGCAGGAAGAACAGGTCGACCCGTTCGAGCCGCAGATCGCGCAAGCTTTGTTCGAGCGAGGCTCGCAGTTTCGCCTCAACCTTGCCCGGCGCGGTGTTCCCGAGAAGGCATTTGGTGGTGACGCGCAAGCCGGCCGGCAGTTTGCCGGCGAAGGCCTCGCCGACGACCTGTTCGGACTCGCCATTGCCGTAGAGCGGCGCGAGGTCGAGCAGAGAGATGCCGGCATCGACTGCCGCGCGCACCGTGGCCACGCATTCTTCGCGCGTGGTTGGGCCCCATAATTGTCCGAGACCGCCGCCTCCCAGTGTGAGCGCGCTGACGGGCCACAAATTCCCGAGTTGCCTTTGTTCCATGAGGTGAGTTTAGGTGGTGTGGGTACTAAACCAAATAGGCGGTGACCGCATTTTGCGCATATGATTCACACCGAGGAGATCGATGATGTCGACAGTTGCGCTCGATCAGGAACAGGTTCCAGGCATTAACTGGAATAATCTTTGGTGGGTTGCGGCAAGCGTTGCGGTGCTGGTAGCCGTAATCGCGATCAACGAGTTCTGGTATCTCAATTTTGTCCACGTCGCCGCCGGTCTGCTATGGACCGGAATAGACTTGTTCATGGGTTTCGTCATCGGCCCAATCATGCGCACCCTGAGCCTCGAGGCGCGCCGCGCGATGATTATCCGGTTGATGCCGCGCATGCTGTTCATCATGCCTACCGTGTCGACTATTACGACTACCGCAGGCTGGTTCCTAGCCGAGATGCGCGGGTACACCGAGGCACCGATGTCGTGGTGGGTAATCGCGGCCCTCATCATCGTCACGGTTCTGACAATCCAGGGATTGGGCATTCTGTTGCCGGCCAACATCAGGGTCTATCTGCAAATGCGCAGCGACAATCCGGACATGGAACTGGTTGGCCGGCTGATGCGCCGCTATGTCCGTGTCGTGGCCTCGCAAGGCGTCATGCAGATCGCAATAATTGTCATCATGACGCGGTTTGTTGCCGGCGGGATCTGATCAAGCGTTCTCGGCTATCTTTCCATCGTTTGAAAGGAGGATCGCGATCGAGCGCGTGGCCGGAAAATGAGAAAAAATGATCATGCCGATCACCGTAATCGGCACGCATAGGAACATCCCCGCCACGCCCCAGATCGATCCCCATAGCGCGAGTGACAGGATTACGACCAATGCGCTGAGGTTAAGCGAACTTCCCATCAGACGCGGTTCGAGCACGTTGCCAATCAAAAACTGAGTGACGCCGAGTAGCGCGGTCACCGCCACGAAGGGAACCACGGCGCCAAACTGAACAAGCGTCAGAAGCGCGGGGAAAATGATCCCCATCAACGAGCCGATCGTGGGGATGTAGTTCAATAAGAAAATAATAAACGCCCAAAACTCGGCGAGATCGACGCCAACCGAGATCAGGACGATGTAGCTGATCGCGCCGGTTGTCAGGCTCATCAGCGTTTTGATCCAGATGTAGGTCTGTATTTCCTCCTGCATGCGCTGCAGCAATTGGCGCACACGCGTTTCGCGCTCGGAGTCGGGGAACAGCGCGTGCATCTTCTTATCGAAGCTCCGCTGCTCGATCAGCAGGAACATCACGTAGACCAGAATGATTCCGGCACTGCCGGCAAAACTAGCAATCGCGCGGGCAAGCTCGCGCATCGCCTTGCCAAAATCGATCTGTTCGACAACTTGGGCAACACTGGGTGCCTGATCGAAGCCGAACGCGGCGGCGCCGCGTTCGATAAGCTTTTCGAGGTTCGCCTGGTAGCCGGGTGCGGCTTCCTGCACGTCGGCGATATTGTTGCTGATCAGCTCGACGAGCAATGCAATGACCATGAAGACGCTGATTATCGCAAACGTCATACGCAACCAGCCCGGCAAATGTAGCATGCCGAAGTGAACACGACCGAACGCCTTGGCGAGGGCATTGAGGATGTACCAAATCATCACCGAGACGGCGAGGGGGATCAGAAGATCCTTGCCGGCGACCAGCAAGCCGATCGCCATCAGCACAACCGCAAAGGCGATTGAGATGTAGATCGGTCGGGCAGCGAGTGTCATGAGATGTCGAATATCGTTAAAGCGGCGCGGGCGTTGCCGTCCCGCTGGCTCTCGGCGAGGACCGCAACGTTCCATACAATGTTGGGCATTGGCGGCCTCCAAGCTATGCTGCGATCGCGGTTGCCGGACAATAGTAACGCGCCCGCTCGGGCGGAGATAGCAGCCAATCCCGAGAGAAATTCACAAGGGACGAACAATGGCCAAGCTCAACGATACCAAACAGCTAACTCTCGACGGGGCTAAGGCGATGGGTGAAGTCGCGATCGCAGAAGCTACCAAAAACGGTTGGGGTGTCGCCGTCACCGTCGTCGATGCGGGCGGTAATCCGCTCTATCTCGCGCGCATGGAGACCGCACCAGTCGCCAGTTATATCGGCGCTTCATCGAAAGCCTGGACCGCAGCAACCTTCGGGCGTTCCACCAAAATGCTCGATGACGCGATTGCTTCGGGTCGCACGCAGCTGCTCGCATTTGCCCAGGCTTTGCCAGTCCAAGGGGGACTGCCGATAACCGTCGGCGGCGTCACGATCGGTGGCATCGGTGTCGGCGGTGCGACATCCGAAGAAGACGAACAGTGTTCCCAAGCTGGGATCGACGCCCTCGGTACCTAGTTGAACGCGCCCCGGACCGGTAGGCCATGACCCTCGCTGAACACGACAGTCTCGGGTTGCGCTTGCTGGCGCATGACCCGCTGGGCGGTCACGGCTGCATGGGCGAAGGCGTGCGGATCCAGCTCGCCAGCGACGGACGCCGCATTCTGTGGCTCGCCCATGAGCGCGCACCCAAGGGCATCACAGCCGTGGATGTGAGCGATCCTCGCGCCCCGTCTGTGATCCTGCAAACCGACTTGTCGCACGATGAGATGCGTACCAACTCACTGGGAATTTCCGGTGATGTGATGGCGGTTGCCTATCAAACATCCCAAGTCGGCCAAACCCCGGCCGGCTTCGAGCTCTACGACATCAAGAACCCGGAAAGCCCGCGGCTGATTTCGTTCTTCGATGCTTCGGGACCCGCCTCGCGCGGTGTTCACAATCTTTGGTTTTGCGATGGCGAGTTCGTTCATATGGCGAGCGGTGCCGGCGACTTCACACCGCATCACCCGCTCGATGATCAGTTTTATCGGATTGTCGACGTTCGTGATCCTGCCAAGCCCACCGAAGTCGGCCGCTGGTGGCTACCCGGAACCCGTGTCGGCGACACCGTCGACCCACCGCCGCGGCATCGCCAACCGTTCGATTGCGGCATGCGCGCCCACAACACCAACGTTTATCCCGAGCGTACCGATCGCTGCTATATCGGATTGATCGATGCTGGCGCGGCGATCCTCGACATCTCCGACAAGGGTTCGCCGAAACTCATATCGCGCTGGGACAACTCGCCGCCGTTTTGCGGATTTACCCATACGCTGATGCCGATCTTCTCGCGCGGCATAATGATTGCGACCGACGAAGCCGTCCTCGTGGGCGGCGAGGATCATCCGAAGCACGTGTGGGTACTCGACGGCCGCGACGAAACCAATCTTGTGCCGATCAGTACCTGCCCCCAACCGCCGCTCGAGGACTACATCGATCGGGGCGGCCGATTCGGCGCTCACAATTTGCATGAAAATCACCCCGATCCCGGGGCATTCCGATCCGATACGCTGGTATTCGGAACATTTTTCAATGCCGGCTTGCGCGTTTACGACACCTCGGATCCCTACCGACCGCGCGAGGTCGCGCACTTCGAACCGGCCGATAGTGAGCTTTCTTATGTCTCGACGACCCAACTCAACGACGTGTTCGTTGATGACCGCGGTGTGATCTACACCGTCGATCGCTGCGGCGCCGGTCTCTACATTCTCGAACTCGACCTATAGCGGCACACACTATGAGCAAGATCGAAATCATCGCGCCCGTCCAGATCGCCGACACCAATGTTTCGTTCGCACAAGGCGTGAAAGCGGGAAACTGGATCTTCCTAACCGGTCATGAGGCGAGCGACCATAGCACCGGATTGGCGCCGCAGGTTCGTGGCAAGGCGCATTACCCCGGCCACGGCACGCCCAAGCATCGTCGCGAGGGTGACTTTATTTTGGAACGCTTCGCCGCCTTGTTGGCGGAGGCCGGGAGCGATCTATCCCACGGTGTACGACTCGATCAGTACTACCCAACCTGGAAAGCGGTCGACCCCTACCACCATGCCCGCCGGGCGCATTTCGGTGACTATATTCCGCCCAGCACCTCGGTGATCACCGATGAACTGATGGTTGCCGGCGCCGACATCAACGCATCGATGCTGGCGGTTGTCCCCGGCGAAGGCCGTGAAATCCGTCGCGTCAAAGAGTCCGATCAAGTCGAATCTCCCTTCTTTTCCGGATTTGCCCCGGCGATCACGTGCGGCGATTATGTCTTCGTCGCTGGTCAGATGGCCAATGCGCCGGATTGGTCGCTCGATCCCCGCGCCCATGTCGCAGATCCGGCATTGTGGGCGGGTTACGAGATTCGCAAGCAAGCCGAGTTCATTATTACCGAGCGGATTCTACCCGCGCTCGTCGCTGCTGGATCGTCACTCGGGAACGTCGTAAAAGCCCAGGCCTATCTCACCGACGCAGATGACTTTCCGCATTTCGTTGAAGTCTGGAACGAGCTTGTTGGTGCCCGCCAATGCGCCTTGAGTGTAGTGCCGTGTTCGAAACTCGCGATCGTCGACGGGACTATTGAAATAAATGTCATGGCCGTGGTCGATGGCGGCGCCACCCAAAAACAGATCATCGACCCCGGAATACCGTCGACCGTGGCCTACGGTGCCCCGGCGGTGCGGGCCGGCGACCTGCTCTTATTTTCGGCGCTTATGGCGGCTCCGAAAGACGAATCTCTGGTGCGGCCAGATCTCCGCCATTATGGGCAAAGCACGGTGGCGCAGGCCCGTTTCATACTCACGCAAGCCGAGAAAATCGCGCAGGCAGCCGGAACCAGTCTCGCCAATACCGTGCGCGTCCACCAGTTCCATACGGATCTCAGCGAGGTCCACGCGACCTACGGGGTGTGGCAAGAGTTCCTGCCGGGCGCACCCATCCCATTTGCCGCGATCGGCGTGCCGGGCCCGATGCCGGCGCCTGCGTGCACGATGATGATGGACCTCTGGGCCTACGCGCCCTGAGCGCGCTCGCCCCGTCCCGCGGGGCGCTGAGCGAGAGCGATCCCAGCGAGAACGGCGACGCCGGCGCCAATTTGCACCACGGTCATTGCCTCGCCAAAAATCAGCCAGCCTAGCAGCGCGGCGAAAACCGGCGCGGTCAGCATCGCCAAAGATGTGAATGAGGCCTTCAGGCGGCCCATTGCGAACATGAACGCGGTTTGGCCGGCGATATTCACCAGCAGCGTGAACGCGATGATCACCAGCCAGGCATCGGCTGTTTGCGGCTCGATAGTCTCTCCCAGCACCGTCGCCATCAGGAACATCACCGGACACGCCAAAGTGTGATTGAAGGTTATTACCTGCAAGGTCGTGAAGTAGCTTCGCAGATAAGTCATCAACACGATCCAAACGCCGAGGAATACCCCCGAGCCAAGCGCTAGAATGTCGCCCAGACGGATCGCTGAAAGATCGGTCGTTCCTAAGCCGACGAGGGCATAGGTGCCTGCCAATGCCAACGCAGTTCCGGCGACGAAGCGTCGGGTAATCCGGTCGCTGAACGCGATCCATGCAGCGATTGCGGCGAAGATCGGATGAACGTTGGATAGCAAGGCGGCGTTGGCGATCGACGTATACATAACCGAGGCCTGCCAGAGGGCGAGATTGAACGCCAAGCCCACACCGGCAACCATAAACAATGCGAGAGCCAATGGCGGGGCCGCGCTCGGCACGATCGGCGCGCGCGAACGCCGCTGCAGAACAATGTAGACGCCCCAAAAGACAATGGCCGCGAGGCCGAGACGCCAGGCGCCGGTCGCAACCGGCCCGACTTCGCTGAAGCGCACGAAGATAGGTGTGGTGGCCGAGGTTAACGCGGACCAAAAGATCGCCGCGACGGCAATACCGGTGCCGCCGAAAATGACCTGCCTCGAAGTCAGGTGGCGACCTGCATATGGCGCCCGGCACCGAAGTAGGCGCGGATCGCGTCGTGATAACGGTGCAGGATCGGTCGAAACGCTTCGATGTCACCGCTAGCATGCGCGGCCTGGGCCGCGAGTTCGGCCCGCAGTGCTGGGTAATCGACGCCGGTTGGCAAGCCGTCGCGCACAATTTCTCGACCCTGGATCACAACGTTCGCACATAGTCTTTGGTCGCGCGGGCCAACAGCACATCGAGTTCGCTCGACGCATCGTCGATCACGTCTTCAGCCATACGCTCATAATCGAGCACGACGAGATCTGCTGGATGGCCGGGCGCGATTGTACCGAAGTCATCGCGGCCTGTTACCGCACACGCGCCCGTACACATCGATGTTTCGAACAACCGGTCCGGTGTTAGAACTTCGTCGAAACTGGTGCCGGCATGGAGCCGGTAGGTAAGTCTGAGTTCGCGCAACGCATCGTCATCGAGCGCCAGCGTATCGATGCCGAGCCCCATTGCCATGCCGGTTTCAATGAACTGTGCCACCGGTGCGATACCGGAGCGGAGCCGCAGGTTCGAACTGGTATTGACCGATACGATGACTCCGCGTTCGGCCATCCGTTCGCATTCCTGGTGTCTAAGCCACACCCCGTGGGCGATGGTAAGACGATTGGAGAGGAAGCCGATATCATCGAGATGATTGACGAACCCATTGGGGTAGCGCGCATCGATCCACTCACGTTGCAGTTTGGTTTCCGGGCAATGGATGTGGATGCGTCGCCCGGTGCTGGCCGAGTCCTCCGCGGCGAGCTCGCGCAACCCGTCGGTCGACCACTCGACGCCATAAGGGCCAAACTGAACGTTAACCAAATCGCTGTCGCAGAGTTCGGCGAGTTCGCCGACCAAGGCGACCTGCTCTTTCGCCGGTCGGCTCACCTTGTAGAGGCGCGCGCGCACCGCCTCGGCGTCAGCCGGGTCAAGGTCGTCGAGGATGCGATTGTCGCCTTCGTAGACCAGGTAGTTGCGATCGCGCATGGGCACCACGAACGCAATACGTATGCCGACATCGCGAGCGGCGCGGCAGGTCTCCAGTGCCTCGGTTTTGAGATCATGAAAAACATTTGAGTGGCAATGAACAACCGACGTAACGCCGGCCATCGCCAAGCGCGAGAAAGCGACCGCAGCGGTGAGATAGGGATCGACCTTGGGATGAAGCGCGAAGGTCGAGACCATCCAGCACTCGAGCGCATCGTCGACACCGCCGAAGGCCAGCCGCCGCAGGCCGCGTCCGTGATCGTGCGCGTTGGCAAGGCCGGGGATAACCAGGGTGCCGGGACCGCCGATGTCGCCCGTGGCGCCTTCGATATCGCAGATGCCGGTAATAACCCCGTCGGTGATGTCTATTCGGGCGCCGCGCCGCGCCGGCTCGCCGACTCGAGAGCATGAACAAGCTGAACGACGAGGCCTCGCCGACCCCAGTTACCGATGGCAATAACGTTTACGTGTTCTTCGCGGGTTATGGCCTG
>Ga0115002_10008017_pt1 | contig 11770 bp, 7 predicted proteins | sample ArcticOcean_MG_C_8_FD_89576 | JGI IMG/M metagenome (GOLD analysis project Ga0115002, IMG submission 89576) | Marine microbial communities from western Arctic Ocean - ArcticOcean_MG_CB11_86 | ecosystem: Environmental > Aquatic > Marine > Oceanic | place: Arctic Ocean: Canada Basin | collected...
ACCAACAACAAGATCAAGACCATGAAACGCCAAGCCTACGGATTCCGAGACCTCGAATTCTTCAAACTCAAAATCCTCGCGATTCACACAGCCAAGTACGCTTTAGTCGGATGAACCTCAAATGAACTCGCGGAAACTCCCGAGTTCTCTCACGAATTGGGCCATGTCGTGAACCTGTTGCTCACACAGCCAGTGGTACAGCGAGACGCAAAAGTCCCAGGGATTACGGACGCAGGCAAAGGTGAAATACTGCTGCCACAACTCGGGCAGCGCTGCGCGAATTTTCTCTGCTGAGACATGGACATTGAATTGCCGCTCGGCGGCTCGGTCGCAGACCTCATGCAGCAGCCCTTTGACCGACGATCCGCCGGTTTTGTAAACATGCACGAAAATAAAGTTGTGAGAATGCGAGATCAGCATGTCTCTCCCTTGAAAACAGTTCCGGGCGGAATGCTTCGTGTCACCGTGACCCCTGCGCCGATCGTCGCTCCGGCACCGATTGTCAGCCCCGGCAGAATGGTCGCGTTGGCTCCGATATTGGCACCACGTTCGACGCGAGTTGCTTCGAGTGTCCACTCTCCGACAGCGCGGGGATGCCTGTCATTGGTAAAGCAGACGTGTGGGCCAATGAAGACCTCATCCCCAATCGTCACCCCCGGCAGGATGAAGGCGAACGCCTGCACTTTGCATCGCGCTCCGAGAATCGATCCGCCAATTTCTACGAACGCGGCCACTTGCGTGTCGTCTCCAATCCTGGATCCGTAGATGTTGGCCGTCGGGTGGATCGTTACCCGCTCGCCCTGCTGGACGGTGCTTTTCTGACCGTGCCCATGCCATTCGCATCGGCAAATCACATCTTCGCACCAGCGCAGTGCCCCGGCGGGCCAGCGCGACAAGGTTTGACTGATGAAAGCGAAGTCTCCCACGAAGGGGCGTTCGGTTTCAGGCCAATCACATCGCCTGTCAGCCACGTTAGGGACGACGAACATCGAGCCACCAACATTCCCTTCGCGGATCACCGGTTCCTTCCAGAGCGTGCAGCCGCGCGGGCGGTAGTCCATCTTGAACATCAGCGGTGTCCGATCGACACCCTCTCGCCGGATCGCGTCCAGCGCGCCTGGCAACAGTTGGTCGTCGTCGTCCAGAAAGAGAAAGAAGTCGGCTCTCGCCTGCCGCATCGCATAATTTCGCTGGGCGTTGCCGTAGGTGGAGTGTGGATCGTGATGCTCCAGGAACGTGAGGCGATCGTCACCTGTGGAGCAGACCGTTTCACGAGCCCCCGGTTGCGAACCGTCGCCGACAATCAACCATTCGTCTCCAGGTCCCAATTGAGATAGGCCGCTGTCGATGGCCCCTTGGAGCGTAGGACGGCCCAACGTCGGCGTGATAATGGCGATGGTGGGCACATGACTTTCTGGCATCGTGTCGTCTCGGTTTCTCGTCTGCGGAAATCCTCTGCGGCAAGTTGTCAGCGGCAAGCTGTCAGCCTCTGTCGATCACTGCTGGATTCCCATCGAAGCGTTCATCGCTTGTACTCTTCGAACTCAGGTGTCTCGATCTGCTGCCACGTTGAATCGCCTTTCCGCCAGCCGAGATGTCGCGCTCCTCCCGGCAGGACGGCAATCGGACGGTCTTCGCTTTGAAGCGACTTAAGAATGATCTTTCGCACGGTCACTTCTTTGCCCTGAAGTTCACGCTGTTGGACCGCAACCACTCACCGCAACCAACGGCACACACCTCCCACGCAAATTCGCCTGGGAACTGTTCGTCAATTAAGAATTGACAGCCGACGCCACAAGGTTTCGCAACAGTCAGCGACGTCCTCATACCCGAAGCACATCGGTTGCGCTGTTTGGTTTTTTTGTGAAACCAGCAGGTACGGGATCATCGAGCGAGCGGTGCTTAACTCCAGATTGGCGGTCGTGCAGAGTGCAACGCGGCTGCGACACTGATGACCGGTGAAAGCTCGGTCTCTCCGCATACGCCGCCGCGAACTCGTCTCAGATGGACAGCCTGCCGGTGATGTCTGCCGGGCTGATGGCTCTGGCGCGCGTCTTCTGGTGGAAGCGAATACGTGACGTTGAAATGAGCAAGACCAAGATCAGCGAATACTCAGCATGGTCTCCGTCACTCTCTCCGTCAGCCTGTCACTGCGTCCTTCCCGTACCCGCCGCCACCGGGCGATTCAATGATGAGCACGTCGCCCGCAGCGACGGTGATCGCGAACTTGCCACCGACGTTTTCCACTTTGTCGCTGCCGCTTCGCAGTAATTGATTGCGACCCAACTGACCAGGCTGGCCCTCGTCGAGACCGAACGGTGCGTACGGGCCGCGTCGTTCGGAGAGCATCGAGACTTGCAGCGGTCGCAGGAATTCGAGTTTGCGGGTGATGCCGTCACCGCCGTGGTGTTGGCCGGCCCCACCGGAACCGGCACGGATGGAAAATTCGTGGACGCGGACAGGGTAGCGGCGTTCGATGACCTCAGCATCTGTTAACCGGGTGTTCGTCATGTGGGTATGCACGCCGTCGGTGCCGTTGGCCTCGGGAGTGGCACCGCTGCCGCCGCAAATGGTTTCGTAGTAGCCGAAGGTCTCATCGCCGAACGTGAGGTTATTCATCGTTCCCTGGCTAGCCGCCGCGACACCCAGTGCGCCGAGGAGTGTGTCGACAACGCGCTGCGATGTTTCCACGTTTCCACCCACCACGGCCGCCGACTGTGCAGGGTCTTCGTGTTCGGGCGGGTTGAGCAGGCATTCGGGGAGCACGATGGTGACGGGTTCCAGTACTCCGCTATTCAGCGGAATGTCGTCGTCGATCAGGCAACGAAACACGTACAGGACTGCGGCCGTTGTGATGGCTCGATTCGCGTTGAGATTCGTCGCAATCACCGGGCCGGTGCCTGTGAAGTCGACGGTCGCCGTTTCGCCAGTGATGGTGATGACGACGGAAATAGGCGACCCGTTGTCGAGATGGTCGGTCCGCGAGTATTGGCCGTCGGACATATTGCCCAGGGCCATTCGCATCTTCGCCGACGCGGCCCGTTGGATATGCCCCATGTAGGCCTGCACGACCGGCAACGAGTATCGTGCAACGAGTTCGTTCAACTGCTGCACACCACTGTTGTTGGCCGCCACCTGCGCGGAAACATCGGCTAGGTTGTCGTCGATTGATCGCGTCGGATGCGGCCCGGACAGTAACAATTCACGCAACGCCGCCTCGTGCGACTCGCCGCCGCCGACGAGTTGGAAGTTGCGAATCAACACACCTTCTTCGCCGAGGTTCTTCGAGAACGGCGGCATGCTGCCGGGAACGATGCCGCCGATTTCCGCATGATGCGCCCGGCTGGCAGTGAAGAACAACAGGTTCGGTTGCTGACTTGGGCCGTCGTCATCGAAGACGGGCGTAATGACCGTCACGTCGGGCAGGTGGGATCCACCCCGGTACGGGTCGTTAGTGACGAACACATCGCCGGGGCCGATTTTGGGGTTGTCGGCGATGATGCGTTTGACGGTCTCACTCATCGCACCCAAGTGAACCGGGATATGCGGCGCGTTGACGACTAGGTCGCCTGTGGGTGAAAAAATTGCGCAACTGAAATCGAGCCGTTCTTTGACGTTCGTCGAGAACGACGTCTTTTGCAGCGTCAGCCCCATCTGCTCGGCGATCGAGGCGAAGAGATTGTTGAAGATCTCCAGCATCACCGGATCGGGCGCGTCGTGCGTTGTTTGTTGTGTATCGTGGCCGCGTGCTTCCGACGCCTGGCTTTCGAGCAGCACTTCGCCTCGTTCGGTAATCGTTGCCAGGAAGTTGGGGTCGATGACGATTGTCGATGTCGGTTCGCAGAGAATGGCCGGGCCGAGCAGTTCATCACCCGCTTGCAGGTCTTCTCGTAGAAAGACACCTGCTGTAAGCGTTTGGCCGTCGAAGACAATCTCCGTCGTGTCACTTGGTTCGGGACGTCGCGATTCAACCGGCTGCGTTTGTATCGGCGGTTCGGTCATGCGGCCGACGACTTCCACCCGAGCGGCGGTGATTTCGATTTCCCGCCCGGCATGCACGTAGCCGTACAACTGCTGGTGCAGTTCGTCGTAACGTCGGGCGTAGTCGCCGTCATCGAGGCAGGGGACGTTGATCGTGGATTCGACGCCTCGGTAGCGCAAGTCGAGCGAACGAATCGGCTTGTCAATACGATCGTCGTTTACCCCCTCCGCCTGAACCTCGGCGACCACGTTGGTTTCCAATTCGACGAACAACGGTTCGATTTCGTCAAGCGTTTGTGACGCATACGGTTTCAAGACCGATCGCTCGCCGAAGCGGCGGACGTCAGCCAGGCCGATGCCGTAGGCGCTCAGGATTCCCGCATAGGGGTGGATGAGCACGCGTTCGATTCCCAACGAGGTCGCCACCGCGCAGGAATGTTGCGCGCCGGCTCCGCCGAAGGTGACCAGTATATAGTCAGCGGGGTCGTAGCCTCGCGCGACCGAGATGTTGCGAATCGCGCGCACCATGTTTGCGTTGGCAATCCGCGTGAAACCTTCCGCCAGTTCCAGCGGCGTGTAGGTCGCGCCCAATGGCGACGCGGCAATCCGTTCGCACAACGCGACGAGATGCCGTTCGACCGCCGCGCGATCCAGCGGGAAGGGAAACCGCGCGGGGATGATCTTTCCCAGATACAAATTGACGTCGGTCACCGTCAGCGGACCACCGCTTCCGTAACAAGCCGGGCCGGGGTCGGCTCCTGCGCTGTCGGGTCCGACGGCCAATTTTACGCCGTCGAAATGACACACGCTGCCTCCCCCAGCCGCAACCGTTTCGATGGACAACATGGGGGCAACCACCCGCACGCCCGCTTTTCGGGTTTCAAACTCCAAGTCGTAACTGCCGTCGAATCGGGAGACGTCGGTACTCGTGCCTCCCATGTCGAAACCGATCGACTTCTCGAACCCGGCTCGTTGGGCGACCCGCGAGAATCCAATCACGCCGCCTGCGGGGCCTGAGAGGATGCTGTCCTTGCCGACAAACCGGTCGGCATCGATGAGACCACCGGCGGACGTCATCACCTTGAGGGAGGCGGACGACAAGTCGTCGGCTTGGGTTGGATGGGCTTGTGATTCGTTTTGAAGCGACGCGCGTAACTGGGCGACGTATTCGCGGAGGACCGGGTTCAGGTACGCATCGACGACGGTGGTGTCGCCACGCGAGACGATCTTAATGAGTGGTGACAGCCTGCTCGACGTGCTGACTTCCGTGAAACCCACGTCGTAGGCGATTCGCTCGACGAGCCGTTCGTGCTCGGCATTGGCGAAAGAATGCAACAAACAAATGGCGACCGATTCGACACCCGTGCGTTGCAACGCGGCCAGTTGTTCGCGGACGACATTTTCGTCGGGAGCCGTCAAGACATTCCCGTCGACATCAAGCCGTTCGTCGATTTCGACGACCTGCTCGAACAGCGGTTCGGGCTTTTCGATGGCCAGGTCGAACAGTCGCGGGCGGTCCTGGTTACCGATCAGCAGTACGTCGCGAAACCCGCGCGTGGTGATGAACGCGGTGCGTGCCCCTTTGCGTTCCAACAGTGCGTTGGTGCCGCGTGTGGTTCCCAGCTTGACGGTGACCGGTGGAATCGGTTCATCGATCCGCAAGCCAAGCACTCGCCGAATCGCCACGATGGGAGCTTCTTCACCAGTGACGATTTCGTAATTGGTGCCGACATCGATCGTCTCGGGTAGCGTTCCACTCACAGAAACCGAGCCGGCCGTACCGTCGAACGCCGTGATGGTCGCGGTGTGAAACGATTGACCGCTTTCATCAAGCAACCGAAGTTCACAGCCGATCCAGAACCCGTCCTTCTCACCGATACGCATCGGATCCGAAAAGTGATCAACGGCCTCGATGCGCTCGACGCGCCCTTTGGTGATGCCGGAACTCAGTGTTTTCACTGTATGAAACGTGTCGTCAGGTGCACGCGCAATACAATCGGTGAAGGTGCCACCGACGTCGATCCAGAATTCCCAATTCACCGTTCCCGATCCCCAGACGTGTAGGGTCCGCTGTGCGGACCGCCGCGCGATACCCAACGGTCCGCACAGCGGACCCTACTTCACTCAGTCCAGCGTGATGGCGGCAGGCCCACGCACCGGCTGCACCCACGCACGTTCCGCTTCGCCGACTTCCGACGGGTTCGGGTGCTTCTTCGACGAGACAACCCGCGCCCGCACGTAAAGTTCGTCGCCTTTGAATTCGTACTTGGCAGTCGTCCCCTTGACGGTCTTCAACACCCGGCCGATGTCTTTGCTGTACTTGCGGGTGGCGTTAAGTTCCTTGCCGTCTTTGGTGGTGACCGGCTCGCTTTTCGGGTCGAAGTCTTTCTTCGTACCGATGAATTCGATGGTGTAGGTGACGCCCTTCTCACCGGCTACCGTCACATCCAGCCCTTCGTCCGATGAGGTGACCGATTTCATCTCGACGCCCGAGGAAGAATAGAATCGGCCGGCTTCCATCGCGTTCACGATCGCCGCGGGTGTGAGTTTCTTGCTGAGAACCGTCACCCAACCCCGTCCCGGTTCGCTGCCTCGGCTGGGGATGTTGTGGTAGTTGTGGCCGTCGTCGGTACCCAAACCGTACATGATGGGCAGGCCGAGCTTGGCGAGGCGTTGCGTGAGGATGATGTCCCAGATGCGTTCGGTCGACGCGTGGTTCCCGTCGCCCGAGTTCCGTACGCCGGGGTGGCCGTTGTAGACCTCGAAAAAGTTTTCGCCGCGCACCCGCATCAAATCTTCGGCGGTCACGCCGTAACCGAAGTTCGGGTGGTTGAGGTGAATAAACATCGGCTGCTTCGTCCGCTCACGCTGGGCGATGACCGCGTTGACGTTGTTCTGCATCGTCTGGTAAACGCTCTCGCCATGCAGCGGGGGGATGAGCGATTTGATGTTCGTCACGTTCATATGAATCGGCAGGTTCTTGAAGCGGTCGGTCACTTCCTCACCTTGAATCAGCAGGAACTTGCCCGGCACGCCGATGCGGCTTCTCACTTCGTCGAACGTTTTCAGGCGGACTTGTTGCCGGTCGGACACGATTCGCTCGTCGACCCATTTCTGGGGGAACTGTTTTTTGAGTTTGTCGAAGGCCTTGCGTCCGCCCTTGTTCTTCTCGACATCAATCCACCGCTGCGATTTGGCGAGCACGTTGTGGTCTGTGAAGCCGAGGAAGTCGTAATCATGGTCGCGATACCAGAGGGCGATCATCTCGAGATAGTCATCGCCGTCACTCCAAAGCGAATGCGTGTGCAGATTCCCCCGATACCACTGGGCACCGTTCCCCGCTTCCAGCACAACCGCCGTATCTTCCTTGGCAGCCGCTTGGGATTTCTGTGGCGTCGATTGCCCAAAGAACAACAACAGCCCCACGGCAGAGGCCACGGTGGCCGTGATGAACAGAGTTCGCAATGAACGGTGCATGAGAGTTTCCTTTTGGAATGCAGAAGCGGTGCCCGTCGATTCTACACCCTCGCTGTGCGTTTCACGACGGAGGCGGGAATTTGATCAAAGTCGGATCACCAATCGCATTGCCAAACCGCTCGCCGTATACTCGACTTTCCAAAGTCTGTACCACCGACCTTCACCAAGGAGAACCCCATGAATTCATTACGACCAATCTGCATGTTTGCCTGTGTGTGTGGAATTCTGTTGACGGCGGCGATGACAGAAGCCGGGGAGAAGGCGTCGTTGGTGGCGGGCGGGGCCAAGGTTGTGAAGTTGGCGGGGGGGTTCAAGTTCACGGAAGGGCCGGCGGTCGACAAGGCGGGGAACGTGTTCTTCTCCGACATTCCCAACGAGCGGATTCACAAATGGTCACTGGCGGGCAAGCTCACGGTCGCGCGTGAAAAATCGGGTCGGGCGAATGGGTTGTTCTTTGATACCAAAGGCAACCTGCTGGCTTGCGAAGGCGGAGCGCGGCAGGTGACTTCGATGTCGCCCGATGGAAAGATCACCGTGCTGGCCGATTCGTACAACGGGAAGAAACTCAACAGCCCGAATGACCTTTGGATTGACCCGACCGGTGGCATCTACTTCACCGACCCGCGTTACGGCAGCATGGACGGCCTCGAACAGAAGGGGTTTCACGTCTACTACATCCCCGCCGGGAAGAAGACGGTGGTCCGCGTGATCGACGACCTCGCCAAGCCGAACGGGATTCTGGGGACATCCGACGGCAAACTGCTCTACGTGGCCGACCCCGGTGCCGGGAAGACGTATCGCTACACAATCACCGGGGCAGGCAAACTGACCGGTCGCAAGTTGCATGCGGAATCAGGATCGGACGGGATGACGCTCGATGAAAAAGGCAACCTGTACCTCACTCGCGGCGGAGTGCAAATCTATAACCCGCAGGGCAAATTGATCGAGACGATCGAAACCCCCGAAGGCCCGGCCAACGTCTGCTTCGGCGGCAAGGACCGCAAGACGTTGTTCATCACCGCGAGAACCTCGTTCTATTCCGTACGCATGAACGTCGCCGGCCAGTAACACTGGCGAGAGGCCGGTGTAAACCGGCTGGTATTTCGCAAAGTGTTCGCGTTTTACTTCTTGAACGTAACAGCCGGCTGACGCCAGGCCGCTCGCCTTTTTTGCGAATCGAGCTGCATGAGTTCTTCGACGCCTTCCGCATCCGAACGTCCGACCGCCGTGCGACATTTGATTGTCATGGCGACCTGCCTGGTGGCGTTCCTGTTGTATCTGCACCGCTTTTGCATGTCGTATGCACAGCGGTACGTGAAGGAAGACTTGGGGCTGAGCGACGACCAACTCGGCTATTGCTTCTCGGCCTTCTTCTTGGCGTATGCGATCGGGCAGGTTCCCTCGGGTTGGTTGAGCGACAGGCTCGGGGCGCGGTCGGTGTTGGCCAGTTATGTGTTGATCTGGTCGTTCTTCACCGCCTTGATGGGGGCGACCGTCGGGTTCGGCATGCTGCTGTTGATACGGATGGCGGCCGGCTTGGGGCAGGCCGGGGCGTACCCCACCAGCGCGGCTCTCATCAAACGCTGGGTGCCTTTCACTCGTCGAGGCACGGCGAGCAGCCTGGTCGCCTTCGGCGGGCGCGTGGGCGGCGGATTGGCTCCCATCATCACCGTCGCGTTGATCGTCGCGTTCGTCCCCAACGACATCGACACGGCTCGGCTCTCGAAGGACGACATCCTGAACGCCGAGGAATTCCGCACCGGGTTGGCGGGCGAAGGGAAATCCAACAAAGGGAAACCTGATTCCCAAGAGACTCTCTTCGCCATTGCACGCCTGCGCGAACGGCTCGATATCGACGTGCCGATCGGTGACATTGCTCCGATCGTAACGAGCTTGAGCCAGTCACTCGAAGACCGCGAATTGTTCCAACCGCAAGACTTTGCCGAAATTCCCATCGAGCGCGAAGCCAAGTCGCTGCTCGCAAAACGAAAAACGCTTTCGCCCGCAAAGGTCGTGCGGCTGAATCGGCTGCTGCTGGAAAGCCTGCTGCCTCGGGGGATTCGTAAACTTTACGTGCAGGGTTGGCGGCCCGTGATGGTGGCGTATGGCACGCTGGGGATTCTGGTGGCCGGACTGTTCTGGTTCATCTTTCGCGAACGCCCACGCGACCATCCCTGGTGTAACGAACGCGAAGTCGCACTGGTTGAAACAGGTTCGGTCGACGGCCATGTCGAACCGGAGTCCGACACGGCAACGACACAGGCGAAGCTCCACGAGCCGCCGCCGATGCGGGCGATTTTAAAAAGTCGCAGTTTGTGGCTGATCTGCATTTCGCAGTGGGGCGGGAATGTGGGTTGGGTGTTTCTGGTCACTTGGTTGCCACGCTATCTGCTGGAAGAACACGACGCACCGCTGATCGAGCGGGGTTGGATGATTACGACAATTCTCGTCACCGGTTGGAGCGGCATGCTCATCGGCGGCTGGGCGACCGACTACTTCACACGCCGCTTCGGATTACGCTGGCGAATGTTGCCGGCCATCATCGGCCGGTTTATTGCCATGACGGCCTACCTGTGTTGCCTGCTACATCCGAATATCTGGACCATCACAGCCATCTTTGCGGTTGTCGCGTTCTCCAACGACATGAGCAACCCCGCCGGCTGGGCCTACAAACAAGACGTCGGCGGCCGACACGTCGGTTCCATCCACGGCTGGGCCAACATGTGGGGCAACCTGGGCGCGACCGTCTCCCCGATCCTGCTACGAGCCGTCGAGAAGGCTTACGGTTGGGACGCTGCGTTTCTAACGTGTGCCGCTGCGTTCCTCATCGCGGGGGTCGCCAGCTTGGGAGTGGATGCACGGATTCCGATTGTGCAAGAGGAGAGCGCGTGACGTTGGTGACAATGCGTGCGCGTGTCACGCCAACGGAGGGAACCACAGCCTGCGTCACTAAGAGGTTTAGAAACATGACATGGAATGAGCAGCTCAGCGATGTGTTTGGTGGAATGGTCAATCAAAACACTCTTGAACATGCCGCAGAAATGATGGTCGACGTGAGTGAGGATGACGAGGACGTGCACGCTCAGTACATTGATTTATGTTCGGTTGCGATTGCGGAGTGCTCTGCTGGAAATGACGATGTATTGGCGGCAATTAACAAATTCGGTGTGCAAGCAACCGACCTGGGAGCCGCGTGGAAGTTGATTGAGGAACTGAAAGAATCGTATGTCCGAGAATACGAGTCTCGTGTGGGATAGAAGATTAATAGGATGACAAAAGCGGGGTCGCCCGGTAGCGACTGTCTTGGAAATCAAGCGAGGTAGATCAGAGTTGTAGGCTGTGGTTGACGAAGGAAACCCAGCTTGTCTCAATCACACATCCCGATTCAAGATGCAACAGCAGGGGTGGCACAGGAACTCGCTCCTGTGTCGGCGCAGTCGACAAGAGGCAGCGAAGTTCGCGTCGCAGGCCGTGGTCGTCCTTTCACCGGCACCTGCGAGACGGGTATCATTCCAGCGAGCGGCCGTGCGGTACGGTGCCAAGTTTGGCCACGCGGAATTGCTGGGTTTCCTTCGTCAACTCAGCCTACTGCACTCACCGCGAAGCGAGGCGAGCATGCGGGTCGCGAGGGGAGTCCATCGCCATGCTCACTTGCCTACGACGTGAGCGCATGGCACCCCGCGCCCATCAATATTGGGGAAGTTCACTAGACCACACACACAAATACGAATACAGTCGGCATGCAAATGGCATCGACGTGCCATTTGCTGTGACGATCCTTCTATTAGAACATTGACTCTCATGAATCGTCGTCGTGGATTCACCTTGATCGAATTGCTGGTGGTCATCGCGATCATCGCAATTCTGGTCGCGTTGATCCTTCCCGCCGTGCAGCAAGCTCGGGAAACGGCCCGTCGCATGCAATGTCTGAACAACCTGAAACAAATGGGGTTGGCACTGCATAGTTATCACAGCACCCACCTGACTTTTCCTCCCGGGTTTGTCTCGACATTGGTGGATCCCAATTGGCAATACGAAATGGGCAACACACGTAGCTTCCCGGATGAACGAGGGCCGGGATGGAGTTTCTTTGCCCAGTTGCTTCCGTACCTCGACCAGAACAACCTGCATGAACGCATCAACTTCAATCTTCCAATCCATGCGCCGGAAAACGCCCAGGCCCGACGGACATCAGTTGAGACGTTTCTGTGTCCCAGCGACACAAGTGGAAGACTGATTCAGGTCACCACCTGTGGCAGCCCACCAACCAGCACGAACACTCCGACGCCGCTGACCGATGCTGCTGTTTGCA